>JGI12048J13642_10002582_pt1 | contig 13654 bp, 9 predicted proteins | sample ElkSlonscriptome_16_FD_13642 | JGI IMG/M metagenome (IMG submission 13642) | reverse complement strand
ACCCGGAGACGGTTGCCGGTCGACGCAGCGGATATCTGGGTTCGAGGGCGCGTTTGGCCAGTGTCTGCACGAGCGCGTTGGTGGTCGGGTTGGGCGCGAATTGGCCCGCGGCTTCTAATGCCTCCAGCGGAATGGCGGTTGAGAACATTGACCGACATAGCGACAGACCGTAGTGCAGCGGGCGACCAAGTTGAAGCGCGCCTGCACGCTTGATCAGCCGCGTCCAGAATCCCGGCACGAAGGCAAACTGTCCGATCAGGTCATGCAGATCAAGCAGCCCCGACAGCTCGCCGCGTATTTCGCCATCGTGCAGCAAATGGGCCGCGCTGTGCAGCAGCAGATCCTCCGGGCAGAGGACGTAGAAGGGCGCCATGGATAATGCAGTTGCCTGGGTCCAGAGCAGATCCGGGTCCGGCCTTAGGCGGCTCGTCAGCGGCAAGATCCCATGATGTACATCAAGCTCGATGTCGCGTGCCGGATGCCGCATGGGCGGGATTTCGTGCATCCAGCGGCGATAGTAGCGCTGATCGTAAGGGTCGACCTTCAGGGTCAGCCAGCCCGCAGCGGCAAGTGCGGTTTCCGCGCGTTCGAGGTTTTCGCGCCGGACCATGATGTCGAGATCGGCAAACGACCGTCCCCGCGCCATGGGTAGCCCAAGTTGAGCGTAGGCCGCGCCTTTCAGCAAGATCACGGGGATATTAGTCCCCGACAGGGCCTTGCGGACTTTACGCAATTCCTGTCGGATCTGTGCCTGAATAAATTCGATTTTAAAGCGCTGCGCCAGGAGTTCGGTGCGGATTTGCTCTGGGCAAACCTCTAGCAGGCCTGCGTCCTCAAGCAAGAAACTGACCCGTGCGCATAGCCCTTGCGCGCGGATCTCGCGTATACACAGGTTCCAACGGGCGTTGTCGAAGGTCCGGACAGCATTCGGAGTGCGTAGGACCTCAAGTAGCAGACTCATGCGGCTGCGCTCTGCATTAGCCGCTGTAATGCTGGTATAACGTCCTCCAGCCGGCCATATTGCAGGTCGTAGCACCGGCTGTGCTGCACCAGGGCGCCGAGTTGCGTGAAAGCGACCGCACCGAGCAGCCGATAGTTGAACGAGTTGTGCGCCAGTCGCGTAAAGGCGAGGCTCTCTTGCTGCTGTTTCAGCCTTACGGGGCTATCGCGGACAAAACGTGGAAAGACGATACAGGCGGGCCGCGCTGTCTCGTGCTGGCGCTGCAAACTCTCCAGCGGGGGCTGCATGTGGGCAACGTCGCCCTTTCGGGTGCGCGCATAGGTCGGGCCGATAGCGGCCATTGGTGCAAAGCGACGAATCAGGTCGATGGATGCATTCTTTAGCGGAACGGCGCGCGGCAGCGGATGCAACAGACCGGTTTGGTAGTCGACGAGACCGAATTCATCCGATAGCAGTCGCCAACCGACCAGTGCCAAGGCAGCGGCCAGCGTGCTCTTGCCTGAGCCCGGTGTCGCGGGTAGGATCAAGGCGCGGCCATCGCGCTCGACCACCGCCGAATGCAACATTAAAAACTGATGAGCACGGTTGGCGATGCACCAATTCAACCCCCACTCCATCAACGGGAAGGCGTGGTTGCGCGGGAAAGGCTGAAACGGCGTGCTGTTCTCGAACCGGAAGACGGCCTGCGGTGCGATCCCCCCGCGCAGCCAAGAACCCCGGTCGATGCGGATTTGGAACTGAACCAGACTGTCTGGCGCGAGTGCTGGGTTGTGACCGTAGCACCAAGCGAGGCGCTCGCGCAGTTCGCTGAACGGCGTCTCTATACGAACGATGAAAGGGCCAGTTTGGAATAGTGTTCCAGCTAATTCTTGTCGCAATGCCCTCGCTGAGAGTCTAGTGTTAGCCGTTCGTGAGGCTTGTGCTTGCAAGGTTACGCCTTCTCTAGGCACTCCGCCAATTCCGAGTCGTCAAGCATAGACAGCAGGTTGGCGATCGTCTTTCGCCAAGTATTATCATGTACTGTCTCGCACGCGTCTGCCGTCACCGCGCAAACTTGCTCAAACGAGTAACTTTCTTCGCTGAGGCAACGCAACACGAACGCGGGTAATTCGCTGAGCAGATGCGTCTCGCCTGTTGCGCGGCTAAACAGGCTGTTTTCCGCCAACCAGGGTAACCAACTAAATCCCTCAGGGTCTACGGCTCGCCATCTGCATTCGCATTGCGATCTGGCCTCAATCATGCCTATCCTGTGGGCTGAAAACGTTGGCGGGTATGACCAAAGCTACCTGGACAGGTAAAGAGCTGTCTTGGCGCCGCGTCAGTTCTTTACTGTGGCATAAAGCTTGCCAGGCAAGTTCCTGTCATGCCCATGTTGCCGAAAGCCGTTCCTTCTAAGTCAGCGATCGGGTGGATACAGTAAGTTCCCGGTGGTGCGGAGAAGTCCGCGCCCGAAGGGATATTGCAGGTCGCCGGCTTTGTGCTGCTGGGTACGAGATCCAACTCCGTCAGTGGGTCGTCCTTGGGCACATACAGCACCAGTAGGTAAACGTCTGCTGCATTGTTAGGGGGTTGGTCGTTGGGGGGCGCAGGAATTACAACATTATTGCCGTCCGCATCGACTCGCACAACAGTCGAGTTGTCCAGCGCCGTAAACTGGAAGACGGTTACTGGATCAAAGTTTGGTGGCAATCCTGTCGTCCATTGCTTCGCGGCAACCCGATAGTACGTGTCTTCGGCTGTCGTGATTGGATTTGGTCTGCCTTGTGTCGCTTCTGCCTGCTGGAAAAGCGCGCACTGTACGGAGCTCGCATTGGCCAGCGCGGCACCGCTGGGGAGCGTGCCGACGAAGGGCGCCATTGTTGCGGCAGCCTTTAGCAGATTGCGACGGTTGTTCGAAGGTTCACCACCGTTGGGAGACGGCTGATGAGATGTCTGTTGATTAGAGTTCATGCTCAAATCCTTTACACTTGGGTATTTTCAATCGTTACCCTAGCAGATATTGCGCCAGATCTTGCAGTAATTTGTTTATCAGAGCGAAAAAAAAATTCCACGAGAATCGATGGCGGTAAACTGTAAAATTTGCTGACATCTTAAAGGCTTCAGCCGGTTGCGACTTGCTACGCATCAAAGGGACAAATTTCTTGTCGCCGATCAGCCTTGGCGCAATATGCGCGGGATCAACCGCGGCGGTGCCCTACGCCACGATGCCCTATATCGCGTCGGTAGTACGCATTATCAAAGCTCACCTGCTCAACGGTCTGATAGGCGCGCTGCTGGGCTTCTCGAACGTTGTCGCCAAGGGCGGTCACACAGAGTACGCGCCCGCCACTTGTCACGACTGCGTTGTCCGTGGCGCTGGTGCCCGCGTGGAAGATCTTGGTCCCTGGGGCTGCCGCTGTATTAAGTCCGCAAATTCGGTTCCCGCTGGCATAGTCGCCGGGATAACCGCCAGCGGCCATCACCACGCCGAGCGCCGACGCTGGGCTCCAACTGGCGTCGCTCGCCTTGAGCCTGCCATCAAGGGCGCTGAGGCAATGCAGGAGCAAATCGGATTCCAGCCGCATCAGAATCGGTTGCGTCTCCGGGTCGCCCAGGCGGCAGTTGTATTCCAGCACACGCGGCGCGCCATCCTCGCCGATCATCAGCCCGGCGTACAAAAAACCGACGTACGCGATGCCGTCCGCGGCGAGTCCGGCCACCGTAGGCTCCATGACTTCACGCATGATGCGATCGTGCATCTCGGCTGTCACCACTGGCGCCGGAGAGTAGGCGCCCATGCCGCCTGTATTGGGGCCGCGATCGCCGTCGTCTCTGGCCTTATGATCCTGAGACGAAGCAAGCGGCAGGATATGTTCGCCATCGACCATTGCGATGAAGCTAGCCTCTTCGCCGCGCAGGAATTCCTCGATCACGACACGGCGACCGGCGTCACCGAATCTGCCATCGGCGAGCATGTCGCGCAACGCGGTCTCGGCTGTTGCGAAATCCTCGGCCAGCACCACGCCCTTGCCGGCAGCCAAGCCGTCGGCCTTGATGACAATTGGAGTGCCGACCTGATGCAAATGGTCCAGTGCTGGCGCAAGCTGGGTGAAGCTGCGATAAGTGGCCGTCGGGATGTCATGTCGTTCGAGGAATGCCTTCGCGAAGGCTTTGGAGCCCTCCAGCCGTGCGGCTGATCGAGTCGGGCCGAAGCAGCGCAGGCCGGCCGCGTTGAAGCGATCGACGATGCCGCCAACCAGCGGCAGTTCCGGACCGACGATGGTCAAGTCAATGTTGGCCTCAATAGCAAAGGCCATAAGATGCTCGATGTCGGTGGCGGCGATGGGCAGGTTTGCGACGCCGGGCTCACCGGCCGTGCCGCCGTTGCCGGGTGCCACGAAGATGCACTCGGCAAGCGGCGACTGTGCCAACTTCCACGCGAGTGCGTGCTCACGGCCACCGCCACCGACGATCAGGATCTTCATAACTGGAACACCGCTTTGGAGTAATCTTTACCGAGTGGCCCCGAGCATCGGGGCCAGAATTGCACGCACGGCTCGTGCGCCTGACTAGATTGTTTATGGCGCAAAATGCTTGCAGATGAGTCAGGCGAAAATCGCGCTGCACGGCGACCCTCGGCGATTAGCCCACTAAAAAAGCATAGGCCAAGCGTCACGCTGCCGTGCCTTCGTCGGTCTGAGGCATCGCGTCACCGGTAAACTATGATGCCATGTCGAGACCGATGGGACCACCTGTCCATTTCGCTGCTCGCCGAGGTTGCCGCCTCTTGCTTCGACCAGCAGCCAGAGCCGCCCGCGAGCCGTTGGTGTCGCTCGTGCGAAGATTGGCCGCGAATCCGGTTGACTGAATTGCCGCGGGTGTCAGTTTTTTTTACAGCTTTTTGTCGCTAACAAGGTCCGTCTGATGGTGCATACGGATTGCTTTGCTGGCAAACGCCGGTTGAGGATGCCGGTCTTAGTGCCTTGGGCGCCACTGGGTGCGATCCTCGGCTTCTAAAGTGTGCGTGAAGTCAATGCCGTTTATCGGGTCATAGGTGGTGCAGGGCGGAATTAGCTCGTGATATGGTCAGATTCGACTCTGAAGCTACAGGTTCGCGCGGGCGCTCTCGCAGATTGTGATGGTACCGAAGCAGTCTGTCTTGCCCTGTCAGAAAATTTTACAGTTTCGACTGCGCAGGGGAAACTGCTGATAGGCAGGCCGCGAAAAATATTTTTTATTGTAATTGCTTGCTAACTACGGCGCGATATTTGCTTACTTGAAGACAAAAATAGAGCCTGCGTGAAAACGCGCTATCCGATAGCAAAGCTTTTACCTAACCTAAGCCTCGCCGCGCGACAATACACGCTGCGCCGATCATCATCACTGCTCGGAGTTCGTCCCGAATGTGTCAGCCAACCCCGATCGCCCTCGCAGTCGCCGCCATGCTTGGTTTGGCAGCCTTCCCCGCCGCGGCGGTGCGCATCATCGACATCAACAACACCACGAACGCGGTTTACGTATCCTCGAACACGCAAGCCTGGGACGCCTATGCGACGTCCTGCGTCAATGCGACGCAGACCCCTGGCTTGGTTGATCAAGGGGCTGGATGCGGCACCCCCTCGGCCGCAAAACCGACTTCAGACGAGGCATTATTTTTTTGGGGCGGTGCTGATATGGCGACCAATTCCACGGTCGAACTGGCATGGACCCCGGATACGGCCAGCGCAGAGGTTCAAGCGGTGCGGCTGCTAACCCCGAAGGACGATGCTGGTAATTTTCTGCAGACATATGGGCCCGACCAGCAGCCGATCTTCGAGGCGCCTGGATTTTCAATCCCCCCGTCGCTCGGCTGGCCGGACAGTACCTATCAGCGCGGCGGCATTGCTTCGACCTGGGGCAGGGACGCGTTGCCGGATCCTTCCGATCGAACCTCGGGTTTTCTCGGTTCCAAAGGATTTGAGATGGATGTTGGTGTGACCATCGGCAGCGGCAGCCAAATTGACAATGGCCAGCTCACTTCGGAATTGCCGACCAACGCGGACAATTTCTTCTGGCCTGGCATCGGGGCACCAGCACGTTCTTTCGATACGACGCTACCAGTTAACTCGACATCTGTGGGACAACGCGACTCGCTCGAAAAAGGCGAGACCGTCGAGCTGAGTTTTTACGACGCTGGAACATCTGCGAACACGGCCTATCCAACCGCCTACATGGGCGACACTTTGGTACAGCTTAAGACCGGTAGCACCTTCCAGGCCTCCGACCCTGCCGAGGCCGGTCTGATGTTGCTGGAAACGCCCGAAGATGCCGTCGTCACCTATGAGCGCAGCGGCGACGATTTGACGGCGACGGTGAACATCCGCGCTGGTGGCGACGGTATCCAAAATGCGACCTATCGCGTCTTCAATCAGGGAGGCGCCAACAGTACGCTGGACGGTACTTATAGTTCTACCACTGTGGTCGGCAGTGGCACCACGGTCACCGGTGACACCGCCGATAGCATCGATCTCGGGCTCGCCGAGGTGACCAACGAACGGACTGTTAATGCGCAATCGCAAACGCTCCTCCAGACCGAAACTACGGGCAAGCAGACCGCCACCATCTCGCAGGGGATCAGCGGCGGTGCGGCTGGGGAGCACAATCAGGAAATCATAATCAATAGTGTGGGACCTATCCTCAACCTTGGGGACGCCGATACGCCTTCCTACACCTATGGTACTGGGGTTGTTGACCTGGGTTACGTTGACCTAGATGATGCTGATCGCGAGCTGACTATTAGCAATGTGGTCGAGACAGACTTCGGACCGCTTACCGACCTATTGGTTGATGAGGTCGCTACAGTCACCGGCGATAACACCCAATTTGCGCTGTCCGGGCTGACCACGCCGACGACCCTCGGCGCGTCGCCAACCGGTGACGAGGAGACCCTGACCGTGACGATGCAGGCTAGGGGAGACTTCTCGACTACGCTGAGGTTCACGACAGATCAGAACGCAGCAGCCAATAGCAACGGCGCGAATATCGAGTTCGGCCTCACCGGCGCCGGCGTGTTGGACGCTGTCGGCACAGGTGCTGACAACAACACCACATTCGGTAATGTTCGGGCTGGCTCCGGTGCGACGACGACTGACGACGCTGGTGCCGCGGTGCAGTTGGTCATAGAAAACACTGGCGACGAAGGGAGTACGTTGGATGGGCAATTCGCCGCGCCCAGCGGCGACACCGGAAGCTTTGAACCCACTGATGCCAGCCTACCATTCAGCCTCACGAGGCCAACCGACGGCTCAGGTAATCCGACTCAAACACGCGCCTTCACCTTCACTCCAGGTAACTTGGGGCTGACCGAGACAAATGGCCGAGAGGCAAGCATCGACCAGACCGTCACGAGCGACCGTCCCGACTTCACCGAAGCGGTGTCGGCGAAGATCGTCGGCCCGGTCCTTGGCGTCAACTACCGCGGGGAAGATTTGCCCTACGACGAGAGCGTCAAGATCGATCTTGGCAGCGTCGATATCACCACCGACAACACTTCTATCGAAGATCTCATCATCAGCAACCTGTTTTCCGTGGAGGGCTTGGGCTCGCTGACCTCGCTGTCGCTGCTGAATGTCGGCATTGATGGCGATGATGACAATTACTATTGCATTCTCGCCGCCGATGATGGCTGTGGCGGTGAGGGCTTGTTTGCCGGAAAAGTCATCCTTGCTAATGGCAGAGAGACCGCTGGCACCAATCTCGATTTGCCGGATATGCGCATCCAATTCGCCCCAACCGCCTTCACCGGGGGCGATTATCAGGCGACGCTCTGGTTCGAAACCGACATGAATGCGGCCTTTGGCGCGGCGGGCGATCGAATCGAGTTTCTTCTGACAGGGCGAGGCGTGGTCCCCGCGCAAGCCCCTTTGCCCGGCACCCTCGCTCTGCTCGGTGCCGGACTCTTCGGCATGGCAGGTCTGCGTCGGCGCCGGATGCTGCGGCGGGGCCACTAGCCGCCTTTGAGCCGTTGTCGAGGCGAGAGCAAATCGGCCTTGACCATTCCGGTCGGTCGCTTGCGAGCTTTGCGTCGTCAGGGCTCCCAGCGCTGCTGCTGGCAAGCTAGGCTGCGCCTAATCAGGCATTTGTCCCGGCGAACAGGCGAATGCCGCAGCCCATCCGTACTGGCGAATTGCAGCGTTTGTCGGTTGCGTGAATAGGAATGTCGGCAAAGTCGGTCGAATCGAATCGAGAGCCTGTGTCATCTTGCGTCTCTAGTGTATAGTTTTAGCTAGAGGTCTTGCATGCGGAGCCGATTTCGCGTAGCGGCAATTTTTTGGGCTCTCGGCACCGGATTTTGATCAGACCGCCCTGTCAGACATTCTTGATGCCATGCGCAATCGGATAACAGCATTCAGATTCAGCTAGAAGCCAAGGTCATGGACCATCAAATGCTAACCAGAGGCCGACATCTTGCCCGCGCACTGAAGGATGTCGACGACGTGGCAGCAACCATCAAGTGGTTGGATGCACTTCGTGAGCTCAGCATTTCCAAGGCCCTGCCGCAGTTGATCATGCGCCTGGAACACCTGTCTCGCCAAGATCTGGATCTGAAGGTGCGGCTGGACCTGATGCGTGTCTACAAGCGCCCGGTGCTAAAGGCGGCGGCTGCGTTGCCGAATCCCAATCCACGCTTGCCGTTTGGCGGCTTCCGCTCCGATCAGGGCCTGACGGCTGAGCAACGGCTCGATATCCTGATGCGGGACAACCTAAAGCACCTGTTCCAAGACCTCGACCGCAAGCGTTACATGGCGTCCGCCGCCACCGAAGAAAATCGACACTGGGTGCTGCTCAACCGGTTCAAGTTCCTGCGGCGGCAGGTCCGCTACGCGCTGCTGGCGCGCCGCGACTGCCCAACGCACACCTGGCAGGATGCGCACGACCTGTTTGTCTATCTGGTCATTCGCGGCAATGTGCAATTGAACGAAACCATGCATGTGGGCGTTTTTGACGACGACTTTGATCCGGAAACGGAATACAAGCGTCTGTTGCTGATGGGGCACGCGCACGCGTGCGGCCTGCCAGGTGATGCGCTGCTGGCCTTGCTGCCCCGTCTTCCCGTCTGGGCGCGACGGTCGCGATTGACCGATCCAGGTGGACACCTTGGCAAATTCAATTTGATGCAGGTCGAGGTTTCTAAGGACCGCCCGCTACGGGTCAATCCAAGCAGCCTGGATGAGGGGTTTCGGGGTTGGGTTCTATTGCCCGATGATGGCTATCTCGACTTCGTCGAGCAACAACGACGCGCCGCGCAACCCTTTTTCGCCTACATGACCGCCTGACCGCTTCCCTCTCTCATCAACCCGTTGCCCTGTCATCACCATTGCGAGGGTTGCGTCTTGCCCGCGGCGGGCGCTCGCCCGCCCGATGCTTGCAATTGACCCGACCCTGAGCGAGTTGTTCTAATCCTGATCGAGTTGTTCTACTATCAAACTGTTTTAGTATGGCCCTGTTTTAGTATGGCCCTGTTTTAGGATGGTATCCTTCTAATTTGGGCGCATCGAGTCCAAGCAAATCCATCGCCCCAGATTAGGTCCGAGGTTAGGTAATCATCTCATGTCGTTGCAACCCGTCATTCTGTCCGGCGGCTCCGGAACCCGGCTTTGGCCCTTGTCTCGCGAGGCCTATCCCAAGCAGTTCCTGCCGCTAATGGGCTCACTGACCATGCTGCAGGCAACGGTGAACCGACTCGACGGCCTCGCCGACGAGCATCCCCGCCAGGCGCTGCATCTGTTTGATCCCATCGTCGTTTGCAACGTCGATCACCGCTTTTTGGTGGCCGAGCAGTTGCGAACCCTCGAACGCGAGGCCGCGTCCATCATCCTGGAGCCAGTCGGGCGCAACACCGCACCGGCGTTGACGCTGGCCGCGCTGACGGCCTCCAAGGGCGGCGCCGACCCGGTACTGCTGGTCATGCCGGCCGACCACACCATCGCCGACGAACCGGGCTTTCGCAGTGCTGTCGCCGATGGCTGTCTACTCGCCGAGCAGGGTGCGGTGATTACCTTCGGCGTCGTGCCCAGCACGCCTGAGACCGGCTATGGCTACATCCGCCAGGGCGAGCAGTTCGAGACCGCCGATCTTCAGGGTTCGGCCTATCGGTTGCACGCCTTTGTCGAAAAGCCCGATCTGGAAACGGCGCAAGGCTACCTCGCCCGCGGTGAATATCTCTGGAACAGCGGCATCTTTATGCTGCGCGCCTCGGTCTGGTTGATGCTGATCCGGCGCTTGCGGGCGGATATCCTCGGCGCCGTCGAAGCCGCCATCGCCGAGGGGCGCAGCGACGGCGACTTCTTGTGGCTTGCGCGCGAACGCTTCAAGGACTGCCCCAGTGATTCCATCGACTATGCAGTGATGGAGCGGCTATCGGGGGATGAGGCCGTGGTCGAGCATCCGGTCCTGGTGCTGCCGTTGCGCGCCGGCTGGTCTGACGTCGGCGCTTGGTCGGCCCTGTGGGATGTGCGTGAGCAAGACGCCGCCGGCAACGTGCTTGATGGCGACGCCTTCGTCCACAATGCGTCCAATAATCTGGTGATCGCTGGGCAGCGCATGGTCGCGGCGGTAGGCGTCGCTCATCTGATCATCGTCGAGACGCCAGACGCGGTGTTGGTCGCCAGCAAAGACCATGCGCAGGATGTGAAAGCCGTCACACAGTTCCTGAAGACATCCAAGCGCGACGAGCATCGGCATCATCAGCGAGTGCACCGGCCCTGGGGTGCCTTCGAGGGCATTGGTCAGGGCGCGCGTTATCAGGTCAAGCGCCTGAGCGTGAATCCTGGCGAGTCGCTGTCGCTACAGATGCATCATCACCGCGCCGAGCACTGGATCGTCGTCTCCGGGACCGCGCGCGTCACCTGTGATGAGCGCAGCTTCCTGCTGGCCGAGAATCAATCCACCTACATTCCAGTCGGTGCGCAGCATCGCCTGGAGAACCCCGGCATGATCCCGCTGGAGATCATTGAGGTGCAGTCCGGCGGCTATCTGGGCGAAGACGACATCGTCCGCTTTCAAGACATCTACAATCGGGACGCCAACGAGGGTGCTTGATTCGAGTGCTGGTGATGATGCGGCGCAATATTGTCCCTTTGTCGCGCCGATTGCGCTATGATTGAAGGCTTTTTTACCCACTTTTAGCCTTCCGAATCGAGCAGCCATGGGATTCAAATGCGGCATCGTCGGACTACCCAATGTCGGCAAGTCCACCCTGTTTAACGCGCTGACGAAGTCCGGCATCGCGGCCGAGAACTATCCGTTCTGCACCATTGACCCTAACGTCGGCGTCGTGCCGCTGCCCGATGCGCGGCTCGACGTCATCGCCGCAATCGGCAAATCGGCCAAGATCGTCCCCACCGCGATGCAGTTCGTCGACATCGCCGGGCTGGTGGCGGGGGCGTCCAAGGGCGAGGGGCTGGGCAACAAGTTCCTGGCCAACATCCGCGAGACCGACGCCATCGCCCACGTCGTTCGCTGTTTCGAAGACGACGACGTGGTGCATGTGTCCGGCGGCGTCGACCCGCTCGGCGACATTGAGGTCATCAATACCGAACTTGCCCTGGCGGACATGGAGACCGTCGCGAAGGCGTTAGACAAGGCCATCAAGCAGTCAAAGACCGGCGACAAATCCATGTTAGGGCGCAAGGCCCTGCTGGAGCGCGTGCTGGCGCATTTGGACCAGGGTAGGGCGGTGCGTGCGATGGACCTGACCGATGACGAACGAGGCGGCTTACGCGAACTCTTTCTGCTCACAGCCAAACCCACCATGTACGTCGCCAACGTCGCCGAAGACGGCTTCAACGACAACCCGCTGCTCGATCGCATTCGCGCCCATGCCGAGACCGAGGGTGCTATCGTCGTGCCCGTCTGCGCCGCCATCGAATCCGAGATTGTCGAACTCGACGAGGCCGAGCGCGCCGAGTTCTTGGCCGACCTGGGGCAGGACGAGCCCGGCCTCAACCGCGTGGTGCGTGCCGGCTACAGCCTGCTGGGGCTCGAGACCTATTTCACCGTTGGCCCCAAAGAGGCGCGTGCCTGGACCATCCCCAAGGGCGCGACCGGCCCGCAGGCAGCCGGCGTCATCCACACCGATTTCGAACGCGGCTTCATCCGCGCCGAGGTCATCGGTTATGACGACTTCGTCGTCTGCAACGGCGAGCAGGGTGCCAAAGAGGCTGGCAAGCTGCGCAGCGAGGGCAAGGAGTACATCGTCCGCGACGGAGACGTCGTTCACTTCCGATTCAACGTCTGAAGCGATGCCTGGAGCTCAGGCCTGAATCGATGCCTGTAAGGAATTTCTGAAGCGATGGCTGGAACTAAGGCCCGCATCATCGCCGGAAAACCTGCGCTCGGTCTTGACGCATCAATGAGCCAAGGCTAAACTTCGCGGTCTTTCCCGGCTACGTAGCTCAGTTGGTTAGAGCGCGGCACTCATAATGCCGATGTCGCTAGTTCGAATCTAGCCGTAGCCACCAAAATTCGATTACAGAACAGCCGCTTACGAGCGGCTTTTTTGTGCGCTGCTGCCCCGGTTTTCGGTTGGTCGCGCTGGGGTCACGGTGGGGTCACGCTTTTCCACGGACGCGCCAACTTCACCGACTGATCATCGGGCTTCGGTCGCCCTGCGACTTTTGCGACTCTGTGACTTTTGGCGGTTCTCGACCTAAGGCGCCAGCGCGGGCAACCAACCGCGGCACCGACGCCAACAAATAATCTGGAGCCTGTTATGGTCTATAGCCTCAAACTATTGGCATACCTTGCATGTCGAAGGCTTTGACTATCGGCGATGGTCGGACGGGTCTACCGGGTCGGTGACAGTTTGAGCGCCGCCGTCAGCCGTCGATGCTGTCGTATCTGCTCGTGATTGGTTGCGCCAGAGCTTCGGGTTCCGGTCTCCGAAGCCGGTGCCGCGGTCTGGCAGGGCCTGACGACTTGGCGCGACGGAACCGGGTGATCCGTCAGCCCAACCGCATTATCCTAGCAAGTGTCCGTAACCCTCGCGAACGACAATCTCTCTCCACCTTCCTGCCGCCTGTGCCCTGTTCGCTAGTTGGGCGGCGGGCTCCGAGAACAGGCAGAACACCGCTTCGTCGGGCGAGAGCGTAGACGGCATTTCGCTGTAGAGGAACGTCAGCGGTCCGGGCTGCTCACTGCGGCCCGGCGCAAATGGTCGTGTGGTCATATGTGATCCTCCACGGACGACGCGCCCGATTCACGCGGCGCAGTCCGCAGCGTCTGCGCGGGCCTGACTGACCAAGTCCGCAATCTCCCGCTCCAAAGTCGCCGGCTCGATCTGCCGGTAGACGATCTCGGGTTTCGGCTTCTTGGCGCGGCCGGGCAGAAAGTCACCCCGCTGAAGGTTCGCCCGCATCCGCTCCCATAGCCGGAAGTAGGCCGGATTGGGCCGTCCGGTGGTGTCCTGGACCGGCAACCGCGGAATCTTCACCAGCCCGCTCTCGATGGCGTCCACCAGCCCGAAATCGCTGACGATCCACGGGAAGGGCCGGCCCTCCGGATAGCCGCTGCCCTGGATGAAGAACGGCGTCGCCGACAGGTCGACGCAGAAGGAGATGCCGGGCGTGCCGTCCGCTGGCGTGTTGTTGAGCTTGTCCAGCCCGTCGATCCAGACCGTCGCCGCGCGAAGCTCCTGCTCCAGCGCGGCCTTGTCATCACCGCTGAGCTTGGGCG
>JGI12048J13642_10140335_pt1 | contig 13672 bp, 11 predicted proteins | sample ElkSlonscriptome_16_FD_13642 | JGI IMG/M metagenome (IMG submission 13642) | reverse complement strand
CAGACACCTGACGTCCTGAGTGATGAAACCGTTTTAGCCATTCGTTTTGCAACTCAATGCGGGACGCCTGACTCATCCTATTCCCGTTTGATTGCCGGGCGTGACGAGACCGACAACCGTGTTCAGCAAGCGGCCGGACATACCACCATGTATGCATCGATCATTGGCGTGTTTGCCGTATTGGTCGTGATGTTTCAGATGCTGTTCATTTTGCCAACCTTGTTGAAAATCTGGCGAGACCATAATGCCAAGCTTGAAACCCAACCAAAAGCGAAGACGAGGCGTGGCGATGGCCGAATTGCTAATCGCCGCCACCTTGGTGATGACTGGCATGACCATTGTCACCCCCATGGCGATGCGTAGCGGACGGATGTGGATGCAAACTCGTGAACATCATTTGGCAATCGACGAATTGGCCAACCAATTGGAACGATTGACCCATCTAGCCGCTGCGGAATTGCCTGTCGAAATCGAGAACTTGAAGGCGTCGAACTTGGTCGTTGATCGATTGTCCGACGTCAAGCTTAACGCGGAAATCTTGGATGACAATGCGATTCGCGTTTCAATCGATTGGAAACGAACCGGAGACCCCGATCCGCTGCAATTGGTCGGATGGCATAAGTACTCCGATGCGGAGCCCAGCAAATGACTCAAAAACGCAAGGCATACACCTTGGTTGAAGTGATCACGTCGATGTCGCTGGGGATGTCGCTGATGGGATTGGCGATCGGATTGGTCCACCAATCGATGACGATTAAGTCGATCTCGGATCAACGAGCAAGACATGATCGAAACTCACAACGCTTACTCGAAGAATTTCGCAATGACGTTCACGCTGCCGTGTCGTGCGTCACGATCGAGGATGGCATCGATGTCTTGCTGCCGGCTGGAAAGCGTATCGAATACGTCACCCAGAATAGTTACGTAACGCGGATAGAACCGATGACAGAAGATCTAATTCGCCGAGAAGCGTATGAAATGAGTGAGCCCTTTTTCGCACAATTTTCGATTGCGGGCGATCCGAGTCAAGCCATATTAACGATCAAATGCCGCTGCGGCAACGACGGAGAAAGGGTCGATCGGCAAGCGATCGTACGGGTGGGACGATGAAAGTAGCACGAAAGGCAAAGAAGCGGGGCGTGTTCCTGATCGCGGCGTTGGTCAGCTTGATGGTTTCGACCAGTCTTGTTGTCGCTGCAGTCCGTTCGGCGGTGATAGCACAACGCGAACTTCGCACTCAGCATCAGGTACTGCAAACCGAATTCCTAACCCAAGCGGCCTTGGATCACGCGACCGCGAAGCTAGCGGACTCACCCGATTATCGTGGCGAGATTTGGGAACCGGACGCTTTGAACGACGAATGGGCATTGGCCGAAGCAGAAATCATCGTCACGGAATCCGCAGATGCAAAGCAATCGATCGTTCGTGTCATTGCTCGGTTGGCCGCCACGTTGAATCAACCTCGTTCACAATTCAAGCGTACGATTGAGATTACATTAACCAATCCCGCATCCCCAAACTTGGAGTCTACCGAAGATGCAATATCCGAATAGAAACGTTTCGCGGCCAACTGCGTCCGCATTTACTCTGGTTGAATTGTTGGTTGTGATCGCGATCATTGGTGTACTGGTAGGGCTGTTGTTGCCCGCAGTCCAAGCGGCTCGCGAGGCGGCTCGTCGATCGAGCTGCCAAAACAACAGTATGCAGATTGGCTTGGCGATGCATAGCCATGAATTTACCTATGAGCGACTGCCGATGGGCGTCATCAATTCAAACGGCCCCATTCGCAATGAGCCGATCGGGCAACACGTTAGTTGGATGGTGCAAATCTTGCCATTTATCGAACAAGTCAATGCGTTCGAGCATTTCGATCAAGAAGCAGGTGCTTACGCCCCCGAGAACGCTCCCGTGCGAACGTTAAGTATCGGAACCTTCCGATGCCCTTCTTGCCCGATCGCTTCGTCGGATGTGACGGTCTCCTTCGAGGACCAGTTACGGTCGGTTGGATTGAGTGATTATGCAGGATGTCATCACGCCAGTGAAGCTCCGATCGCGGAAGACAACAACGGAGTGTTGTTTTTGAACAGCCGCATCCGCTACTCCGATATTCTCGACGGCAGTTCGCAAACAATCTTGATCGGTGAAGCGATTCCTGACGCAGGGTCGTTGGGATGGACGTCGGGGACACGTTCGACACTCCGTAATACCGGCTCCGGAATCAATAGCGACCGGCCAATGAATGCGATGACAGCAAGTGTCGACCGCGGTTCAATGACGGTGGGCGGTTTCAGTAGTTTTCATTCTGGCGGTGCGAACTTTGTATTCGCCGATGGCTCGATTCATTTCTTGTCCAACAGTATCGATGAAGAACTATATGTCCAACTTGGAAACCGAGCCGATGGGGAGCTACTAAAGGGACGGGGTTTTTGAGCCTCGTCAGGTAGTGGATCTTGCCAAACCGGTAATTTGGCAGAAGCGTTGCTTGCGCAGTCGGAACAGGAATCGTGGGTAGGTGGCGAGCCTTTCGTTGCATCCGCTTGCTCGCCACTCTCTGTCGGACGCCGGAAAAGAACTACTTTTTCGGTCATCGATACAACCTCCCAGCCAGAATTCCATCGAGGTGGCCAGAAACCGTCGTAGCCGGCTCCGAGTCGCCCGATGGTAGTCGGATCAGTACGAGGAAAAGGCCTAACGCCGCCAATTATAACAATCCAGCAACGCACCGCTGACGATTTCACACAACGCGGCTAAGCGAATCGGCTTACTAAGCACTCGGTAGGCTTTCATCATTTCCGCCTCTCGACGAATCGCCTCGTCCAATTGAGCCGACATCAAGACGCAGGCGGGGCGGTCGGGGGTAGCGGGCAACCGACGCAGTAGTTCGAGCCCTGTCACGCGAGGCATATGGACATCGACCAACGCCAAATGAAAACGCTTGGTTTGGATGACTTCGAGTGCTTCTTGGCCATCGCAAGCCTGCTGGACCTCAAAGCCACGGCGCGCCAATCCCTCGCAAACAGCACTGCGAAATGCCGCATCGTCATCGATGACTAACAAATTGGGCACAATCATGAAAAATTTCTCCGCAAAAACTGCCACCGTGGCAGCCGAACTCTCTCTATAGTCTACACCAAGCAAGTTCAGTACCAGAGGATCATTTTCATCGCTCGCGCCGATTCGATCTGCGACAACCGACTAGGCCGCAGAGAACGAAAAATGAATACTTTTCAGCGAGGACCACCACCGCCATCGAGGCGGCCACCACTAAGCACACTGTCTCGTTTGCTCGGCTCGCGTATCGTCGCCTTGGGCTAATTCTGCAGCAATCGCTTCGATCGTCGTGTTGGTTGCTCCTTGGTGGCTTTGGATCAGTCGCTGAGCATGCATGCCGAGCGCTTCGGCCGCTGGGATGTTGGTCAAACAGCGACGAACGAACTGCATCAGTTCGACTTGATCGGCGACGCGGACCGCCGCGTCATTGTGGACAAGTTGTTTGGCGATCTCTTTGAAATTACGAGTGTCGGGGCCGAACGAAACCGCACTACCGTAGCCAGCCGGTTCGAGCATGTTTTGGCCACCGCGATCGGTAAAGCTGCCGCCAACCGTCGCGATCTGACTGACGCCCCACCAATGTCGTAGCTCGCCGATCGTATCGACGAGGATCACCGTATCGGGACTCCAATCTTGGCCGGAGTTGGCATTCTCGGCACTTCTTCGCCGAGCATTTAACCCTGATGTTTCGACCAGTTTTGCGACCGCGTCGAACCGTTCTGGATGCCGCGGGACCAAGATCAATCGCAATTCTTGGTGCTCATGCCGCAACGATTGATAGATTTCCAAAGCCATTTTCTCTTCGCCAGCCTGCGTGCTGCCGACGACCCAGATGCGATGCCATGGATCGATGTTCGCCCACTCTTTCCGAGAAAACACCTCGATCGTTTCGCGAGACGTAGGTGCATCATCAAACTTGATGGATCCCGTTACCGCGATTCGACTCGCGACGGTTCCACACCGCCTAAATCGTTCCGCGTTGTGTTCGTTTTGGCAACCTACCCAGGATAGCCGAGCGAACGTCCGGTGCGTCAAGAGTCCGAAGCGGTGGTAGCCCGATGCACTCTTTTCGCTCAAACGTGCATTGAAAACCATCACGGGACAATCGTGATGATTGGCGATGCGGATCAGATTGGGCCAAAGTTCTAGTTCGGCCAAGAGCAGCAGTTTCGGCTTCAAGTTTTCAATCGTCCGGCGAACGGCCCAGGAAAAATCGAGAGGGCAAAAGAAAACGCGGTCGACTCCGAAATGTTGAATCGCCAGGTCGTACCCCGTATCGGTCGACGTACTAACCAGGATGGCGTTGTCTGGATAGAGTCTCTGTAAACGAGCGACGACACCTTGGGTCAAGTTAACTTCACCAACACTCACCGCGTGAATCCAGATCGTCGGTTTACCACCGCTTAGCGACAGCGCAGCGGTCTTCGACAAGCCGAGCAGTTTGACTCGCGATCCGCGCCGATAGCGACCATGCCGTATCATGCGGTAGGTGACCAGCGGTGAAACGAGCAACAATGCGACGAGGTATATTAAATTGGCGAACATCGGAATCCTTTCCGAAAGATCTTTCAACTAGACTCAAATGACTTGATCGCGTTTTCTTAAACAACACGATTTGTACTTCTTACCGCTTCCACATGGACACGGATCGTTGCGACCGATTCTTGGTTCGGCGTGCCGAATCGGATCGGGCCGCGACGCTTCATCCTGATTACTCTGTTGGGCCGCCTGCTGCGCCGGTGTATTCGCATCTCGCAAGGCCCCCGCGCTGCTGGCCGACCTTGGATCGTCGTGATGCGTTTTCGCTTCGACCCAAGTGCTACGAATAAAATCCTCGTTGAACGATTCCATACGGAAAATCAAATCGGTCACACGTTCTCCGATCGATTCCCACATCGTGTCGAACAAACGCATGCCTTCGCGTTTGTATTCCACTTTCGGATCCATTTGGGCGTAGCCCTTCAAACCGACACTGCTGCGCAAATGATCCATTGTCAACAAATGGTTCTTCCATCCTTCATCGACAATGCTGAGCAATATCTGCCGTTCCATGCGTCGCATTTCGGGATAGAAGCGATCGTCGACGGCACCATCAACGACTAGCCGAACGGCTTCACGATCCTTTCGAGCCAAATCGTTTTTCTCGGCATGATGATTTAGTTCGTCCTGGAGCCATTTTGCCAACGCATCTAAACTACCATCGTTGCCGCTGGCCACGACCGCCGTCGTATTTTTGTCGGCGTCACCGAAGACCTCGTCAATCTTCGTTTCCGCCAACTTATGTTTGGCTTCGGCCGCATCGGCTGCCTTGCGACTAAACTCGACAAGTTGGGCTTTCAAGTCGTCACGATTGAGCCGAACATCTTCGGAGCTAAGGTCGACCTCGAATCGACTTTTCACCCAAGCGACTAAGCCTTCGCGGTCGAGCGAAACTTGTGCTCCCTGTTTTTCGGTGAAGCGTGAAATGCCAGCGATCACGGGATACTCGGCTTCCTTCTGGTTGTAAGCCTGCTCGGCTCGCTGCATCAACGAATCGGCTACCTTTCGTAGATCCTCGGCATCGCGGAACTCATCGGGCGTCGTTTCGATTCCAAATTTGTGCCGCATCCAACCGCATAAGGTACGGAGAGCAAAGTCGGCATCGAGCAGCGGTTCGCCTTCACTTAGATCGACCTTCGCGATTCGCTCGTGAGCCTTGCGGATCAACTCGTCGACCAATTCATCACGCTGCATTGCCTTGAGTTGATGTTCTTGGTAATTGGTTCCCAATTGAGTGTTCGCCCAATTGACCATCGCTTTCCAATTCCATTCATCTTCCATCGCCTGCGGTAGATTCTCTTCGACGATTTCTTCGACCATGACTTCGGCAGCCCGCTCGGCTTGATCGACCGAATAGGACTTGGCCATGTCGAAGTCCATATTCACAAAATCGCGAGCATCCAATTTGCAGTTTAATTGGTTACCTGCATACGCGGCGAACGATTCGACGCCATAATGAGGAGCTAAAAACAAACCAACATGTTTGTCAATTTGGCCGCGAATCAATTGCAGCACCATGTTGCGTGAGGAGTGGCCATCGAGCAAGTTTTGACGATAGCGATAGACCCGTTTACGTTGCTCGTCCATTACTTCGTCATAATCGAGCAAGCTTTTGCGGATTTCGTAGTTGCGTTCTTCCACCTTCTTTTGGGCTGCCGAGATGCGACGCGTCACCATCGCTGATTCGATCGCTTCGCCCTCCTGCATGCCCAATCGTTCCATCATGCTCTTGACGAAATCACCAGCGAAAATTCGCATCAAGTCGTCTTCGAGCGATAGATAGAAACGGCTCGAACCGGGGTCGCCTTGACGACCGCAGCGACCACGGAGTTGCAAGTCAATACGTCGCGATTCGTGCCGCTCGGTCCCCAGAACATACAAGCCGCCAAGCTTTCGGACCACGTCGCCCTCTTCGCTCATCTTTTCGCGATCGTCGATCTCTTGAACGAGTGCGTTCCATTCGTCATCAGGCACTTCCAAACGCGTTGGATATTTATGTTGCAGTTGAGCCCAGGCCATCGTTTCGGGGTTACCACCGAGGACGATGTCGGTACCACGGCCCGCCATGTTGGTGGCGATCGTGACCGAGTTGACGCGGCCCGCTTGAGCAACGATGTCCGCTTCACGACCGTGATTCTTGGCGTTGAGGACATCGTGTTTGATACCACGCCGTTCGAGCAGCGCCGACAAACGTTCGCTCTTTTCAATACTAACGGTCCCGATCAAAACAGGCCGCCCGGCGCGTTCGATGCGGACGATCTTCGCGTCGGAGATCTTTTCCGACTTCTTTTCGTCTTTTCGCAGAAACGTGACCTCTTCATCGTTTTCGCTTTGGATTTTCCCCCAAATCTCAGCACCGCTCTTCAGCGTGATGACGTCCCATTTGTTGCTCCGCTCCACTTCTTCGGCCAATGCCTTGTACTTGTCCTTTTCGGTCAAGTAGATCAGGTCGGGATGTTCGATCCGTGCCATTTCGCGGTTGGTCGGAATCGCAACGACATCGAGTCCATAAATTTTCATGAACTCGGTCGCTTCGGTCATCGCCGTACCCGTCATCCCCGACAACTTCTTGTACATCTTGAAGATATTCTGTAGTGATGCCGTTGCAAACGTTTGCGTTTCTTGCTTGATCGGCACCCCTTCTTTCGCCTCGACGGCTTGATGCAATCCATCGCTCCATTGGCGACCTTCCATCAAACGACCGGTAAACTCGTCGACGATGATGATTTGGCGATCTTTGATGACGTAGTTGACGTCAAGTTTGTACAAGTAGTGAGCTTTCAACGCATTGTCGATTAGATGGGGCCATTCCATGTTCCCAGCGGTATAGAAACTTTCGACTCCCGCCAATCGTTCGGCTTCGCGAACCCCTTCATCGTTGAGCGACACGTTGTGCTGCTTTTCATCGACCTTGAAATGCACTTCGTCTTGCAATTGCCGAGCCACACGGTCCGCTTCGGCATACCGCCCGAGATCCAAATCCGCAGGCCCACTAATGATCAATGGTGTTCGTGCTTCGTCGATAAGAATATTGTCAACTTCGTCAATGATCGCAAAGTTGAGCGGTCCTTGACACTGCTGAGCTTCCTTGGGATATCGGTCGTCTCCCTTGGCCGCCGGACGCATGTTGTCACGCAAGTAATCGAAACCGAATTCATTGTTGGTTCCATAAGTAATGTCACACAAGTAGGCCGCTTGCTTATCAGCGGTGGCCATCCCCGATTGAATGGCGTTCACCGTCAAGCCCAAGTTCATGTAAAGCGGAGCCATCCATTCCATGTCGCGACGTGCCAAATAATCGTTGACCGTGACGACGTGAACCCCTTTGCCTTCGAGCGCATTGAGGTAGGCAGGAAGGGTGGCGACCAAGGTTTTCCCCTCCCCCGTAACCATTTCAGCAATGTCACCGTTGTGCAAAACCATGCCACCGACGAGCTGGACATCATAGTGCCTCATGCCCAAGAATCGCTTGCCACCTTCACGACAGACCGCGAAAGCTTGGTCGAGGATATCGTCCAAGGTTTCACCATCACGCAGCCGCTGGCGAAAAATCTCGGTTTGTGCCCGCAGTTCCTCGTCACTCATCGCCTCATATTTTGGCTCGAGTTCGGTAATTCGCGAAGCACGTTCTTGCAGTCGGGCGACGGTTCTCGCGTTCGCGGAGCCGAAGATGCCCGTCACGACGCGATTGGCACCTTTGGCAATGCCGCCGAAGACGACGCCAAGAACGTCAAACAGTTGTTCAAAGATTGACATGAGTTTCTGTCGGTAAATAATCGTATACGGATAGCGTGCGGCTAAGTCATTCAGCCCAGCTATTTTATAAAGGATTCCGTTTTTTAGAGGGATGACCCTAAAAAACGCTAGTTTGGTTCGGAAAACAGGTGCTTAAACGATTGCGACGCTTGAGCATGAAGCTGCGTCAAATTGGCATTACACCTGCCCCCTTTTGGTAGTCTACGGCAAATAGGGGACCACATGCGTGCCGAACGCCCTTGTCAGGGATCATTTTGGACGCATTTTCAGCCATCTAAGTGCTTCAACTATGGCAAGTTACGAGTTTAGTGAAGATGGGTCAACTGCGATTGTTGCCCTTGGTCGTAGGCTGGGTCAAGGAGTCTTTACCACGCAGACCCGGCATCTGTGCCGGACGTTGCCATCCTGCTTTTGCTGCGGGCTGGGCCTACACCTTCTTGAAAACATGCCCATTGACGCAAAATGGAAACATTTTGCGTCAAATGTGAAACGAAATGCACTGTTTTCCTGACTACACTAGGGGGCTGGGACCGGTGATAGGACGCGGGTCTATTCTTTTCCTTTTCCGCGTTTCATTTTGGGGGACTTTCAATGCATGTCGTTTCTGAAAAAGACCGTCCCGGCTTTACTCTCGTCGAGCTTCTGGTGGTCATTGCGATTATTGGCGTATTGGTGGGACTGCTTTTGCCTGCCGTGCAGGCTGCTCGCGAAGCGGGTCGCCGAATGAGTTGCAGCAACAATTTCAAGCAGCTTGGCTTGGCGATGCACAACTATCACTCAGCCTACAACGCGCTGCCGATGCACGGTGGTGGATTGCAGGGGGTGGGAACAGCGCAGTGGTGGACGAGCAACGCGACGTCCAACCGTCGTTTGAGTGCGGTCGTCGGCATGTTGCCATTCATGGAGCAGCAAGCGTTGTGGGAGCAAATTTCCAATCCCTCGGTCTTTAACGGAACGAACTTCCCTGCCTTCGGCCCGTTGCCCTTCACTCATACCGCGTTTACTTACACCCCATGGTCGACCGAGGTACCGGGTTTGCGTTGTCCGAGCGATCCGGGGACAGCTACCTCTACCGGACGCACCAACTACGCGTTTTGTGTAGGGGATACCGGCAATGAGTGTCATTTGGGTGTGTTAGAGTTGGCAACGAACCGGCAAACTCCGGAACAATCGGAGCACTATCGTATTGCCTGTCGAGGATTGTTTGGGTTTGCCTACCAGCATCGATTTCGAGATGCCCTCGACGGACTGTCGAACACGATTTGCATGGGTGAGATGGCAACGGATTTGATTGATGGAGACATTTCGACCACGGTTCCAACCATGGGCAGGAACATCTATGCCGATATTCATGCTTGTCAGCAAGACATCAATCCAAACCGGCCGAAGTTCTTTACGACCTACGTTGGAAACGGGGGGAATCGTTCACGTGGCGAAATTTGGGCGGATGGCAATCCAGCCTTCGCAATGATGATGACGGTTTTGCCGCCAAATAAAGAGATTTGTTTACGCGAGGGTAACAACGGTGGGTGGGAAGGCAATTATCCACCTAGTAGTCGTCACCAAGGTGGATGCCATGTCTTGATGGGTGACGGGGCGGTTAAGTTTATTACGGATTCAATTGAGTCAGGATCGACAACCGAGGGGTTGTTCACGTCGGAAGCACCCAATGCGTCTCTTAGACTCGGTTTCACTGGTGCCTATAGCGGTGGAAGTCCTCATGGATTGTGGGGCGCACTTGGCTCTCGCAGCGGTCGAGAAACGGACTCACTTGAATAGCGCTCGCAACATGCCATCCGTGCAAAAACGGCTTTCTGTATTCATCGCGCCTGACCTAACCAATTCACTGCCATTTAGGATTTTATCAATGCGTCACTGTCTTTTAGTTATCGCTCTAGCGATCACCTTTGTAGGATGCGGCACGGAACAGAATCGGGTGCTCACGCCTGAACCGAGGCCTCAGAAAACCGATGCGGAACTTACCGCTGAAATGATGCAGGGGACGCTCGAAAGCCGTAAGAGCCACGAGACCCAAAAACCCTAATTATCGCGATATTTGGCTCGGTATTTTCCCGGGGTGCAGCCTTCGAGTCGCCGGAAGGCTGTTACCAAGTGTGCTCCAGAACCATATCCGGTCAGCGAAGCGATCTGGTCCAGATTGTAATCGGTCTCAGCTAGCAGCACTCGAATTCGATCGCCGCGCACCCGTTCGATCTCTTCGCGTGGACTTCGCTCGAGAGCCTCGCGGAAGCGTCGTTCGAGAGTCGTCCGTGAAATGGCTGTCGCTTTCGTGACATCCTTCACACCGATTCCGTCGCACGCATTATTTCGGATGAATTCGATCGCTTCGGCTAAATCCAAGTCGTTAACAGCTAGCGCATCAGTCGATAGCCGAACCGTGATGCTTCTGGGGGGAAAAAGAATCTGAGATTGCTCGGGTACTTGGCCGTTCATCAATTGGTCGAGCATCGCGGCACCTTCGAAACCGAGTCGGTGCGTATCGGGAACGATGCTACTAAGCGGCGGGTTGGCCAGATCGCAAATCACTTCGTCATTGTCCACGCCGAGCACAGCGACTTGATCGGGGATGCGAAGCCCTGCTCNACGCCCCGCTGCAATCACTTGCCGGCCGCGCATGTCGTTACAAGCGAAAATTCCGACCGGCTTTGGTAGCGAGACCATCCATTTGGCGATCTTTGCGTCATCGTCTTCACCTCTCGCCTCGCGGCCAAGCGTATCGAAGGTGGCATTTGGCTTCGAAGGCCTTGGTTTGGAACGGACCGTCATGACTTCAGCGGTGATTCCATGCAGACTCGCATGATGAGTGAACGCATCACGGCGTCCGTCAGAAAAATCGACTCCTTCATATCCGCAAAATGCCAAGTGCCGAAAGCCTCGTTGACGATAATGTTCAACCGCCATCGCACCACAAGCCTCATTGTCGGTGTTAAATGTCACACCATCGGCTGGCGCAAATAGGCCACGAAGGTCAACCGTCGGCACTCCGAATCGAGCGATCGACTTCGCGATTTGAGAGTTCTCCGCCCGAGCGATCACGCCGTCAAAACGCTGGCGGCTGACCGAGGCTGGCACATCCTCCTGCAGACCTCGCTCCAACTGCAACACGTCCCATGTTCCGTGAGCGCGCATGTAGGAGGCGATCCCCATCAAACAATCGCGGCCATACGCCCGCGACGATTCGATCAACAGTAAAACATGTGGGATTTTGGGCATAAGAGATACGTCAAATCTGCATTCTTTCTTTCTCTAGTCTTTATTCGTCAGTATTATAGCTTGCGTTGATAGCGACAGTACGTACGAACAGCTGGTTGGGGCAAAAACGCAATATAAAAACGCAAGAATGAAAGATTGTTGAACCGAGCCAATCCGTGGACGCCGGCCGCTTGGACACCCGAGCGACATTGAAGCAAAAATGAAATTTAATAACGCAAGAATGAAATGAGCGGCGCGGCATGATGCTGTAGAATGGGTGGAAACAATCCATCGACGTGGCCGCCAAGGCGGCAGACCACGCTCGTTCTTCCGTCGCTAATCAAATGAATCAAGAAATGATTGCTCGAGTTTGGCAAGAGCCTATCACGATACCCACTTATGGGGTTGGCTCACCTGACCCAAATCCAATGTTCCTCGATAAGCGGGTTTATCAAGGAAGCAGCGGAGCGGTATACCCGTTGCCAGTGATCGACCATATCGAAGACGAAAAGCATGACCAAGAGTGGCAAGCCGTCTTTTTAGAAAACGAGTACTTAAAGGTAATGGTGCTCCCTGAATTGGGCGGTCGTATCCAAATGGCTTTGGACAAGACCAACGACTATCATTTTGTCTACTACAATCAAGTCATCAAACCTGCGCTCGTCGGACTAGCCGGTCCTTGGATCAGCGGTGGAATCGAATTCAACTGGCCTCAGCATCACCGACCCAATACCTACGGTCCGGTCGATTACCAAATGGAGACGGGGGATGATGGATCGGTGACCGTATGGTGTCATGAGATTGACCGCATGCACCGGACGGAAGTTCGCTATGGGATCAAGTTGCATGCTGACAAGGCTTACATTGAGATAAACGCTCATTTATTTAATCGAACAACGGTTCCGCAAACCTTCTTGTGGTGGGCCAACCCTGCGGTCGCCGTCGACGACAACCATCAATCGGTCTTCCCCCCCGATGTCAGTGCGGTACTCGATCATGGCAAACGCGATGTTTCGACGTTCCCGGTAGCGACGGGCACCTACTACAAGTTTGACTACTCAAAAGGCAACGATGGGTTGGGCGACAAACCTGGAACCGATATTTCTCGGTATCGCAACGTTCCGGTTCCAACGTCCTACATGGCGTATAAGAGCGACTACAACTTTGTTGGCACCTATGACCATGGTCGCCGTGCTGGGCTATTGCACGTTTGCGACCATCACGTCAGTCCTGGAAAAAAACAGTGGACGTGGGGGAACGGCGAGTTTGGACAAGCCTGGGACCGGCATCTCACCGACGAAGATGGGCCTTATATCGAATTGATGTGCGGCGTCTATACCGACAACCAGCCCGACTTTTCTTGGTTAATGCCGGGTGAGCAAAAGTCGTTCACTCAGTACTTCATGCCCTACAAAGGCGTCGGCATGATTGGGAATGCGACGGTCAACGCGGCGGTCACGACGGAGGTCACCAACGCCGGTGCGGCAGTACGCGTCTACACGACCGGGTGTTACGATAACGCCAAGCTGACACTCACCGCCGATGGCGAGTTGTTGGGCGAAGTGACTTTCAATGCCGACCCGAAGCAGCATTTCGAGACAACGTTCGAGTTACAGAGATCATACGACGCGAGCGATTTGACGGTCACGTTGGTCGACGCGGCCGGAGTCGAATTGGTTTCCTGGACGCCGCCTAGCGGACCGGTGCATGAAGTCCCCGAAGCCGCAAAGGCGATCGAGGCACCGGAGCGGCTCGATTCGACCGAGTCATTGTTCTTAGCGGGCCAACACATCGAACAATATCGGCATGCCACGCGTCGTGCGATGCACTATTACGATGAAGGGCTACGCCGTGACCAAGACGACATCCGACTCAATAATGCCAAAGGCAAATTGCTTTATCGACAAGGTCAATTCGCTCAGTCCGTAGTCTATTTCGAGCGAGCAATCGAGCGACTGAAGCGGCACAATCCGAATCCGTATGATGGTGAGCCACTCTATAACCTTGGCTTGTCAAAAGTCATGTTATCGGAAACCGACGCCGCCTATGATGCATTTGCCAAAGCGACATGGAACGCACAGTGGGCATCGCCGGCATCCTTCCAGCTCGCCCG
>JGI12048J13642_10191878_pt1 | contig 13679 bp, 13 predicted proteins | sample ElkSlonscriptome_16_FD_13642 | JGI IMG/M metagenome (IMG submission 13642) | reverse complement strand
ATGAGCCTGCTGGATGACCCGGATCAGCAGATCTATGATCAGGTCAAGGGTGAATTGATCAGCTTTGGGAATGCCATCGTACCCATTTTGGAGGAGCGTTGGGAAAAATCTTTCGATAAAAGATTACAAGGCCGCTTAGAGAACCTGATCCATAAGATCCAATTGTCGAACGTGGGTGCCATGTTAATGGATTGGAAGAAAATGGATGGCAGTTATTTGGAGGCTGCTATCATCATCGCCAAATACCAATATCCGGAACTGAACGAGCAAGCCATTCACGATTTTGTGGATCAATTAACCCAAGACATTTGGATCGAATTGAACCCGAATTACACTGCCCTTGAAAAAGCCGGGGTGATCAACAGGGTGTTCTTCTCGATTTACGGTTTTCATGGCAACAAAGAAGACTTCCACCACCCTAAGAACGCATACATCAACCAAGTTTTAGAGCGCAGAAAAGGCAGCCCAATCAGTCTTTCCATTCTATACCTAGAGATCGCACATCGATTGAAAGTGCCCATTTACGGGGTAAATCTCCCCGAACACTTCGTGCTTGCCTACACCGATCTGCCTTTACCTTTTGGAGATCGCAGCGACCCGAACAACATTCTTTTTTACATCAACCTCTTTAATCAGGGTGGATTTTTTCAAATGGAAGACATCGAAGAGTTTCTGGCACAATTGAAACTGGAGTCAAAGTCGGCCTTTTATTTGCCCTGCACCAAGCTCGAAGTGGTAAAGCGGTTAATCAATAATCTGATCTACGCCTACCATCAGCATCAAGATGAAGAAAAGGTCAATGACTTGCTTGACCTGAGGAAAAACCTTTTATAAATAAATTTAGAAAACGGGATCGACTGAGGATATTGATCCGGATGGATTAAAGCAATTTGATCAGACTGTTTATCCTCACTTCTTCTTCCGCGCTCTTGTCTTATTTGCGGTAGCCACATAATACTGGAGATCGCCTTGCGCATCAAAGGTGGGCTTAAGAGCAAAACGATTGTAAAACACCTCCCCATTCTTGCGCTTGCTATAGATCCGTCCTTTATAGTTCGTACGCCTGCGTAGGGCTCTTCTGAACTTCTCTATTTCCTTGGGGTCGGTCTTCTCATCAAATAACATCTCAGAGTAGGGCGATTTGAAGACGTCAAGCTTCCCGCCTACGATCTCTGTAGCGGTGAAGCCGCTCAGAATGTAAAAGGCTTGATTGGCATAAAGCACCTTTTGCTGAGAAGGGTCGATCACGATCACGGCTTCTTTGACTGCATCCATGGCTGCCTCACGCAACTGTAAGCGTTTTTCCAGTGTTTTTTGACGGCTGATCATGTGGGCATGGACGATATAACCTTCCACCGTAGGGTGATGCCGAAAATCCTCCACCGAAACACTGAATCGCTGTTTTTTATCCTCTGCATCGATAAAGCTACAGTCGATGTAAATCGGTTCTTCTGACTCTTCTTCGCTTGCCCTAAGTGCGGCGCGAAAAGCCACCCACTGTTTCACGGGAATGATCTCTTTTACATTATTACCGATCAAGCGCGTGGAATCGTATCCCAGCAGCATTTTGATGGCTTGTGTACAGAATTTGATCTTTCCTTCCAAGGTGATCACCATGGCCAACTCTCTCGACTGACGGTTGATCACTTGAAGAAGATTGTCTTCTGAATTCGAAGGGTGAGCCGCGGTGCTTCTCACATCATCCGGCATGGTTGTCCTTGAAATCCTTAACCCTCCGGACTTAGGTTTATCATCGGTTTGCGAACCCTGAATATTCATAATCGTGAAAATAGCTTGTCAATATGCCATAAATATCGGCATTTCATCTCTACGAAAATGAAGAATTAAGGTTTAATATGGCTAATTTGCCCTCTATTTTAGACCGCGAAAAGCACTTTAAATATATGGAAGAAATCAGTGAAGCAGCCCTTTTTACCAATGATGCCATAGTATTGGGGATATTGATCAGCATTCTGGCAGCCATCTTCTACACGGCCAGTTCATCCAATACCTATTGGCAGAAATTTTACAAATTCGTCCCTGCGCTTCTGCTTTGCTACTTTATCCCTTCCTTGTGCAATTCAGCCGGATTGATATCGGGAGAAGAATCGAACCTATACTTCGTGGCTTCCCGCTATTTGCTTCCCTCCTCCTTGGTCTTACTTTGCTTGAGCATTGACCTTGATGGCATCTTGAAATTGGGCCCTAAGGCTTTGATCATGTTCTTTGCCGGCACGGTGGGCATCATTTTCGGGGGACCGATCGCTATTCTTTCAGTTTCGGCCTTTGCCCCTGACATTATTGGGGGCAGCGGTCCCGACGAAGTTTGGCGTGGCTTAGCCACCGTGGCCGGAAGCTGGATTGGCGGCGGAGCCAACCAAACCGCCATGAAAGAGATCTATCAGGCCAGCGATGAATTGTTCTCGGCCATGATCACAGTGGATGTGATCGTAGCTAATCTATGGATGGCTTTTTTACTGATCGGTGCGGGCATGTCTGAACGAATCGACAAGGTCTTCAAGGGCGATACTTCAGCCATCAGTTCCCTGAAGCAAAAGGTAGCCGATTACCATGCCAGTATCGCCAGAAATGCCAGCCTAACTGACATCATGATCATTTGCGCGATAGGTTTTGGAGGTACCGCAATCTCTCATTTGGTCTCTGACCTCATGACCCCGATCATGGAGTCTAAAAAAGCATTCCTGGAAACGTACCGACTGACTTCTTTGAGCAGTGGTTTCTTTTGGATCGTAGTGACGGCCACACTTTTGGGCTTGGTCTTCTCTTTCACCAAATTAAAACAATATGAAGGTGCCGGTGCTTCAAAATTCGGATCGGCTTTTCTATACGTCTTGGTAGCTACCATTGGCATGAAAATGGACATCACCGCCATTTTCGACAACATTGGACTATTTCTGGTGGGTATCATTTGGATGCTGGTACACGTCATCATTTTACTGGGCGTAGCCAAATTGATCAAGGCCCCATTCTTTTTCGTAGCCGTTGGCTCACAAGCCAATGTAGGCGGAGCCGCTTCTGCACCTATCGTAGCTTCGGCTTTTAGTCCTTCGCTTGCCCCGGTTGGGGTTTTACTCGCCGTTTTTGGCTATGCAGTGGGAACCTTTGGAGCCATATTTTGTGCCCAATTGATGCAGGTAGTTTCCCCATAAAAGCTTAAATTCAACCAAACCAAAATCAAAAAAAATGAACTGGTTCCTTAAACTGATCTTACGCACCATTTTAGTAATCTTTATCGCCTATATCATTCCGGCAGTGCAAATCGACTCTTTCTGGACGGCCCTGCTGGTGGCCATTACCCTGGCCATATTGAACGGTTTTTTAAAGCCTTTATTGATAATAATCACGATTCCGTTCACCATTTTAACCTTTGGCTTGTTCTTACTGGTGATCAATGCGGGAATAATCATGATCGCCGATGCGCTGATCTCGGGATTTACGGTGGAAGGGTTTTGGTGGGCCTTACTTTTTAGTTTAGTGCTATCCTTCTTTAGTTCTCTTTTTGAAAAACCGAATAAAAAAGCAAAAAACCATGGCTGAGCAAAAAAAATATCTGAAACCCATGTTCAAAGCCGATGAACTGAAGGGCAAAACCATACTGATCACCGGCGGTGGCACGGGTTTAGGACGTTCCATGACCGAATATTTCATGACCTTGGGCGCGAATACCATTATTGCTAGTCGCAAACAAGAAGTTCTTGACCAAACGGCAGAAGAATTGCGCAAAAGCACCGGTGGTAAAATCTTGCCCATTGCCTGCGATGTGCGTAAACCTCTGGAAGTAGAAAAAGTATTGGAGGCGGGAGTCGCCGAATTTGGTGAAGTGAACGGCCTCTTGAACAATGCGGCCGGTAATTTTATCAGTCCTACCGAGCGCCTTTCCCCTAAAGCCTTTGATGTGATCGTCGACATCGTATTAAAAGGCAGTTACAATTGCAGCTTGATCTTTGGAAAGTATTGGATCGACAAAGGGATTCCGGCCACTATGCTGAATATCGTGACCACCTACAGCTGGACCGGCTCCGGCTTTGTGGTTCCATCAGCAGTGGCTAAAGCAGGGGTATTGAGTTTAACACGTTCATTAGCGGCAGAGTGGGCCAAGTATAAGATTAGAACCAATGCCATTGCACCCGGTCCCTTCCCTACCACTGGTGCCTTTAGCCGTTTATTCCCCGAAGGTTTGAAAGAAAAGATCGATCCCTTGAAACGCATCCCGCTCAAGCGCTATGGAGAACATCAAGAGCTGGCCAATTTGGCCGCGTATCTGATGTCTGACTTCTCAGCTTATGTGAACGGTGAAGTAGTCACCATAGACGGCGGAGAATGGCTCTATAATGCCGGAGAGTTCACCGGACTCGAAGCCGTTCCCGAGGAGATGTGGGACTTCATTGAGCAGCAAGTTCGTGGAAAAAAGAAGTAGCCAGGCGTGATCAAGATCGCCTGGGCACCCATATACGTCCACCCGCTCCCCGAAAATCATCGTTTCCCCATGGAGAAGTACGAATTGCTTCCCATGCAACTGAAATTTGAGGGCAGCATGGAAGCGGCCAACTTTTTTGAGCCGGATCCGGTGATTCTGGAGGATATTCTGGCGGTACATGATAAAGCCTATTGGGAAAAGCTCAATAATTTAGCGCTAAACCGGCAAGAACAATTGCGTTCGGGCTTTCCACTTAGTCGGGAGTTGGTTGATCGGGAGTTAGTGATTACCGGTGGCAGTATTCAATCCTCACTCTACGCCCTGGAAAATGGGATCGCCTACAATATTGCGGGAGGCACTCATCATGCCTACGCAGATCGAGCCGAGGGATTTTGCTTGCTCAACGATATTGCGATTTCCTCTTCTTACTTATTGCGAAAACACCTCGCCAAGCAGATTCTGGTGATCGACCTGGACGTGCATCAAGGCAATGGCACCGCCAAGATCTTTCAGCATGATGATCGGGTCTTTACCTTTAGTATGCACGGTGATAAAAACTATCCCTTGAAAAAGGAAAGATCTGACCTTGACGTGCCCCTAAAAGACGGGATTCACGGAAGAGACTATTTGAAGCTTTTAGAAAATTCGCTCAACAGCATCTTCAGTAGCCTGGAACCGGATTTCATCTTCTTTCAATCGGGAGTAGACATCCTCGACGGCGATAAGTTGGGCCGATTGGGCGTTTCTCTGGAAGATTGTAAAAGCCGCGATCGGATGGTGCTGGAGGCTGCAAAATCCAGAAACATTCCGCTAATGGCTTGCATGGGCGGGGGATATTCAAAAGACATTAAAGTTATCGTAGAGGCACACGCCAACACTTACCGATTGGGCAAAGAACTTTTTACTTAAATGCACTTAGGTACTTCCTCAAAAAGGATTCGTGGCATGCACGGAAAGTTCCGGAATGTACCCTCGATCGTCCATTTCCAGTGCCGCTACTACGGCATGGGCGATCTGATCGGGAGTGAGTTTATTCTCCTCTAAGTCTCTCTCTTTCCGCTCCGGCTGATTGAAGGCCGTGGGCACGTAAGAAGGATTGATGTTGAAGACGCGTACATTGTCTCTTCTCAATTCGGCTTGCCAACTCATGCTCAGGCCTCTCAGCGCAAATTTTGAAGAGCTATAAATACTTCCTCCCTCGTAACCTTTCAGCGCAGCAGTAGAAGCAATATTGATGATGTTGCCGCTTTTCTGCTTACGGAAGATCTGAGCCGCCACTTTGGCCATGCGCACTGCGCCAAACACATTCACCTGGTACAATTGGATCATATCCTCCACATCCAATTCATCGATGGTGTCTCTTTTGGTACCAATTCCCGCATTGTTGATCAATACATCCAAGCCTCCCAATTTTTCTTCGCAAAAAGCATAGGTCGCATTGACATCGGCTTGAACGCTGACATCTGCCTGAAAAGGGATTGCACCCAATTCTGAGGCGACTTCCAAAAGCTTTTCTTGGTCTCTCCCGGTGATGATCACCTGAGCTCCTTTATCGATCAACATTTTTGCCATGGCCTTCCCTAAACCGGAGGAACCTCCGGTCAATACGATTTTAGCGTTTTTCAAATCCATATCATTACTATTTATCTCGTTTTAATTTTTTGTCATTGGAAAGTTATCAAATGATGATTGGAATGGCTAATCTACTTCAAAGGAATATAGGGTTATAGAAAAGCACCAAGATTAAAAACTGGTTTCAATACTGAGACATGAAATGAATAGCTTAGTGTACAAGACATCCAAGAAGCAGATTTCCAATTATCAATTTAATCGCCGACCTTTTTCTTTTCTGCCTTTGTCAATTGCAGTCTTGTAGAGTAGTGTTCGTTTTCTTTTCGCTTTGACCTTGATTCTCTTTTTCCTTTTATTCTTGATCATGCAAAAGTGGAAGAAACCTGCCCGTGACCTGTGCTGAGCGGAGTCGAAGCATCATGAAAAAGGGGAAGAAAGCAAACATACTTAAAACCCGCATCGAAGGGTCTCCGATCCTGCATGATCATTCGGGTTCAAAGGACCGTTCCACAGGATCCAAAATATCCTATTTGCATTAGGAAAAAATGAAGAAGGGCGAAATCGAAGCCGTGATTTTCGCCTGTCTTTCGCTAGCTAAGAATGCAATTCCGGGCAAGTGTAATTCCTTTCAATTCTCCCGAGAGAAAAGCTGCACTGAGCCTGCTGAACTGAGATAAGGTCATGTGGAACATATCGAGCGCTCAGATACAAAAAGAACAGAGCGTCGAAAAGAATTTCTATCCCTATTAAATTCTAACTTTGTGGCCTTATGGATCAATACTTCAGTTTTGCACTGCTCTGCCTCACCTCTTTTTTTACCTTGATGAATCCATTGGGCATCATGCCGGTGTTCATGTCGATGACTTCTGCATTGAGTCCATCGGAGCGAAGGAAAACAGCTCAAAAGGCAGTGCTCGTGGCCTTTATTACCTTGATTGCCTTTGCATTTTCCGGTCAGTTGCTTTTTCAGTTTTTTGGGATTTCAGTAGACAGTTTTCGAATGGTGGGGGGAATCATCTTTTTCATGATGGGATACGACATGCTACAAGCGCGACTATCGAAGGTGAAATTGAGTAAGGCCGCTGCCAAACGAGAATATATCAGCGACATTTCCATTACCCCTTTAGCCATTCCTATGATCTGCGGACCGGGAGCCATTACCAACTCGATCGTATTAATGGCTGACGCTGAGGCTCCACTACAAAAGGCGATCTTGATCGGTAGTATTGTGCTGGTTTTACTCACCACCTTTCTGGTACTATGGGGTTCTTCAGTCATCAGTAAATGGATAGGAGAAACCGGTAATAAAGTCATGATGCGCTTAATGGGTCTGATCATGATGGTGATTGCCATAGAATTTTTCTTTTCCGGCCTCAAACCGATCTTGATCGAGATCATCTCTCAAGCGGCTGAGCAGTGAAAAAACTTCTGCTGGGACTTTTAGTATTGCTTTTTGTCTATTTGGGCTACCACTACCGGTCGCTCGCTTATGGAATAAAACAAGCTGCCGGTCAAATTCACATCTTACTTGAGGCTGAACCCATTGATCGCTATTTGAACCGTCACAAATTGGATCAGTCGCGGAAAGACAAGATCGCTTTTATCAATGAGATCAAGCAATATGCGATCGACAGCTTGGGCATTGAACCCAGTGGCTCCTATGAAAAGATTTATGATCAAAAAGGAAAACCGATCCTTTGGGTGCTAACTGCCAGTCCGGAGTTTGAATTGAAAGCATACGAATGGGTGTTTCCAATTGCGGGGAGTTTCAGTTACAAAGGATACTTTGATCATGAGGCCGTAGTGCAAGAGAAGCAAAAGTTGGAAAAACAAGGGTTGGATGTGGACCTTGACGAGGTCAGTGCCTGGTCGACCTTGGGCTGGTTGAATGATCCCATTCTCAGCAGCATGCTCGATAAAGACAGTGCACGCCTTGCTGAACTGATCATACATGAACTTTTTCACGGTACTGTTTTCTTAAAGGATTCCATTGAGCTAAATGAGAACCTAGCTTCTTTCGTAGGTAGAAAAGGCGCTGAACGCTTGCTTAAAAGTAGTGGCGATACGGCCTTGATCAATAAAAACCGGCTTAAACGGGAAAAGAGAAGTCAGCTCTCCCTTATGATCATGCGCTCAGCTCAACGACTCGACTCCTTGTATAAGACTTTTGATAAAAATCAAAGTCGGGAAAAAAAGCTGCGCAAGAAGCAGGCCATGATCGAAGAAATCCGCTGGAAAATTGCCGACAAGTTGGCCGATGGCAACTTGATTAGCACAGAACAGCATTATCTAAATTTCCGACCCAATAATGCTTATTTTACGGGATATTTGACCTATCGATCAAAGGGTGATCAATTTGAAAGAGAGTTGACTGAACAGTTCGACGGGGATATTGTAAGATTCATTGCGCATTACAAAGCCATAAATTAAGCATGGAAAAAAAGATCACAGAATCAGAATCGAGATACAAAGAGCTTGAAAAGATGTCTGTAGATACCATTCTACACAGCATCAACAAAGAGGATAAAATTGTACCCTATGCCATAGAAGAAGTGATTCCCAATATAGCCGCCATCATTCCGCTCATCGTAAAGAAATTACAAGATGGGGGGCGTCTGATCTACTTGGGTGCAGGAACAAGTGGCAGGTTGGGAATCGTAGACGCCTCTGAATGTCCCCCTACTTTTGGAGTTAGTCACGACCTGGTGATCGGTATCATGGCTGGCGGAGACCAAGCCATTCGAAAGGCAGTAGAGTTTGCCGAAGACGATGAACTGCAAGGCTGGAAAGACTTGCAAGACTTGCACGTGAGTGAAGCCGACTTTGTAATTGGCATCGCCGCCTCGGGAACCACCCCCTATGTGGTTGGCGCCCTGCAAAAATGCAGGGAAAAGGGCATCCAAACTGCCTGCATCACCTGTAATGAAAACTCCCCCCTAGCCCAGCAAACCGACCACCCCATTGAAGTGATCGTTGGACCGGAGTTCGTGACCGGAAGCACCCGCATGAAAGCAGGAACCGCTCAGAAGCTGGTTTTAAACATGATCTCTACCGCTACCATGGTGCGTTTGGGTAGAGTGAAGGGAAATCGAATGGTGGATATGCAACTCAGCAACCACAAACTGGTGAAGAGAGGAATTCAAATGCTGGTAGAAGAGTTGAATATTGGCTACGAAGAAGCCCGCGAATTGTTGAAGAAATACGGTAGTGTACGTTCGGCTATACGGCATTACTGAGTAACTTTGAAGGGGTATGCACACCATAGAACCGCATTACAATTGGAGAGACTATTACATCGCATCAGAAGATGAGCGGTCACCTTTCTATGGCAGGGAGTACAGTGAATTTGAGTTTACCCACGCCATTTATGATCATTGCATACATCCCCAATGGGATGAGATCGAATCGCCCACTTTATTCATCAAGATCTTAATGGCCGATTATGATGAAGGTTTTGCCATTATTGAAATGATTGGGGAGTGGAATGACCTGCTGTACAATGACATCATGTTTTTTAAGCGCAATATCATTGATGAACTGATCGCAGAAGGCATCCAGAAGTTCATCTTGATCGGGGAGCATATTTTCAACTTCCATTATTCTGATGATTCTTACTATGAAGAATGGTTTGAAGATGTGGAAGACGGATGGATCGCCTTTCTGAATTTCAGGCCGCATGTGCTTGAGGATATGCAAGCCGCCAATATTGATTCGTATATTGCCTCAGGTGGACAGCTCGACGACCTCAGCTGGCGCACTTACAGTCCACAACAGATTTATGAAAAAGTGGAAGGAATGATGACGTTACGCTTGGGAGTATAATTTAGCACGCTTACCCAGAATTTACGAGCTTAAGTGGAAGTGATCTCTTTTTCGATCCCTTTGGCGTTAAGAAAAAATGTCGGTCTAGCCGAATGGCCTTTGGATTTGAGGCAAAGCCTTAATCGCATTCTCCGCAGACTTTGCCCAACTTCATGATGCTAAGCAACTCCACCTCTTCATCATTTTCACAAACCTCCCAAACCAGTACGTATTGATGCTCGGCATAATCACTTCTAAGTCGGTAAACCGGACAAGGTTTTTTTTGCGGACTGCTTTCGGAAAAATCTACCGTGGCGAGGTCTTGAATACTAGCAAGATCCACACTGTCGAGCTCAAGACACTGCAGTTGGCATCTCACTCGTGATGAATAGCTTTGAGCTGAACTATCAATCGCCAGCAGCACTCTTCCTTGAGGAGTCCAGGCAGTCCAGTCTCTTTCCCCAAAAAAAATGAACACCAGTAGCAATCCTAATCCTACGCCTAACAAATACAGTCTAAATCGTCGCCAAAAGGTCATGAGTTCAGTAAAAATTGAGAATGATGAATAAACAACGGTTCAAAATTAGCAAGGTTCTTTTGCTTTTAGTGAGAAAAGATCGATGAAGGAAAAGACCTTGACCATTTCGTATTTCTTACCTCAACTCTCTGTCGGGATCAAATGGCTGCCATCAGCAAGTCCAGATCTTTATAAGGCAGTTTAAAGTTCTCTGCCAAGTATTTATTGGTCAGCATGCCGCGGTATAGGTAAATGCCCGAACGAACCGACATGACCTCTTTGATACAGTGGTCCACTCCTCCCCCGTCACCCAACTGCAGAATGACCGGAGCAAAAATATTACTGAGCACGTAAGATGCGGTTCTAGCCACTCGTGAAGGGATGTTCGGCACACAGTAATGAGTGATCCCAAATTGCTCGTAGGTGGGATCCGAGTGGTTCGTCATTCTGGAGGTTTCAAAACAGCCTCCCTGATCGATGCTCACGTCTACGATCACAGACCCTTCCTGCATCTTTTTAACCATGTGTTCAGTAACAATCACCGGAGAACGACCGCTCTCAGAGCGGATGGCTCCAATGGCCACATCAGCGGTTGACAATGCTGTTTCCAGCACCTTTGGCTGAATGGTAGAGGTGTAGATCCGACAGCCTACCCCGTCTTGCAATCTCCTCAACTTTGAGGTGTTGTTGCTGAAAACCTTTACGGTTGCACCCAAGCCCAGGGCTGCTCTGGCAGCGAACTCGGCAACTGCTCCGGCTCCGATGATCACAACTTCCGTAGGCTTTACGCCTGAAATCCCTCCGAGCATCATGCCTTGTCCATGATTTGCATTGCTCAGATACTCCGCGGCCACCAATATGGCAGTATTGCCTGCGATTTCGCTCATGGCTCTGATCACCGGTAGGCGACCATCCTTATCTTGAATGAAGTCGTAAGCAATCGCAGTGATCTTCTTATCGATCAGCTTTTGCAGAAAATTCTTTGGCTGGACGGGCAATTGAAGTGCCGAGATCAAGGTTTGACCGCGTTTCAACAATTCGATCTCATCATAAGAAAGGGGCTCAACCTTGAGAATGATATCTGCTCTGTACACTTCTTCCGCAGAATAGACCACTTGCGCACCCGCCTCACTGTAATCATTATCGCTAAAATTTGCCTTCCCCCCTGCTTTGCTTTCAATGTAAACCTCATGCCCATTATTGACCAACACTTCTACGTCGTTTGGTACAAGGGGGACTCGCTTCTCCTGAAGGGAGGTTTCTTTTGGTATGCCGATAAAAAGATGACTTTTCTTCTTCTTGACCTCGGCCAGCTCCTCTTGAGGAAGCATTTTAGTGGCTTCGCGAGCCAGAGATTTTACTACATCATCCGCCATTAGACTGCTTGCTTAGGTTAACAATTCTTTGCGCGCCTACCACTTTGAGTTGAATCAGCAAGTGTTCATGATCAATGAGCTCTTCTGCAATTTCAGGCCATTCGATCAAGCACCAGTTGCCACTGTCTAGATATTCTTCAAAACCAATATCAACTACTTCTTCTAGACTTTCCAAACGATAGAGATCAAAGTGGTAGATCTTTTTTCCTTCATTGTCTCGGTATTGATTCACCAGAGAAAATGTGGGCGAGGTGACCTCTTCGTTTACACTTAGAAAATTACAAATATTTTTGATTAGAGTAGTTTTCCCACTACCCAGATCACCCTTGAACAACAGAATTCGCATCGGTCCGGCGAATTCGATGACCGACCTTGCCAGGTCAGGTAATTCCTTGAGTTGATTTACCGTTACTTCGGTTGCTTGCATTTCAAGAGATCATTTTGGCGAAAGGTGCACCAAAGGTACGATCATCTCCTCCATGGAAATGCCTCCATGCTGAAAGGTATTGCGATAGTAATTTACGTAGTAATTGTAATTGTTGGGATAGGCGAAGAAGTTGGTTCCCCTTGCAAAAATGTATGACTGACTCACATTCACCTTCGGCAAAAAGGCTTTTGTAGGATCCCCTATGGCAAACACTTCATCGTCTTCATAACCTAAGCTTTTTCCTTGCTTGTAGCGCAGATTGGTGTTCACCGTCTTATCGCCAACGACCTTGATCGGCTCATCCACTTTGATGGATCCGTGATCGGTGGTGATCACCACTTTCCCCCCTTTGGCCGCAATCTCCTTTAAGGCGTCCTTTAGCGGGGAGTGCTCGAACCAGGAAAGCGTTAATGAACGGTATGCTGATTCATCTTCAGCGAGCTCTTTAATGATATCTGTATCAGTGCGCGCATGCGAAAGCATATCGATGAAATTGTAGACGATCACATTAAAGGCATTGTTCATCTGGTTGGGAATGTCGCCAACCACCTTTCGACCATAATTGGGATTGAGCACTTTGTTGTAGGCAAATCGGGTTTCTTTCCCCAGCCTTTTCAACTGATTTGCGATCAATTCCTCTTCATGTAAATTTTTTCCTCCCTCGTCTTCGTCGTTCATCCAGAGTTTTGGATACAGCTTTTCGATATCGGAAGGCAGCAATCCTGCGAATAAAGAATTTCTGGCATATTGGGTGGTTGTTGGCAAGATGCTCAAGTAAGTGGATTCGTGATCGATCCAAAAGATATCTTCGATCTGTGGCTTGATAAGCTGCCATTGGTCGAGACGTAGATTATCGATCACGATCAAAAAGGTAGTACCTTCTCTTTGGATCTGGCCGGAGATCTTTTCCTTGAACACATTGTGAGACATGAGAGGAGCATCGCCCTGATGATGAAGCCAATCGAGGTAATTTTCTTCGATGAATCTGGAAAACAAGTGATTGGCCTCGTCTTTTTGATTATTGAGGATCTCAGACATGCCCTCATTTTCTGAACGCTCGAGTTCGAGTTCCCAATAGATCAATTTTTTGTAGACATCTTCCCAGTCTTGGTAGGACATTTGGTTGTGTAAGCTCATCCCAATGTTCCTGAAGTCTTGCTGGTAGGCCATACTGGTCTTCTCACTTTGTATTCTGGCAGTATCCAGGTGTTTTTTCAGAGTAAGCAGGATCTGATTAGGATTGACCGGCTTGATCAAATAATCGGAGATCTTTGCTCCGATGGCATCCTCCATAATCGATTCCTCTTCGCTTTTCGTGATCATGATCACCGGAAGGCTCGGAGAATTACTTTTGATGCTATTCAGGGTTTCCAGTCCGCTTAGTCCAGGCATGTTCTCATCCAAAAAGACAATGTCGAATCGCGACTCCGAAATTTGATCCAGGGCTTCGCTTCCGCTGGTTGCTGATACCACCTCATAGCCCTTGTCTTCAAGAAAGAGAATGTGCGGTTTTAACAGGTCGATTTCGTCATCAGCCCACAGTATTCT
>JGI12048J13642_10062253_pt1 | contig 13680 bp, 9 predicted proteins | sample ElkSlonscriptome_16_FD_13642 | JGI IMG/M metagenome (IMG submission 13642) | reverse complement strand
GGGTTTCTTTGTCCATACCACAGCCGTTGTCGCTGACCGCCAGGAGGACAAAATTACCTGGAATAAAACCGGGATTGTTTGCACAATACGCTTCATCAAAGACGACATTGCGTGTTTCGATGGTCAGCTTGCCGACATCGGAGATGGCGTCCCGGGCATTCACGGTCAGATTGGCCAGAAGCTGATCGACCTGGGCCGGGTCGATATGAATATACCAGAGGTTTGAACCTGGCCGCCAGGACAGGTCAATGTCTTCGCCGATAAGCCGATGCAGCATCTTGAGCATCTCTTCCACGGTTTCGTTGAGATCCAGCACTTTTGGCGAGATGGTCTGCTTACGGGCAAAGGCCAGGAGTTGGCGGACCACATTGGTGGAGCGCACGGCTGCATTCTGGATTTCCTTTAAATAATCATGGAGCGGATGGGCCGCATCCAGCTCCTCCATGACCATTTCAGTATTGCCGAGGATGACACTGAGCATGTTGTTAAAATCGTGCGCCACGCCGCCGGCCAACCTTCCGACGGCTTCCATCTTTTGAGCCTGGCGCAGCTGCCCCTCAAGACGGTTTCTTTCCTCCTCATCCCCTTTGCGCCGGGTCGTATCGGCGGATACTACCGTCAGGTATTCAATGTCTCCCTTTTCATCGAAAATCGGGATGAGCGCGGAATCAAGCCATACACCATTTCCTTCGACATCTCTGGTCAAGGCCTCCATAATGATCGTATCGCCGGTTTCTTTTACTTTTTTCAGGCTCCGTATCATTTCATCTCGAAACGTTGAAGGAAAAAATGAAAAAGGGTAAGGATTTCCGTAAACTTGCGTATTGTCGTCAAGCTTTAGCATTTTAAATCCATTGGCGCTCATGTATCGCAGATTGAAATCAAGATCCACGATTTTATGGCACACCGGCGAGTGGTCCAGCAACGCTTGATTTCTCTTCATAACCGCGCTCAGGGTTTCCTTGGTCTGTTCTTTTTCAACGATCTCACCGACCAGTTTTGCAAAAACGCCCAATAGCTTTTTGGCGATATCAACGATAAACCCGGGGCGTGATTTGTAGCTATCTCCGATTTGTTTCAGCTTTTCCGGATCATCACCGAATGATTCAGCCAAACCCGCCCGTCGATCAGATTCTTTGGGCGGATCACCGTAGCCGATATTGATCGCACCAATGACTTTTTGACCGGCAAAGATCGGTTCTGCAAATAAATGAATGCCCCCGGCACATTCGATATCCGTGCTTCGCCCCGTTTCGATCGCCTTTTTCGCGGAATCGTTCCAGCAGTTTTCATGACACGACCATTTACCGCAGGATAGATTGATAAGATCTGAAAAATTCAATCCGGATTTGCCGAGGACAGGTGGGGATGGATGGAAATCAGGCAATCCAAGCGAGTAGCTTTTCATTGATTCCGGTGATGAAAAAATCAACAACCATAACAAGCTGCCCTTGCGCACCAGCGGCTGAGCCATGCACTTGATTTTAACATCAATATTAAAATTTGAGGAACAATCGTCTTGTTTTTGAGGTTTGTCGCAATTTATCTATCTCTTTCTTAAAATTGAGATTTTCCATCGGCGCTGAACGTTATCGCCGAAACTCTCCTACGGAGCGGCCGGATACTTTTCGTTGAACAGCTTTTCGGATTCAGCCGATCCGATCAGCACCAGTTCGTCCCCGTGATCCAGCACAATCGTCGGGTTCGGGTTAATCATCAATTCATCTCCTTTCTTGACGGCCACGATGCTGCATCCGGTTGTCTCGCGCACCTGAATGTGGAGCAGGTTCTTTTTTTCCAGCTTGGGATTCAAACCGACTCGGAAGACGTTGAGTCCTTCGGAGAGCATGAGCATCTGCTGGGGCTGCAGCAGGTTCATGATCGTGGTGGTCACCATGGAGCTGAAGGACATCACCAGATTGGCCCCGGCGCGGTGCAGGGTCTTGATATTACGATCCAGACTTGCCCGGCTGATGATCTGCACGTCGGGCCGCAGTCGGCGGCAGTAGATGGTGAGATAAATGTTCAGATTGTCGTCGTGGGTGGTGATGATGACCGAGGGCGTTTCACGGATGCCGGCCCTTTCCAGGATATCCCGGTCCGCCGCGCTGCCCTGGATAAAGTGAGCATTTTGGGCCACGATATTGGCTCGCTTTTCCACCCCCCGGAAGTCGATTCCACGCGATGCAAGGGTGGCGGCCACCGACTGGCCCACACGTCCGCCGCCCAATACGATGACCGGTGCGTGGTTTGGGCCTTCTTCGGCTGTAAATGCAAGGGAGCGGTCGAAATGGTCGATTTGCGCCTCGGTACCGGCCAGAACCAGCACCGTGGATTCGTCGATCCGGCTTTGGGGCAGGGGGATAATGAAACGGCTCTGCTCCCAGAGACCGACCACGGTGACCCCGGCGGTCTGGCGCAAACGGCTTTCGGCCAGTGTCTTGCCCTGCAGCCAGGTACCCATTGCCGGAGCCTCGGCAATAATCAGCCGGTCGAATCGGCCAATCACATTGGCCCTCATGCTCACCCCCAACACACGCCGAGCCAACGCTTTGCCCAGCATGTCGGTAAACTGGAACACATGGGTGCTGCCGGCCAATTGCAGGATGTCCACCGAATCTTTGAGATCCGCATTGGTCACCGTAACCACGCTGTCGCACGCCTCCCGAAGTGTAAAGATAATGTTGGTACCAAAAATATCATCGTTCATCACAACGACCAGCGCGGAGTGGTCGACGCGCAGATGCCGATAGGTCTGGGGATCATCCAGCTCGCCCACCACCACCTGGAACCCGCGATCATGTAAATCCAGAGCGTTCTGAAGCTCATGGGTCACGATGACGTATGGCACGCCATATTGGTTGAGCTTTTCGATCAGGTTGGCGGCCACCTCATCAAAATGGGTCAGGATCACATGGCCGGACATGTTTTCCGGCACAGCCCTGGGTGCACGCGCCTTGTTCTTTTCCTCCAGCCAGGGAGCATAGAAGAACTGGATGAATGTGAACGGCAGCATGACCAAAAGAAAAACGATGCCGCTGATCAACACCACTACTGAAAAAAGCCGTCCGATATCACTGTCAAATGTGATGTCGCCGAACCCTAGCGTGGACATCGTGGTAAGGGTCCAGTAAAACCCGGTGATCCAGGAGTATTGACGGCCCTCATAGACCATCAACAGATGAAACAGCACGCTGAAGACCACGAAAAAAAAGAACAGCACCAGCATGAACTTGATCAGCAGGCGAGTGTTGCTGCGCTGCTGCCCCATTCTGAACAGCAGCGCCAACTGGGCGGCCATGGTTTTCATAAAACGGTCTCACTCATATTGATTTGCACCCGCTTATTTTCATGAGGAATACAAACGCTAAATGTCGAAGAGGCGGCGGCGGTCATAAAGTCGGTTATGAACCCTGGTGATTGTCAAAACCCTTCTGTTTTGCTATATCTAACTGCAAGAACATCTTTTTAAGCCGGTTCCTTCGGTTTACCTGAATAAACCGACTATAACCCACCAAAGGGAGAAATCAGCCATGGCTCGAACTAAATTCCATGTTACCCCTGAATCCGGCAGAATGGCCATTACTTTGAATAAACGTCAGTTAAAAGAGTTCAAGAAAATGGCTATTGAATTTGAAATGTCGATGGATGATATTCTGCAAATTGCAGTCGATGCTTTCATAAAACGTTATCAGAGCATCGAATCGGAAAAATTAGACAAAAAGGGAATCGAATCCCTTTTAGAGTAAGTTTTCTGATTTAGAGCATTTTATGGTTTTAATAGCAACGAAGACCTATTTACCCTCTGAATTTATTTTTTGCTCCTTTTTTTCCTCGTCATGTATTTTTTGAAAATATTCAGCCGTGGGCTTTATAAACAAGAACATGGAGGATGCAGCAAATAAAATGCCTGCAATACCCAGATAAAGCCCGGATTGGACTTTGCCTGCTTGAATCAGCGAATAAGAGGCCGGAAGGATCTGAAGTATTGCAAAAATGTTGGCCAGGATCACCAGTGCTCTTGCCCATTTTTTCAGCGTAAAAATACAGGTGCATGCGATAAAACCGCCGACAAATAGCCTGCGGAGTATATAACCATCAAAATTTATCAAATAGAGCACCACCAGGAACCAAATCCATGCTGCGAACAAAAGGATGATTCCATTTTTCAAACTGTTCGGATAATGTTTAAATTGTCTTACATTGTCCAAAACCTTCATAATTTTCCTTTCCAAGTCTGTTGTAGGTATATTCGAATATTCTGTGGATGTTTCCGATTTTCGGCTTGAATAAAGCTATCTATATTTTTGAAACGAAGACTGGAAATAGGATGATTGGTTTCAAATCAGCTGTTTCCGGGGCGAATATAAAGAAAGCAACCTCGCGTGTCAACTGAAAGCGCTTCAATAAATAATTTGGGGTTCGGTTCATCATTTAATGATTCCACGCACACTCAAATCGTTTGTTCCCCTTTTGTAACATTATTAATAATAAATGACTATTCCCGACCATCGGTTCTGATCTTTACGGATTTGAAATCAATGCTCTCAGATCCGGATGGTTGCTGAGGCTGTAATAAAAGAGCAACATCCCCAGTATTCGCAGCATGCGTTTGGTGGAACTGCTCACCCGCCATGGTGGAAGAAGGGAGGCGACCAGAAAGCCCCCGCAAGTGAAAAAGGGGGTCAAATATTTCCCGTTCCCGGCCTTCCAGGCCAGCATCAGGGTAATAACGTATAAATACCCCATCAAAGCCACAGCCACTGCTTTAATTCGACGGTGACCCCGAAACAGGGCGTATCCGACAGCCGGCAGGATCAAGAGAAAGGCGAACGGGCCGAACCATGCCGCATCCTCAGACCGATAGTGAGTCAGCACAAACGGCTCAGCCGTCCCTCGGGTCCCCACCAACGGCTTTAAAAACCGATCATAACCGCCTTGAAACTGCGCCGACAAACTGACACCCATAGCCCTTTCCCAGAGATAGTCCAGGGGCGGAATCGGGTCGGCGCTTTCAAAAACATAGCGGGTCAGATTGCCGGCGGCCCCGACCAGCCCATCCTGGTTCTCCCGGTATATCGGTGTCTTCTCCGGTCCCGGAAAATCGGGCCTTCCATACCGCAAACCTCCTGAAAAGATCAAGGCGGATAAAATCGCAAGCCCCATTCCCATAGGCCGGGCCCAGATGAAACCACGCCAGAATCTGGTACCGTGCCGCCGAATCAGCAGGACGATCGCCAACAGCAGTAGAATAATCGGGAAAACCCACCCAACCGGATCATTGGTAACGCCAAAGGCAATCCCCGGCAAGAGAAGAACGATATCGATCCTGTTCGGCAGTTCGATCAATCGGTGAACGGCAAGCATGCCAAAAAGGCCGGCCGCCGCCGGAAGCAGTGTTTCCGTCGGCAGAAAGGTCTGGTACACCAGTTTCGGCATGCCGATCACCACCAGAGTGACGGTGAAAGCGGTGGAGGGCCAGGAATATCGCCGAGACAGTGAATAGGTGGCAAAGGCTATGGAGAGATACAACAGCAGACTGAAAATTCTCGATACCGTGTTCGGATTCCAGCGTTCATAAAAAATTATAAATGACGGACCGAGTCCCGGGTGTGATGTGCCCTTTCGGAGGTCCTGAATGTCTATTGAAAAATCGAGTGAGGGAAAAGTGAATGGAAGCCAACCAGTCAGGTTTTCCCCGGCCGGCACAATGATCAGCCCAATGAACAGAAGCAGCCACCCGAGAGCCAAGGCGAATGACCCCGCGGGATAGGCGGAGATAAAAAATTTTAGAATTTTCAGGGATTCTCTCCACCGGACGCACAGCACTATCAATAAATAAGCGGCGGCACAAACCAGGATACCTTCCCCCAAAAATATCCAGTCCGGAATGCCAAGCAGCTCGACGATATGCAAAAACAGGGATATCAGCATCAAAACCGTCATGATGCCGTAGGAGGCAGCCTCTGCAAAAGTATACCGCCGGCTGCGAAAGAAAAGAAAGCCGGAAAGGCACAAGCCCCCGATCTCCACGGCCATTCCCAGAGTTATCGGAGACCATTCCGGGGCGGTCATGAACTTTTGTCGATCTTTTGAAGGTCCTCCTTCGGGTCGGGTCGGGACGCCGCTTTCCGGGCTTTTAGGTGCGCTACGATTTCGACCATAAAATCCCGCATTTCCCGGGCGATTTCCAGACATTCGTCGCAATACACTTTTTTGCGCATCTTGCCGTGGGCCTCGATCTGATGCCAATACCAACGACCGTACGGGGAGCCCTTGCAGAATTTATGGCCGGTATACTCCGAGATGGGACAGCCGATGCAGATGAGCATGTAAAAAATCCGGCATGGCGGGCAGTCCAGCACACCCCCGTCACTGCTTTTGCCGGCAATGATGCGCTCCCATTTTCTAACGGAAGCTTCCATAATACGGATCTTGTTCATGCGACCTCCCTTTCACAGGGTTAGGGTTGGATGGTTTTCCAGAACCGGCGATGAACATGAACACACCGGGAAACCGCCTGCGCAACCTGTTTCCGGTGCTTTTTGGAGGACGGGCCGGTTAGGCGACCGAGGGATAAACCGGAAAGCTCGCAAATGACGGCACGCACGCAATCTCCGAGCACCGACACCTGGTACCCCCCTTCCAGCCCCAATACCAGTCTTCCCCGGCAACAACGGTCGGCAATCCGCATTAGAGACCGGGTCAGGGCTGCAAATCCGAGCGGCGTCATGCGCATTCCGCCCAGCGGGTCCTCTCGATGGGTATCGAATCCGGCGGAGACCAGAATTAAATCCGGCTCGAATTCTAATGCCAGCGGATTCAGCAGGGTCTCGAAAATCGTCAGGTATTCCGAATCTCCCAATCCTTTGGGAAGGGGAATGTTCACCGTATAGCCTTCACCGGGCCCCCGTCCGATTTCCGTAAACACTCCGGTCCCCGGGAAATGAGGGTATTGATGAACGGAAAAAAACAATACCGAGGGATCATCCTCAAAAATGTGCTGAGTGCCGTTTCCGTGATGAACATCCCAGTCGACAATGAGAATTCGTTTCATCCCCAGGTATCTGCGGGCGAACCTGGCCCCAAGGGCGATGTTGTTGACCAGGCAATAGCCCATGGCCCGGTTCCGTTCGGCATGATGCCCCGGAGGCCGGAGCAGGACGAATCCGTTATCCAGTTCACCGGAAACGACCCGGGCGATCATTTCGCACATGCCGCCGGCAGCCAGCAACGCCGTATCATAGGACTTGGCTGAGGTGAAGGTATCCGGCGTCAGTGCGCAGTGTTCCTTTCCGGCGGTGGCGGCCAGCGCCCGAAGATAACCCGGTGAATGGATAAGCTCGATTTCCGCGGATTCAGCCCGGCGCGGTTTGATTTCAGCGAGCCTGATTTCATTCATCAGGTCCTCCAGGGCCGCATGGATGGAGAGAAGCCGCCCGGGATTTTCCGGATGGCCGTCGGCGGTGATATGATCCAGAAAACGTGCGTCCCGGACAATCCCGGTGCGAAGTGGCCGGGCGATCGTCATCGGCTCCCTCCTTGATAGGGCAGAACCATCACCGGGCAGGCGATGTGACGAATGGCCGATTCGGTGGTGGACCCCATCCACAGCTTTTCCCACGGGCCGTAAAAGCGGAGCCCCACCACCACCAGGTCCGAGAGCGAATCCTTAACATAGGCGGCCATCCCCTCCCAGGGAACACCCGGAAGGACCGCCGTTTTCACAGGAATTTCTTTACAGTCCGATTCCGGAACCAGGGATATCAATTGTTGTCGTCGTTCTCGTTGAAGCATCTCCTGCTGTTCGCCGTATCCACCCCGAGTGGTATTCATCAGGGTTTCATCCACCGGCGATTCAAGAAAATGGACCAGATGGCATTCCGCTCCGGATTTTCGGGCGAATCGACAAGCAAAACGCACGGTTTCAACGGAATCGTTTTCCAGATCACACCCGACGATAATGCGTCGAAAGCCTTTGAATTCACATGCTTTCGTCTTCGAGAGCGGTTCAAAAACTGTTTTATCGAACTTGCGCGGATGAATGACCAGAAGCGGCCGATGGGCGGTTCTGGCGAATTGCTCCACCACCGTCCCCGAAAGAATCCGCCTCAGCACCCCGACTCCGTGGCTGGCGCTGATGATCAGATCGGCCTCCAATTCATCCGCGGCCCGGTTTGCCGCCTCTACCGGGTCTCCGAAATCCACCCGCGGTTGCCAATCGACCTGCCTTCCCTCCATGAACCGTTCCATTTTTTCCCGGGTCCGCCGAAGGACCCGATTCTGATCCGACCCTCTCAGAGTATCGGCGGTGCCGTAGATCATATTCCGGGGATAACAGACCGCGTGAAACAGATACAGCCTTGCTTCGAATTGTCGGGCAAGGACCTGCCCGTATTCCAAAGCGGCCTGAGAGTAGGCGGAAAAATCGATGGGAATGAGGATGCTATTCGGCATCGGAAGCTTTCTGAATCGGAAGTTCAAAAGAGAAGGTCGACCCCGTACCCGGTTCGCTTTTCACCCGGATGGTTCCGCCGTGATGCTCCACGATTCGGCGGGTGATGGAAAGGCCCAGGCCGCTGCCCGAAGGACGGGCTTTGTTCACATTGCGAATCTGGTGAAACTTGTCGAAGATCCGTTCTTGCTGCTCCGGGCTGATGCCGATGCCGTTGTCTTCCACATCCACCCGGACTTTTTCGATGCCGTGACTGAGGGTGATGTCGATGCGGCCCCGGTCTTCGTCGCAGAATTTGACCGCATTGGAGATCAGGTTGAGCATCACCTGGATCAGGCGGTCGACATCCCCCGGAATCTTGGGCATCGGCGCTTCGGGCTGATGGATTCGAACCGCCGCCCCCTTGTCCCGAACCAGCTGTTCGGTTCTGGAGACGGCGTCGGAAACCACTTCATGGAGATCCACCTCCTGAATCTGCCATTCCATGCGGCCCGATTCCATCTTCTGAAAATCGAGGACCTGGTTGATCAGACGGGTCAGCCGTTCACTCTCCTTGATGATGATCCCCAGGAACTGCCGGTGCTGATCAGGATCAAGGTCCTCGGTATCCTGCAGAATCTCGGCGATGGAGCGCACCGATGTGAGCGGGGTGCGCAATTCATGGGTGACGGTGGAGATGAATTCATCTTTGAGCCGGTCCAGCTCCTTGAGCCGTTCGTTGGCGGCCTTCAACTCGGAGGTGGTTCTTTCCAGCTCTTTGCTGTAAATAATCACCTGCCGGGTTTCGTCCAGAATATTCATCACTTCTTCGATGCCGAGGGATTCCTCCTTCACCACCGAGGCCACCATCACCCGGGCCGATGCCGACCCGATGGCCCCCGACAGGAGCTTTTCGGCATAGCTGATAAGATCGTCATCCGCCGTCAGCGACTTTTCCCAGTCGAGCCGGCGGGAGTCGGCGTAATGGGAAAGAAGTTCCCGGGTCCGCTGTTCCCCCAGAAACCGTTCCAAAAGCGATTTTAAATCCGGCACCGAGGCGGTCCGCCGCCAGGTGAACTCCTCCGGGGATTTGAAGACATCCACGAAGAGAGCGGCCTGGGTATGCTCCATGGGACTGGGTTGGGTAAAAAGGGAAACCCCGATGTATCCCCCGACATTGACGAACATCGACCAGAACACCGCATGGGCGACGTTGTTGAACCCCTCCAGTCCGAAGAGTTGAAATGGCCTCAGCAGGGCGATCCCCCAGGGCCCTTCGGTAACGAATCCCGAAGAGAGCAGTCCGGTCTGAACCAGAGACGGCAGAAACAGGGTGTAGGCCCAGACCAGAAACCCGGCCACCATTCCCCAGAGGGCCCCCAACCGGGTGGACCGCTTCCAGAAAATGCCCCCCAGAATCGCCGGCGCAAACTGGGCCACCGCGGCAAAAGAGACCAGTCCGGTGGAAACCAGCGGATAATACTCTCCGATAAACCGAAAATAGGTATATCCCAGAAGCAGGAGGAGGGCGATACCGCTCCGCCGAATGCCGAGGAGCACACCGCTCATATCCCCCCATTGGGAGACCCGGGGAAAGGGCAGGCGCAGCAGTACCGGCATGACCAGTTCATTGCAGATCATGGTCGAGAGCGCCACCGTCTCCACGATCACCATACCGGTGGCCGCCGAGGTGCCGCCGATGTAGGCCAAAAGGGCGAGGCCTTCCTGATGGAGCGCCATGGGCAGGGTTAATACAAAGGTGTCCGCGTCTACCGTTCCTCTCGGAAACTCCAGCAGCCCCCCCAGGGCCACCGGCAGCACGAATATGTTGATGGCCAGCAGATAGAGGGGAAACAGCCAGATGGCCTTGTTGAGGTGGTCTTCGTTGATGTTTTCCACCACCGCCACATGAAACTGCCGGGGAAGAAAAATGATCGCCGTCATGGAGAGGAAAATATAGATCCCCCAGTCGATATAGGCCCCGGTGCGGTCCTCCATGATCAGCAGCCGCCGGAATTCGGGGACCGCGCGGGCCTTTTCAAACAAATCCCCGAATCCGTCGTACAGGCTGTAGGTGATGAAGGTCCCGATGGAAATAAAGGCGATCAGTTTGACCACGCACTCGAAGGCGATGGCCGCCACCATCCCTTCATGGCGTTCGGTGGTCTCCAGATGCCGGGTGCCGAACAGAATCGAGAACACCGCCAGCAGAACGCTCACGTAAAAGGCGGTATCCTGAAACACCGGCACCTTGGCGAAATTGCGGGGCATGACGATCTCGGGATACTCTTTGATCACCAGATAACTGGTGGAGATGGCCTTGAGCTGAAGCGCGATATAGGGCACGATGCCCAAGACCGCGATGACGGTCACCACCCCGCCCAGAATGGTGCTCTTGCCGTAGCGGGACCCGATGAAATCGGCGATGGAGGTGATGTGGTGGATTTTGCTGATGCGAATGATTTTTCGCAGAACCAGCCATCCCAGGGCGGCCATGAGGGTGGGGCCGATATAGATGGTCAGAAACCCGGGACCGTCGCGAACCGCACGGCCCACACTGCCGTAAAAGGTCCAGGCGGTGCAGTAGACGGCCATAGAGAGGGCGTAAATATACGGGTTGCCGACGATGGACCGGCCCATCTCGGCATGTTTGTCTCCGAAATAAGCGATGGCGAACAGAAACCCCATATACCCGAAGGAAAAAAAGAGTATAGTGGCGGTTTCTAACATACCTCTCCTTTTTCAGCGGTGATCGGAGGCCTTTTGCTCTGTAATTCGGGTGACCAGGGCGGCGGACAGGATGATGAACACCCACACCCCGAAAATATAGAGATACAGAGAGGGAATTCCGAACACCAGGCGGTTCAGGCTGAACAGGGAGAGCATCGGAAAGTTGAAAAGCAGCCATCCGAGCAGGAACAGAGCGACCAGGCGCGCGGTTTTTTGGCTGTCGGCGGTCATAGCAGGGAAGACCCGGTAAATTCAAATTCCATTTTGCCCTGGAATTTCTCGATCCGTTTAAAAATCTCCTTGAGCATGGTCTGCTCGATTCGGGAAAGCTTCTTGGGATTGATGTAATTGTCAGGCTCCCGGTTTTCCTCGATCACCGCGGTGACCTGACGGACGAATCGAAGCTGCATCAGAAATCCGTAGGCTTTTTCCAGGTCATTGTATTCCTCCTTGGAGAGCCCCTTTTTCAGATGAATCTGGTAAAGCCGTTCCAGGGTGTTGGTCTCCTCGATCCGGTTTTTCAAGGCATAAATCCGGGCAAAATCGACGATGGGCATCATGGCGCTCTTGATATCGAACTGATTGCGGTGCTGGCCCTTGGATTCCACAACGAAATTCCTGAAAAAACCGATGGGGGGCCGAAAATGAAGGCCGTTTTCCGTAAGATGCCGAAAGAACCCGGCCCATCCGCCCAATGAATCGAAAAGGAATTTGCGGAGTTCGAAAATAAGATTCATATCCCCGTAAGCCCCTCTGAAATCGAAAAAGATGCTGGAATCGCGCAGGTCCTCGGGGCTTGCGGCGTGAATCCATCCATTGAAATACTCTTTCCACCGGGAAATCGGCTGACACCACCGAGGGTTCTTGGCCATAATGCCGCCTTCACAGAAATCATACCCGACCTGGTCCAGCCAGGTGCAGACCTTCTCCCCGAATTGCAAGAAATAGTCGTGGGCCGTTTTTTCCGAGGATTCAGCTACGTTTTCGTAAACGATGGCGTTGTCCTGATCGGTTTTGAGGGTCTGTTCTTTGCGACCCTCGCTGCCCATGATCATGAAGACGAAGCGGGCCGGAGGTTCGCCCATTTCATTCAGCGCAAAACCGATCAGTTTCTCAAGGATCACATCGGAGACGGTGGTGATCAGCCGATTGACGTTTTCGGCCTTGGCCCCGCCTTGAATCAGGCTTCGTAGCACCCCTGGAAGCTGCTTTCGAATGCCGATGATGCTGTTGATATCCCGGGCCAGGGAAATCTGGCGGGTCAGAAAGAAGGGGGATTGGCCTTGGGCGGTCAACAGGTCGTTGTTGGTGATCAGGCCCACCACCCGGTCTCTGTCGGTCACCGCCAGATGCTTGATGTTGTAGTGCATCATGGAAAGCATGGCTTCGAAGGCCAACGCCTGAGCCGAGACGGCGCACAGGGGCGTCGACATAATTCCTGAAACCGGTTTCCGGGGATCGACCCCCGGCGCGATGACCTTTCTCCGCAGGTCATTGTCGGTCACCATGCCGATGATCTCTCCGTCGGAATTCCGGACGAAAATGGAGCTGGACCCCTTTTCCGACATCAGCCGGGCCGCTTCCTGAATCGAAGCCTCGTGGGTACAGTCCACGATATCTTTACGGTAAAGGGTGTCGACCAGTTGGTTCAGAAACTGACTCGAGTCTTCCCGGGGCAGCATGGTTTTTCGAATAAAGGAGGCATAAGACCGGTCGAGCATCCGTTTTCCGAAGGTATCGGTGAAAAACTCGGAAAAGGCTTGAAATTCATCACACAACTCAAGAAACCGTTCTCTGGGAAGGATATAAAAAATGGTATCCTCGGTGATCTGAAGGGTACGAACGGCGACGCCCTCGTGGAGCAGCATGGAGATGCCGCCGTACATGTCCCCTTCGCTCAGAATTCCGAGGAGTTTCTTCTGGTCGTCTTCCTGAAAATACCGTTCGGCAGCCCCCTTTTGAATGATGTAGAGGTATTCGATCTTGGATTCCCCCTGAATGAACAGAATGGTTCCTTTGGAATAGCTCACCAGAGAAAGCCTTTCTGCAATGCACTCGATGGTCTGTTCGGGCAGAAAAGAAAAGGGGGCGATACTGGTCAGAAACTGGTAAGACTGGCCCGCCGCCACGAATTCGGCATAAGAGGCGTTATGCATCCGTTCACTGAAAATTTCAGCGAAATGCTTGTAGAAAAAATCATAGCGGGAGCAAAATTCCAGAAAAACTTCTTTGGAAAGGGTGATCAACGAGGTATCTTCCGGAACCCGGACATTCCGCACCGAAACGGCGCTGTTCATCAAAATGGAAATCCCCCCGAAGATGCCGCCCCTTTTAAGGGTAATTCGCTGCTTTTTTTCCCCCTCGTCGTCAAAATAGAGTTCCAGGGTTCCGCTTTCGACGATGAAAATGCGGTCCAGGGGGGTTCGGTTCCGGGTGGCCAACACCGTCCCGGGGGAATATTCTTCACGCGCTGCCTTTGAGGCGGCCGTTTCCCGATCTTTCGTCGGAAGGGATGC
>JGI12048J13642_10703108_pt1 | contig 13681 bp, 4 predicted proteins | sample ElkSlonscriptome_16_FD_13642 | JGI IMG/M metagenome (IMG submission 13642) | reverse complement strand
ATGGGGAGATTGTGCAAGCGATTGTAACCTTGGCTCACAATTTAGGTATGGATGTTGTAGCAGAAGGGATAGAAACGACTATGCAGTTAGCCCAACTGAGAGGGCGGCGATGTGAATATGGTCAGGGATACTTTTTCTCTAAGCCATTGAATCGGCAAGCCGCAGAACAGTTAATGATTAATTTACCCCAGTGGTAAAGGATCAACAGACGGGGATGGCTATTGATTCCATTCCCCGATCTCCTCAAAGGATGTATCGCATTTTCGGTTCATTGGACTGTGGACAAAAACAATAAATTTGCGTAATTTATTAGCCAATGCATTTGGGGTATAAAAATTAGATGTAGCGGCGGGTTTAGGGACAATTGTAGGGGCGGGTTTAGGGAATCAATTCAGCTAGTCACTACTAACGGAACAACAAAACCCGCCCTCCCCACCGATCAATGAACAACAAAACCTGTCCATTTCCCCACCGGACGGCAATTGATTAATCCCAAACTGGACAACAAAACCCACCTTATTCTCAACCGCGATCGCACCAAAAAAATGTCGAAATTGGGACTTTAGGGAATTAGTGAAAGATTGGGGCAGGGCGGGTTTTGTATAAAGGTGATTGGTTGCTCCATTAATTTTGTTCCTAAACCCGCCCCTACATTGGGTTTTATCTCCCAATATCATATTTTAATATTAACCTGAAACCCGTTCAAAAAACACCAGATTCCCAACCGCGATCGCACTTTGTTTGTCCAAAGTCCAGTTATTCAGCAAACCCAAGGATGTATTACATCTGCATGGGGAAGAACTTCTGTTTTTGGGTATCTTTTACAGCTACGCCCTCTGGAAACTGGAATAACCCTACTAATTGTTCGGATTAAAGGCAGAGTTCTGAATTATTGCCGATAGATTTAACCCGGACTATAGTAAGAGGATAACCGAGTTACCCCTCTATTTCATCAGCTATGGCACAGGCGAGATTTCGAGTTTCAATGATGAGCAGTCTGACTTTGGCTTTTTTGGCGCATTTGAGTCCGGCTTCAGCCCAAGTCGTCCCCGATAATACTCTGCCAGTCAATTCTCAGGTGACGGGGTGTCCAGTTTGCCAGATTGATGGGGGAACAGTACAGGGGATGAACCTGTTCCATAGTTTTGAAGAATTTTCTGTGCCGACGGGGGGTGAGGCATTTTTTAATAATGCCTTGGATATTGAGACTATCTTTGGGCGGGTGACGGGTTCTAATAGTTCAGAGATTGATGGGTGGATTCGGGCGAATGGCACGGCGAATCTATTCTTAATTAATCCCAATGGGATAATTTTCGGGGAGAATGCCCGGTTGGATATTGGCGGTTCCTTTTTTGCCTCTGGCGCTAATCGTTTTACATTTCCTGATGGCAGTGAGTTTAGCGCCACGAATCCCCAAGCACCGCCATTGTTGACGATTAATATCACACCGGGATTGCAGTATGGAACGAATTCACCGAGAGGAACTATCTCGAATCAGGGAAATTTAGCGGTCAATTCAGGAGAATCGGTGACGTTATTCGGCAGCACTGTTACCAGTACGGGTTCTCTCATCGCACCAGGGGGGTTGGTGCAGGTGTTAGGAGAACGGGTGGGGTTGTTAGATAATGCTGAAATTGATGTGTCTGCCGAGACGGGTGGTGGTACGGTATTGATTGGCGGAGGGTTTCAGGGTAAGGGTGATGTTGCCAATGCGTTGCGTACTTTCATTGGTTCAGATGTCACGATTAATGCAGATGCCTTGACAACAGGCGATGGGGGTAATGTCTTCGTTTGGGCAGATGAAGTGACAGGTTTTTATGGCACAATTAGCGCCCGTGGGGGAATTGAAGCGGGAAATGGTGGATTTGTCGAGGTGTCGGGAAAGGAACAGTTGATAGTTCGGGGGACAGTGGATACAACGGCAGTGAATGGGGTATCAGGGACATTGCTGCTTGACCCGACGGATATTGTCATTGCCAATGGTTCAGCGGATAGTGCAGCGGATGGTACGGATACGTTTGCTGGGAATAATTCCGGGGTGACGGGGGCGATTTTGAGTGCGCCATTGAGTGAGATTAATGATGCGGCACCGACGACAATTTATGAGTCGGAGTTGGAGGGGTTATCGGGGGATACGACTGTTATTTTACAGGCAACGAATGATATTCGGATTGAAGATTTAACCGATGATGCTTTAGACTTTGCCTCTGGAAGTGGGGGGATTGCGTTAACTGCCGATGCAGATAGTGACGGGGTGGGTTCGGTGGTGATGGAGGATACTCTCAAAGATACCCTCTATACGAATGGACGGGATATTGGGATTGCCGGGGCGAATTTGACCTTGGGACATATTGATACCGTAGGTGCGGTTGAGGGAGGTGACTTGATAGCAATAGTAGATGTAGAGGCAGGTGGACCAATTCCGGACAATGGAACAACCACTATCTTCACCTTCACTGTGCCTGATTCGGTGTCAACTGTCGAGAATCTGGATGTGCGGTTTTCGGCACAACATACTAGCCATAGCAATCTTGATGTTTCTCTTAGCTCACCAGGTGGGACAGAGTTAGAGTTGTTCAGTGGTGTGGAATCCTTTGATTTTTCCGATGATAATTTCCAGGACACCCTACTCGATGATGAAGCGACGACGAGTATTAATCCGGCTAGTGCTGCATCGAATATTAGTATATATTTGGGTTCTTCTAATGGAACATTTCAACCTGAAGGTGTTGGAGGATTGGCGGTTTTTCAGGGTGAGAATCCCACAGGAACTTGGACTTTGAGTGTAACTGATAATTATAGTGGGGATTCTGGCACGTTATTCCGGGCTGGTGATACTGCACCTTGGGGAGAAGCGATTGGGACACAACTGATATTTAAAACTCCGATTACTGGAAAGAGTGGCTCAATCAATCTCAATGCCACCAACGGTAGCATCAGTGTGGAAAATTTGGAGACGAACCATCCTGTTAATGCTGGCACGATTAGTCTTGATGCTAGTGGCAGTATCACTGTAGAAACCATCGATTCTTCCTCTTCGGTTAAGGGAGGGGCAATTACTCTGAGAGCCAGTGGCGATATTATGACCAACGGTTCTTTGAATTCGGAATCGAACTCTGGGGATGGGGGAGCGATTTCTCTTTCCTCTGTTTCCGGTGATATCACGACCAACGGTTCTTTGAATTCGTACTCGGACTCTGATTTGAGTTCGTACTGGGACTTTGGGGATGGGGGAACGATTTCTTTGTCCTCTGTTTCCGGTGATATCACGACCAACGGTTCTTTGAGTTCGTACTCGGACTTGGGGGATGGGGGGACGATTTCTTTGTCCTCCGTTTCCGGTGACATCACGACCAAGGATTCTTTGAGTTCGTACTCGTTGGACTCTTACGGTGGGGACTCTGGGGATGGGGGGGCGATTCTTCTCTCTTCTGACTCCGGTGATATTACGACCAACAGTTCTTTGGATTCCTCGTCGTTCTCATGGGGATTTGCCAGGAATGGGGGAGCGATTTCTTTGTCTTCTGTTTCCGGTGATATCACGACCAACGGTAAGTTGATATCGGAGTCAAACTCGCAGAATCAGTTTGCGGAGAATGGAGGGGCGATTTCTCTGTCCTCTGTTTCCGGTAATATCACGACCAATCAACGGTTGGACTCCGGATCGTTATCTTTCGGTGGCGCTGCTGGGAATGGGGGGGCGATTATTCTCTCTTCTGACTCCGGTGATATTACGACCAACGATTCTTTGAACTCCGGATCATTCTCGTATGGATTTACTGAGAATGGGGGGGCGATTTCTTTGTCTTCTGTTTCCGGTAATCTCACGACCAACGGTGTGTTAAACTCTTCCTCGCTCGCTGTCGGTGACGTTGCTGGGAATGGGGGGGCAATTATTCTCTCTTCTGACTCCGGTGATATCACGACCAACCAAGAGTTGGACTCCAGCTCACTCTCGATCTTTGCAAATGCCAGGAATGGGGGAGAAATTTCTCTGATGGCTAAAGGTGGCGATATTATCGGAACGTCTGGAGACTCACTCCTGTCTTCCTTCGCCCTCTCTCAGGAAGGCACAGCAGGAAGGGGTGGAAATGTTACGATAGCCGCTCAAAACAACATAACCAACCTGGAAATCTTAACGCTATCCTCTTCTGCTGAAGCTGGAGATGTTGTGATCAATGGGTTTGGAGATTTATCCATTGCCAATACCCGTATCCTGACGAGCAGACGTGTGGAAGTGCAAATACCATTTTTTCCTTTTCCCATAACCTTGGAGGTTGGTGGTCAAGGAGAATCGGGCGATGTCACTGTCACCAGTTCAGGTAATCTCACCGTCAACGATAGTTCCATTGAAAGTGACACCAATGGTCGTGATCAAGCAGGGAATGTCACGTTAAGCAGCCCCGGTTTAGTCACGTTCAATAACAGTCAAATTATTAGTAATACCAGTAACCTCGGAAATGCCGGAACTATCGATATCAATGCTGGAGAAGGCATCACGTTCCAAGGTGTATATTCCTACGCAGACGAACCTCAACGTGGCGGACTATTTGCAGGCACCACCAATGAAGGCAATGCTGGACGGATTACCCTCACCACCCCAGCGTTAACCCTACAAAACGGAGCCAATATCATCAGCACTACAGATGCTCTCGGCAATGCGGGAGACATTACCCTTCAATCTCACCCCAATGGAGAAAACCTAAACATTAATCTGGAACAGGATACGTCTATTTCTGCCTCCACCTCTAATCAGGGAACCGGGGGCAATTTAACGATTACCGCTCCCGACTCGGTAACGATTCAGGGACAAGGACGGATTACCACAGAAACCGCAGGCGCAGGCGATGCTGGTAACATTCAGATGACCAGCAAAAATTTAGATATCCAAGAAACCGAACTGTCCACCTCAACCACAGCAGAGGGAAACGCCGGAAATATTACCCTCGATACCTCCACCTTAACGGTTGCCAGGGGAGCAAAAATATTTGCCTTCACCGATGGTAGTGGCGATAGCGGCACAATTACAGTGAATGCCCCGACTGCAGTGAATCTCGGTATTGGTGTGGATGATTTTTCCCCGGTTCTGTCTGTCGAAACCCGTGACGCAGGCAAAGCCGGCAGCATTATTATCAATACTCCAACCTTAACCCTCTCCGACACTGCCCGGATCACCGCCACGGCTACTGAAACTGCCACGAATACAAAGGGAGGCGGTAGTATCAGCTTAAATGCCTCCACGATGAATTTGGCTGGAATCGTGGGTGTCTTTGCTGAAACTGAGGGACTAACCCCCGCTGGAACCTTAACCCTGAAACCCTATCAGAATCAATCAACCCTAGATATTACCCTAGCGCCTGATTCCCAAGTATCGGCTTCTACCTCTGGAAGTGGCAAAGGGGGCGATTTAATCCTCAGTGCGCCCCAAGCAATTACCATTGCTGGACAAGGGCGATTAGCGGTAGAAAGCCGGAGTACAGGGGATGCGGGGAATGTATTAGTCACGACTCCCCAATTTACCCTCACTGATGGCGTGGAACTGTCGGCGGCGGCGATAAGCAGTGGTAATGCGGGAGAAGTTCGTCTCGATACCCAGCAGTTGACTCTGGAAAATGAGGCACAGATATTAGCCTCTAATATCTTTAGTCGTAGTCAGGGGATTACCCTAGAAGGATTGGATACTTTGACAATTAGCAACAACAGTGCAATTTCAGCCTCGACTCAAACGGGTGAAGCGGGAAGTTTAACTATTAATACTAACTCCAATCCGGCTAATTTAGTGCAAGTGAGTGATAATAGTCGCCTCTCCGTCGCCGCGACTGCGGAAGGCGGGAAAGCAGGCGGTGTCACCCTAAATACTCAACAGTTAACCCTAACGGAGAATTCGCAAGTTTCCGCCTCCAACATTTCTGGTGAAAGCCAAGATATTATTCTTTCTGGCTTAGAGAACGTAGAGCTAACGGACAATAGTGAACTCTCCGCATCTACCCAAACCGGAACAGCCGGAAGTGTCAGGATTAATTCAGCCGAAAATCCAGTTGAGTCGGTATCTTTAAGGAATAGTCGCCTATCGGTGGAAGCCACAGAAGCAGGCGGGAAAGCAGGCGGTGTCACCCTAAATACTCAACAGTTAACCCTAACAGAGAATTCACAAGTTTCCGCCTCCAATATTTCGGGTGAAAGCCAAGATATTATTCTTTCTGGCTTAGAGAACGTAGAGCTAACGGACAAGAGTGAACTCTCCGCATCCACCCAAACCGGAACAGCCGGAAGTGTCAGGATTAATTCAGCCGAAAATCCAGTTGAGTCGGTATCTTTAAGGAATAGTCGCCTATCGGTGGAAGCCACAGAAGCAGGCGGGAAAGCAGGCGGTGTCACCCTAAATACTCAACAGTTAACACTTACAGAGAATTCGCAAGTTTCCGCCTCCAATATTTCGGGTGAAAGCCAAGATATTATTCTTTCTGGCTTAGAGAACGTAGAGCTAACGGACAAGAGTGAACTCTCCGCATCCACCCAAACTGGAACAGCCGGAAGTGTCAGGATTAATTCAGCCGAAAATCCAGTTGAGTCGGTATCTTTAAGGAATAGTCGCCTATCGGTGGAAGCCACAGAAGAAGGCGGAAAAGCAGGCGGTGTCACCCTAAATACTCAACAGTTAACCCTAACGGAAAATTCGCAAGTTTCCGCTTCCAACATCTCTGGTGAAAGTGAAGATATTACCCTACAAGGTTTAGACACCTTAGATGTCAACAATAGTCTGATTGCGGCATCAACTCAAACAGGGAAAGCTGGCAGCTTAACCATCAATGCCACCGAATCTGTAGACTTAAATGGAGACGGAGGTTTATCGGTAGAAGCCACTCAAGGCGGTACAGCAGGAAACTTAACCATTAAAACAGGACGACTGTCTGTTCAGGATCAAGCCGCCGTCACCGTTAGTAGTCCCTCTGGACAAGCCGGAAATCTGATGATTACTACCAATTCTTTACGCCTTAACCAAGGCAAACTGACAGCAGAAACTGGAGGCACTAACGCCCAGGAAGGGGCAAATATCAACCTCAATCTATCGGATGTGTTGCTGATGAGCAACGAAAGTTTAATTTCTGCCGAAGCCTTTAGTAATGCTGATGGCGGTAATATCAATATTGATACTCGCTACTTAATCGTCTTACCCCCAGATGGTGCGAATGGTAGTGATATTATTGCCAAAGCTGATCAGGGTGACGGCGGTAACATTACTATCTCAGGTCAAGGGATTTTCGGGATTCAAGAACGTCCAGCTATTGCCGAAAATCGCACGAATGATATTGATGCCAGTTCCCAATTTGGTTCTCCGGGTAATGTTAAACTCAATAGCCCCCTTGATCCTAGTCGGGGACTGACAGAATTACCCAGCAATTTTGTTGACCCGACGGGGCAAATTATCCAAGGCTGTCCCGCAATGGGTAAGAATGGTGGTAGTCGATTTGTGGTGACGGGACGAGGTGGTGTGCCACCCACTCCGGATGATGTACTTACTTTGGATACTGTTTTAGATGATTTAGGCACTTTGTCAGAGGAGACACAGATGCAGGTACGGGGGGAAATGGAGAGGGGACAAAATGATTCCCCCAATCAAATTATTGAGGCTCAAGGTTGGGTGAAAACGGCGGATGGACAGATTATTTTAGTGGCTGAATTTCCTACAGCTACACCCTCTGGAAACTGGAATAATCCGGCGAATTGTTCAGATTACTAGGTATAGCGCTACGCGAAGCGGGAATGGGGAATGGGGAATGGGCAATAGTGAAGACAAAAGCTTAAGCTGTCACGCATTTAAATTGGGAATGGGTAGCGAGCAAGATGCTCGCACTACAAGGATTTCGCAATTCTTGACATTATGGTTTAAACCTAAATTCCTCAAGTATTTGGGTTTGGCAATCAGCGTTACTCTGATGACGCTATTGTTGAATCTGCCTATATCCCCAACCGTAGCAACCGTAACTCAAGTAGAAACGACTGCCCAAACGTCACCTGTTATCGAGTCCCTAACGGCTAATACCTCCCAACTCGTACACCAAGGTAAAAACGATTATCAAAGGGGACAATATGCGGCGGCGATAACCGTCTGGAAACAAGCCCTAGACACCTTTACAACTCAAGGCGATACCTTAAATCAAGCCATGGTGCTGAGTAATCTGGCATTAGCCTATCGCCAGTTGGGACAATGGCATGAAGCCAATCAAGCGATTGAAACCAGCCTTAACTTACTTTCCACCCCAAACCCAAACACATCCCAAAACCCCTTAAAAATATTAGCTCAAGCCTTAAATACCCAAGGTCATCTGCAACTGGCACAAGGACAAGCCGAACTTGCCCTCGCTACCTGGGAACAAGCCACGAAAACCTATCAACAAGTCGGAGATGAAACAGGCGTCACACGCAGCTTAATTAACCAAACCCACGCCATGAGAGCCTTGGGGCTTTACCTGCGGGCGAGAAACCTGTTAGACCAAATCCGGCAAACCTTAGCCGCCCAACCAGATTCCCTAACTAAGATAGCCGGATTGCGATCGCTTGGTGATCTGCTGCGGATTACGGGTGACTTAAACCAATCTCGACAAATCCTAGACCAAAGTTTGGCGATCGCGAAAACCTTACCGTCCTCTCCAGATAGTACCGCCATCCTCTTTAGTCTCGGCAATACCGCCCGTTCCCAAAACCAAATCGAAGACGCCATCCAATTTTACCAACAAGCCGCCGCCACTACGGTTTCCCCCACTCTCCAATTCCAGGCTCAAGCCAATCAGCTTAGTTTATTCGTCGAAACCCAGCAGCAACAAACCGCCCGCCAGTTGTGGACTCAACTGCAACCCCAACTCGCCCAACTCCCCGTCAGTCGCCAAACCCTCTATGCCCAGATTAACGTCGCCCGCAGCCTGATGCAGATGAACCATGATGCATCTGGGAACGCCCCAGAAATTGCCCAGTTACTCGCCACCATTACCCAACAAGCCAGAACCCTGAAAGATCGACAGGTGGAATCCTACGCCCTCGGTTATCTGGGTCAACTCTACGAACAAACTCAGCAACTCGCTAACGCCCAAACCCTGACCGAACAGGCTTTAACCTTAGCTCAATCCATCAAGGCGCCAGAACTTGCCTATCGCTGGCAATGGCAACTGGGGCGATTACTCAAAGCCCAAGGCAATCCCCAAAGTGCGATCGCCGCTTATGACCAAGCCGTGAACACCTTGCAAGCACTCCGTACTGATTTAGTCGCCATTAACGACACCGTTCAATTTTCCTTCCGGGAAAGTGTCGAACCCGTCTATCGGGAGTTCGTCGGCTTACTCCTGCAACCCCTCCCCGGTGAAGAAGAGGTCAGCCAAGCCCATCTCCAACAAGCCCGTGAGGTGATTGAATCCCTACAACTAGCAGAACTGGATAACTTCTTCCAAGAAGCCTGTTTAACCAGCCAATCCCAACAAATTGATTACATTGATCCCACCGCCGCCGTTTTCTACCCGATTATCTTACCTGACCGACTAGAAGTTATCTTATCCTTACCGGGGCAACCCCTACGCCACTATGCGACTCAGGCTTCCTCTGTCCAAGTTGAAGACATCATTCACCAAATGCGCCAATCCCTGAGACCCACCTCTTTAAAAAAAGAGCGGTTGACCTTGGCGCAAAACCTCTACGACTGGCTGATCCGTCCGGCGGAGACGGCATTAACCCAAAGCAACATCACCACGTTAGTCTTTGTTCTAGATGGTTCCTTGCGGAATCTACCCATGGCTGCTTTATACGATGGTGAGCATTATCTGGTAGAAACCTATAGCCTAGCCATCGCCCCAAGTTTACATCTGCTCTCACCGCAACCTCTAATCCCAGAGCGGCTGCAAGTCTTAACCGCAGGCGTGAGTCAGTCCATTCCCGGGTTTTCGCCCCTACCTGCCGTCGAGTGGGAATTGTCGCAAATTACGAATCAGGTTCCCGCCTTACAACTTTTAAATCAGGACTTTACCAGTGTCAACCTGACCGATAACCTCCAAACCCAGCCATTTTCAGTGGTTCATTTAGCCACTCATGGTCAGTTTAGTTCTGATCCAGAAGAAACATTTATTCTGGCGTGGGATAAAAAAATTAAAGCCAAAGACTTCGAGACTCTCCTACGTTCCACTCAAGCTGAACCCGACGATCCGATTGAATTACTGGTTCTGAGTGCCTGCCAAACCGCTATAGGTGATCAGCGAGCGGCTCTAGGTTTAGCTGGAATTGCCACTCGCTCAGGGGCACGCAGCACGCTGGCGACACTCTGGTCAGTACAAGATGATTCCACCGCTCAACTCATGGTAGAGTTCTACAAAGAACTGAACCAGGGAACTCTCAATAAAGCGACTGCCTTGCGCCATGCCCAATTAAGTTTATTGCAACAAGGCTATAACCATCCCTACTATTGGGCACCGTTTATCTTAGTCGGCAATTGGTTGTAATGTTTTTTGTGTGTTCACAATAAATTGGACTGTTATAGCAAAAGTAAGGCTAGCTGAGTGACACTCAATGCATTTAATTACTATAGTTTGATACAGAGGCAATGGGAAAAAGATAATGCTTTAGGGTGTTATTTCCTGAACAACTGCCTTTTATCTTTTTGATCAGAAGGACTCTAGACACCATGACTAGAAAAAGTACCCCTCAATCTCTGAATCTGATAAATCTAGCGATCGCGTTTAGTTTGGGACTGGCTTTGGTTCCTCAGCTACAGACTCTTGTTTTGACTGAACCGTCCCCCGTGACACCCGAACCCACCCTATCCTTTACCCCGCCACCCGAAACACCTGGCGCACCTGATGGGCGTTCCAGCGCTGGGGGGGCTACCCGTGGCAATTGCTCAACCCTGGATTCCCAATCCAGTGCGTCTAATCGTTCCAGACTGACATTACTCACACCCAGTATTAGCCCAAATCGCCCCCGATTAACATCTGTTGAGTATCCGACATTCTTAATCTACCTACCACCAACCCAGGCTGAGGCAGCGGAATTTACACTGGTGGATCAAGATGAAGAGTATAGTTATCAAACCACATTTCCTCTGAAACAAACCGCAGGAATTATCAGCTTCCAACTTCCCCCCGAAGCCCCGCCTCTAGAACCCAACAAAACCTATACCTGGAAAGTCGCAATCATTTGCGATCGCCAATCCCGAACGGAAGATGTTTTTGCACAAGAACAGATTCAATTCATTGAACTACAGCCAGAACAAGTTCAACAATTAGAAACAGCGACACCACTAGAACAGGTTGCCCTCTATGGGGAATTGGGGATTTGGTACGACATGATGAAAATCCTGGCTGAGTTGCGACGTTCTCAACCGAACAACCCAGAACTCATGTTGACTTGGAACGAATTATTACAGTCAACAACCGTGGGACTGAATGACATCGCACCCAAACCTTTAATTGATTGCTGTACCTTAGAGAATTGATGAGTCGGTTATTGGGAATATATACGCCGAATAAAGCACCAATAACTCAAAAATGTTTAAAAATCTGAGACAGCTTATTTGGCAATGGCGTGGAGTATTAATGACTGTCCCAACCATCACTGGATTAGTCCTGGCATTGCGTTCAATGGGATTGTTACAGTTATGGGAATGGACAGCCTATGACCAATTTTTGCGCTGGCGTCCTACGGAAACCCTGGATCAGCGTATTGTTATTGTTGCGATTGATGAGCCAGATATTCAAACCTTAAAGCAATGGACGTTATCAGATGCCACATTAGCCCAATTACTCCGTAATATCAAAGCCCAAAAACCTAGCGCGATTGGTTTAGATATTTATCGAGATTTACCCGTGGAACCGGGTCATCAAGACTTGGTTGAGGTGTTTACTTCGACACCCAATTTAATGGGTGTCCAGAAAGTTCTAGGGGATGAATATGGTACAAGTGTTGATGCACCACCCCGATTAAAAGAACGCAATCAGGTGGGTGCGATTGATGTTTTATTAGATGACGATGGTCGGGTGCGTCGGGCTTTGCTATCGATTAGACAAGACAATAATCAAACGGGTGCATCAAGTCAAGAAATATACAGTCTGCCCGTTCGATTAGCGTTGATGCATTTAGAAAATAAAGGGATTACTTTGCAACCCATTGACCCAGCGCTGGGCAAAGTGGGTTTAGGGAAAGCTGTATTTGTTCCCATGCAACCCAATGATGGCGGTTACATTAACGCCGATACCGGGGGATATCAGATTCTATTAAACTATCGTCGTCCTCAATGCCAACAGCACTCCCAACGCTGCAACCCATTTCCCACTGTATCACTGACAGAGGTTCTAGAGAATAAAATACCCGCCAATTTAATGCGCGATCGCATTGTTTTAATTGGGGTCAAAGCCGCCAGTCTCAAGGATATTTTCTTCACCCCTTACAGTAATAGTTATCTCACGGCAGAGTACGGTGTAGACATCCATGCCCAGATTACCAGTCAACTCTTGAGTGCAGCATTAGATGGGCGTTCCCCGATCAAAGTTTTGTCTGAACCCGTCGAAGGGTTGTGGATCGTCTTTTGGGCGGCTGTGGGTGCTATGTCTAGCTGGACATTCCTGCGAATGCGCTATTTAGGGGCTAGTATTCTCTTGTTGGGTACGATTTTGGTTGTCGGTTCATACCTAGCTTTTTTGCAAGGATGGTGGATTCCCTTAATTCCCCCATTACTCGCCCTAATCGGGTCAGAAATTGCGATTACGGCTTATCTCGCCTGCATTGAACGGGAAGACAGACAAGCGGTGATGAATCTCTTAGGACAACATGTGACTCCTAAACTAGCCCAAGCGGTTTGGCGCGATCGCCATCAACTCCTCAAAGAAGGACAGATTACCGGACAACAACTAACCGCAACGGTTCTGTTTACTGATATTAAAGGCTTTACCGGAATTACCGAACAGACGAACCCAGAACTCCTGATGGTTTGGCTTAACGACTACATGAAAGCCATGTCTCAGAGTGTACTCGACCATGATGGCGTCCTAGATAAATTTATTGGCGATGCAGTTATGGCGGTGTTTGGCGTTCCCATTCCCAGCACCACACCCGAAGCAATTGCCCAAGATGCGATCGCAGCGGTTCGTTGTGCATTGAACATGGCTGCAAAACTTGAACAACTCAACCAACAATGGAAAATCCAAGGGCTTCCCACGGCGGCGATGAGAGTTGGAATTGCTACAGGGACAGTTGTAGCTGGGAGTTTAGGGTCTCAGCAACGGCTAAATTATACAACCATTGGTGATAGTGTCAATATTGCGGCTCGATTGGAGAGTTATGACAAATCAATTGATGGCGGGATTTGTCGGATTTTAATCAATGAAGAAACTTACCACTATATTAAAGACTATTTTCTGATTCAATTCATTGGGCTGGTGCAACTTAGAGGACGCAAACAGTCACTCAATGTTTATCAAGTTTTTCCCGAGATTAGAGGATAGCTATTTTGAAAAGAACAGACTATCAAAAACAATTCTTAATGTAGAGACGTAGCATGCTACGTCTCCCATGCTACGTCTCTAGAATTCAAAGATAGTGCGAAGCGTCCCCACCCAAATCGTGTCATTGTTATCATCGTGTTCTGGGTTGAGAATCACGAACACCCCCGGATTAATCGCGATATTATCCGTGAGTTGATAACGAT
>JGI12048J13642_10096870_pt1 | contig 13682 bp, 10 predicted proteins | sample ElkSlonscriptome_16_FD_13642 | JGI IMG/M metagenome (IMG submission 13642) | reverse complement strand
AACAGCTCTGGGTATAATTTTCGGTGTGGCGGCTGTAATTGCTATGCTCGCTATTGGAAATGGAACCCAGCAAGAGCTAAATGCCCAGATGAAACTGGTGGGAGTCAATAATATTGTCATTAAACCCATTATTCAGCAAAAGGAAGAAAGCCTGGCGGGATCTAACAATCAGGCGAGGGAAAAGGAAAAGTTTTCACCGGGATTGCGTCTTACTGACGTAAATTCAATTAAAGAAGTGGTTCCGAATATTCGTAAAGTTTCTCCTGAAATTATTCTCGATACCTATATCATTAGCAATGGAATAAGGCGCTCGGCTAAACTCGTCGGTGTGGAACCCGTATATTTTGAGATATTTAATTTCGATCTCTCTGAAGGCAAGATGTTTAATCAAGATCAGATTAAACAAGGTTCTCCGGTTTGCATTATTGGTAAATCTATTAAAAATCGCTTCTTCCCCACCGAGAATGCAATTGGTAAGAAATTAAAAGTGGGTCAGCGCTGGCTGGAAGTTATTGGAGTTCTTGAGCAACGACTCATTACCGATCAGAGCTTAAGTAATCTGGGTATAAGAGATTACAATATGGACGTTTACGCTCCTTTGCAAACAGTGCTTATTCGATATGAAAATCGCGCATTGGTTACTGAATCCATGATTCAGATGGCAAATTCTAATCGAGGTGGAGACGATGAAAGCGATCAGGAAAAGGAGAAGCCCAATTATCATCAATTAGACAGAATGGTTGTTCAGGTTGATGAAACTAAAATGCTCGGAACAATAGCTGATGTTGTATCCAGACTACTGGCACGCAAACACTTTGACGTAGTAGATTACCAGGTAGAAATTCCAGAGCTTCTTTTAAAACAGCAACAGAGGAGCAATGAACTATTTAATTATGTGCTGGGGGCTATTGCAGGAATTTCGTTGCTCGTAGGCGGTATAGGAATCATGAATATTATGCTGGCTTCTGTTTTGGAGCGAATAAAAGAAATTGGTCTGCGGTTAGCGCTGGGCGCCAAGAAAACGGATATAATTTATCAATTCATGTTTGAGTCAGTACTTATTAGTGTGAGTGGTGGTTTAATTGGTGTGGTTTTAGGAATCAGTTTGGCCTACCTGGTTAGTCAGTTAGCAGAAATCAAGACGGTAATAAGTTTTTCATCCATATTGATTTCTTTTGGCGTTGCGGCTACGGTGGGGCTAATATTTGGTATTACCCCTGCCAAACGAGCAGCCAGTCAAAGTCCTATTAACTCCCTTCGATATGAATAGAGCTTATCTGCTTATTTTAGTTGTGCTTCTCTCCTGCCCTTCTATGGGTCAGAATGTTCGAAGTCTCGGTCTTTCAGAAATCATTCAATTAGCGAGAAATCAATCACCAGCGTCTAAACAAGCTGATACGCGAAAGAAAAACCGCTACTGGCAATTCCGACTGTATAAATCCAATTACAATCCCCAATTGCAGCTATCGGGAAACATTCCGGGGTACAATAGAGACTTTCTGAGCAACCGTTTAGATGATGGTACTATTCAGTTTCAAGACCGCGAGCAATTTTCTTCCAATTTAAATCTAGGGCTGAACCAGCCTATTGCATGGACGGGTGGAAACGTTTCACTAAATTCTAATATCAACTACTTCTCTGACTTAAACCAGGATATTGACAGGTACTCCACTACCCTATTCAATATTCAGCTCAACCAGCCTATTTTTGGCTTTAATAATTTAAAATGGGATCGCAGGACGGAGCCACTGCGATACGAAGAAAGCAAGAGAAGTTTTGTGGAAGAAATGGAATTTATCTCCCGCGAATCCGTAAGATTCTTCTTTGATTATCTGGATGCGCAAATTAATTTAGAAATAGCTTCAGTTAACCTCTCAAGTAACGATACGATATTTAAAATTGAAGAAGGTCGATATAATATTGGCACAACTTCAAAGGATAAACTACTCCAGGTTGAATTACAATTGCTACGATCTGAGCAAGATGTTGTGCAGGCCCAGTTAGATCTTCAAACATCCGGACAACGCCTTAGGGCTTACCTCGGAATTAATTCAAACGATAGTTTACAGCTAATCCTCCCTGAGTCAATCCCCGAATTTGATATCATCATGCAGGATGCACTGAATTACGCTAAAATGAATCGGGCAGATTACATTGCTTTTGAACGCAGAAGACTTGAAGCCGAACGCGAGGTGGCAGAGGCCCGATCGCAGCGCTTTGAAACGAACCTGGTAGCTTCTTATGGATTGAATAATGCATCTGACGACTTTGGAGATGTTACCGCCGATCCGAATAGCCAGCAGCGAATAGATGTTGGCCTTGTCGTACCCATACTGGATTGGGGTAGAAATAAAGCCCGTATTCAAACAGCCCTGGCAAACAGGGAGCTAAATGACTATGTTGTTCAGCAGGATTTACAGAATTTTGAACAGGAGATAATGACATTGGTACGCCAGTTTATCGTCCTGAGAAATCAGCTAAGAATTTCCAAAAAGTCAGATCAGGTTGCTGATGAGCGCTATAAGGTAGCTCAAAACAGATACCTAACCGGGAAGGTTGATATAACTAATCTGAACATTGCTCTAAATGAAAAAGATCAGGCCAAGCGATCTTATATTAAAGCCTTACGCGATTTTTGGGTCGCCTATTTTGATTTGAGAAGATTAACCCTCTACGATTTTGCCAATAGAGAATTGCTCTATGTTCAGAATGATGAGTAATTTAAGGTAAGCGATCAATAGCCACCTGTTCTTTTATCAAACTATCTAGAGAAACCCGGAGACACCAGGCCTTCCAGGGTATCAATCAAAGACTTATCACTTTCCAGAGTCTGCCTAAATTCTAATTGGCATTTGCAGGCCGCGTATCTCCGGGCAAGCTGAAATAAGGAAACATAGAACTCTGCGACAAAAATTTACATTGTATCTTTCCCAAAAACTAAATTTTGCATCAATGAAAAAGTTTCTCAAGTGGTTTTTAATTGTAGTTGGAGCTCTCTTACTCATAGCAGTAGTGGGGTTTCAAATTATGAAATGGAACACGAAGCAGCATTCCCCACAAGATTCTGTGAGCGTTAATATAGATGATGTGAAGATTGAAGTGGTTTACTCCCGACCCTTTAAAAAAGACCGTATAATTTTTGGCGAACTCGTTCCTTACAATGAAGTGTGGCGTACGGGCGCCAATGAAGCAACAACCTTCAGCACCTCGGCAGACTTGCTTATTAAAGATCAGGAATTACCGGCGGGAACTTACACTTTGTGGACCATACCCGGACCCAAGAATTGGAATGTTATTTTCAATGAAGGTGAGTACGGATGGGGCGTAAACTGGGAAGCGGTAGCCAGCAGAGATCCCAAACTCGACGTGGTAAATGTTGTGGTAGATCGCCAAACGAGTGTTAAAGTAATGGAACAATTTACCATTGATTTTATGGAAGACCCAATGGTCATGCGCCTCGGTTGGGATGTAACTCGTGTAGACGTACCTATTGAAAAAGCTGAGTAGTTTTTGTCAAAAAAGGATCTCAAGCAGTACCTGGAAGAGCTCACCAAGGAGCAATTAGAAGAGCAGATTCTGGACTTATATTCCCGATTCAGGCCGGTCAAGACCTTTTACGACTTTGCCTTTCGGCCGAATGAAGAAAAGCTCCTGAAAGAAGCCAGGTTCAAAGTGGGGAAAGAATACTTCCCAATAAATGGACGCAAGGCCAAAAAAAGACCTTCCGTTGCACAGAAATTTATTCGACATTTTAAAAAGCTTGAATTAGAACCCGTTTTATTGACAGATTTTATGATCTTCAATATCGAAACTGCGCAGGCCTATTCAGCGGAGAACAACGTGAATAAAGCTGCCTTTTTCAAAAGTATGTTTAATTCGTACTCCGAAACGGCCGATTTTATAAGAGAAAAAGGACTAAGACAGGAGTTTGATGTGAGAATGGAGCGAATTGTTGAGCTGTGTTTTGAGCAGAATTGGCCAAATGCAGATTTATTTAGAATAGTTTTAGAGACCTTAAAAGAACGCTAACATCGCCAGATTAACTTCTACATATAAGTACTTTAAGGAGCTTTATATCGCCCTGCTCATTATTTTGGCCATTGCTGTTACGGGTAGTGTGGGGTATATGATGATTGAAGACTACAGTTTTGATGAAGCGCTGTATATGACGATCATTACCGTTTCAACGGTCGGTTTTAAGGAAGTAAGAGAACTCTCCGAAGGGGGGCGTTATTTCACTATTTTTCTAATCTTTACAAGCTTCGGTACTTTTGCCTACGCTATATCATCTGCATCAAAATATATCTTCACGGGTGCATACGCCCGCTATTACAAAAGGTATCAAATGGAAAATACAATTGGCAAACTCGAAAATCACGTAGTTATTTGTGGCTTCGGCAGCAACGGAACCGAAGCTGTTGAGCGATTAAAAGCTTTAGACAAAGAAGTGGTGGTGGTTGAGCAAAGTGAAGAAAAAATTGAGCAGCTTAGAGCTCACGGTTATTTATTCGCAGAAGGTGATGCTACCGATGAAGAAACACTTATAAACGCCGGAATTAAAAAGGCCGGATCTCTCATTACTACTTTACCTAAAGATACGGATAATGTGTTCGTAGTGCTTACCGCCAGAGAACTAAACCCAAATTTAAAGATCGTCTCAAGAGCTGTTGTAGACTCTTCTAAAGCCAAGCTCAGGATTGCCGGAGCTGATGCGATTATAATGCCAGACAAGGTTGGCGGCGCCAGGATGGCGGGATTCATTATAAATCAAAACATCAATCGATTCCTTGATAAGGTGGCTATCACTGATCAAAATGAAAAACATATAACAGAAATAGTAGGCAGCCAATTGCCAGAAGATCTCCTTCAGGGAACTGTGGGCGATGTGGTTGACCATTACAATGCCGAATGTTTGGTTATTGGCATGCGTAAGGGAACCGGTGAATACTTGGTGAACCCTCCTTCAAGCACCAGGGTTTCTGATGGGTGCGAATTGTTCTTTCTCGGATCTAACGAACAGATAGATGCCCTGAATTCGCAATTAACTCAAGCTGAGAGCTAAGAACACCAACACATCGTTCTCATTTGCCTTATTGCTCTTCATGATAAAAAGACATTTCCCTGAATAAAATAGTACTGAGCTAAAGAGATGATCGGATTATACTTTCCACTTGTTCTTTCTAACGTAAATTAGATCTAAAACGCCTTTCAAAGAATACTCTACTCATGACTCAAAGTCTTACACTCAAACTTCGGCTTCAGAAATCTGGGGGAAAATTATGGGGTCGGTATCTACCGGTAGATGATTTAATGGTTAAAAAAGTAAAAGACCTGGGTTGGAATAGATTGATAGCTAAAATAGATGAAGCTCCACCCCTTCACTGTGCTTTGGTTCCTATTGGTAATGGTGTGAAAGGAATAACCCTGAACAAACCATTCGTAAAGAAAAACGGATTTCTTCTCGATCAGGAATTAAATGTTGAACTAAATCAGGATTTAAGTAAATACGGGATGCCTATTTCCGAAGAGTTCGAAGCCGTGCTAGAAGCAGACCCCGATGCAAAAGATTACTTTGAGCACCTTACCCCGGGTAAACAACGCAACCTTATCTACTTTGCCGACAATGTAAAAGCATCCGAAATACGCATTAGACGGGCATTGGTCGTAATGAACCATATAAAGAGTCAAGGCGGCAAGATTGATTTTAAAAATCTTACCCAGGAAATGAAAGAAGCAAATAACCGGGAAAGGCTTCATTAATAATTTGAAGGAATCTATATTTTAGGCTCTTCTTATGTCTGATCTCAAATTTAGACCGCGATTTAAGATTTACACGAGCCTCTCTGTTGAAGAAGCTCAGGAGACGATCATGGCCAAACTTCGGAAGACTAATCCCCATGGATATAAAAGTGCAATTGTGAAAGATCATCTGGTCTTGCAGGTTAATCCAAAAGACAGACACTTTTGGTCGCCCCATTTAGATATCTCCGTTGCGAAAGATTTAGACTCAGATCAAACCTTAATCAGATGCCTTCTGGCTCCAGCCCCGGTAATCTGGACAATGTTTATGTTTCTTTATGCACTCGCTGGATTTGCAGCTTTGGTGGGCTCAACCCTGGCAATGTCGCAATGGTCGCTTAAAAAAGACCAGTGGGGATGGTGGATTGTTGGAATCTCCATATTATTGGGCTTTTCATTATTCTTTATTGCTCAGATTGGTAAAGGCATAGCTAAAGATGATATGAAAAAAATGAAGGAGTATATTATAAGTGTAGATTGGGGACCAAATTTCAGAATGGAGTAATGAATAGAATTATCAAACTATTACTAGGTCCGGCTTTGTTCGCACTTTCTTTTCTGATTCCTCTCGAACTTGTTCAATCATCTACCATAGGAATTATTGCCTGGATGATAGCCTGGTGGGTTAGCCGGCCGATCCCCATCGGAGCTACATCTCTCCTGCCTTTAGTACTCTTTCCCATTGCAGGTGTAGGTACCCTGAAGGAAGTAGCTGCAAACTATGCCCATCCTATTATTTACCTGTTTTTTGGTGGCTTTATACTCGGTCTGGCCATAGAAAAATGGAATCTACACAAGCGATTTTCTCTCAATATTTTAAAGCGAAGCGGAAATAACCCCAAACGAATTATTCTGGCTGGAATGTTGGCTACATCTATAATGTCAATGTGGATTAGTAACACAGCGTCAACGCTGATGATGTTACCTATTGGCATGTCAATGATTGAGCTTTTAGAGTCTAAACTTGCCGATAAAAGCTCTCGCATTAATTTCGGAATTTGTCTTTTATTGGGCCTGGCATATGCGGCAAATATTGGTGGAATGGCAACCTTAATTGGAACGCCCCCCAATCTTGTTTTAGCTGCTTTTTCTGAAGAAGCACTCGGAGTCGAAATTGGCTTTTCAACTTGGTTTATGATGGCTTTACCCCTGGTAGCTCTATTATTTTGCCTCGCTTTTTTGGTTCTTACTCGTGTGGTATTTCCCATTCAACGTAAGCCGATTCAAGGGGTAAAGGAGCTAGTAACGATCGAACTAAATAAACTTGGAAAACTCGGTATAGCCGAAAGAAGAGTTCAAATCGTATTTATTTGTACAGCTCTTCTCTGGATATTCAGAGCCCAGTTAAATAAAGTTCCCGGTCTGGAATTTCTAAACGACAGTATTATCGCTGTCATGTCAGCGCTTGCGCTCTTCATTATTCCTAACGGGGAAGGAAAAGGACTGATACTTTGGGCAGATACAAAAAAACTGCCCTGGGACATCTTATTGCTCTTTGGGGGTGGACTTTCCATCGCAGCCATGATTAAGACTTCTGGCCTGGTTCAGGAAGTTGGCAACCTCATAGGGAGTGGCCAATCCTATGAATGGATTTTGTTAATTCTTATGCTTACAGCTTTGGCCATTTTTTTAACAGAAGGAATGAGCAATCTCGCCCTCGTTTCGGTTTTGATACCCATTCTTTTCACAGTTGCGCCATTACTAGGTGGCGATCCGCTTGAACTCGCCATTCCCGTTACACTGGCTGCTTCATGTGCCTTTATGCTCCCGATTGCAACTCCGCCTAACGCCATTGTTTTTTCAAGCGAAAGAATGACGATGTCTAATATGATACGAGCCGGATTTGTAATGAATCTTGTTTGCGTTATTATCATAACCGCATGGAGCTATTTTGTTGTGCCCTTGTTGTTTTAAGCTTATATTCACTGTTCAATCTTCTTTTATGAATCGCACGATAATTGTTTTAATCCTAATTGGATTGTTTTCTTATGCTGTCAAGGCTCAGGATAATCTGAATATGGAGCTGATTTACCATTGGGATGAAGGTGGTACGGTTGCCAGTTCTGCCTGGGGAAATATCTACAACGAAGTATGGGGATATGTACAGGATGAACGCGAATACGCCATAATTGGAACGACGGAGGGAACACATTTCCTGGATATTACTGATCCTTCAGAACCTGTAGAAGTAGATTATGTAGCCGGAACGCAACAAGGCCCCATCGTTGTACACCGCGATTATCACAACCTGGATAATTATCTGTATATGGTTTGCCAGGAAGGGCAAAGTTCCTTGCAGATTGCCGATCTATCTTACCTCCCCGATTCCGTTCATGTGGTTTACGATTCTGATGAAATTCTGGTGGGTTCGCACAATATCTTTATCGACACTACGCAGGCTGTTTTATACGCAGTATTCAATTTTGTTACTGGAACGAATAATATTGTCCGCTGGCAGCGCATCGATATTTCAGAGCCTGAGAACCCCGTTTTAATTGATCAATCTACGACGGGCCCTTATATCCATGACCTTTATGTTGATGATGGATTGGCTTTTATGAATCGAGGGAATACAGATATGGCGGTTTACGACTTTAACCAGGAACCACCGGCAATCTTGGGTGGCATTGATGGATATATCGGCCAGGGCTACAACCATTCCGGTTATCCCACACCTGATTTGAATACTTATGTCATGGGTGACGAAACGCATGGAAGCCCAATTAAAATTCTGGATGTGTCTGACCTAACAGATATTGAAGTGCTTTCTACCGTTACCAGCGGTATTGATGAACTGAGTATTGCCCACAATCAAATTGTACACGAAGGCCGGATGTACTCAGCCTATTATTACGATGGCATTTATGCGTGGAGCATAGAAGATCCTTCTAACCCTGTTTTACTGGGATATTACGATACTTCAGAGCTAAATCATCAGCAATCGTATGAAGGGGCCTGGGGCGTATATCCCTTTCTTCCTTCAGGAAATATTTTGGTGTCGGACATGCAAACAGGTCTATGGATTTTTCAATTAGACCCCATCTTATCTACGAAAGATGATGACTTTGATATTCCAGTAAATCTATGGCCCAACCCGGCAGATGACGTTTTGAATGTTCAAACTTCTGCCCAGGTAGAATCCTTCTCTGTTGTAGATCTGGGTGGAAAAGTAATATTATCGGGTAAGACTAAATCTCAAGCTCAATTAGATATTTCTGACCTGGCAAAAGGCATCTATGTTTTGAAGCTCAATTCCGACCGCGGAATACTGAACAAGAAATTCATCGTTAAATAGGCCTTGAAGTACCTTCGGTTTTTAAGAAGTCTTGGACCGGGATTGCTCTATGCCGGTGCAGCCATAGGTGTATCGCACCTCGTTCAATCAACCCGAGCTGGGGCTGAATATTCCTGGCTTCCGGTAGTAGGAATAGTTTTTATACACCTGGCTAAATACCCCTTTTTTAAAATGGGTCCTGAGTATGCCGCTCGTACAGGCGAAAATCTCATCGATGCCTACAGAAAACTGGGGAAATGGGCAATAATTCTCTTTGGAATTTTTACCATCGGAACCATGTTTGCCATCATTGCTGCTATTGTAGCTGTGAATGCCGGAATAGCCGGATATATTTTCAACCTGGATATCCAACCATCTCTCGTATCTGGAATAGTACTGATTTTCGCCATGGCGATTCTGATTATTGGCAAGTACTCCCTTCTAGACCGATTTATCAATTTCGTCATCCTTTTGCTATCGATTTCAACCTTGTTGGCATTTGCAATATCCCTGAAAGACGGAGCTGGGACTTTACCTACTGATCTAATTTTCGATGGAGCTTTTTTGATCATGATGATCAAGTTTATGGGATGGATGCCAGCACCACTAGATCTTTCCGTTTGGCATTCTATCTGGGTAGTTGAAAAATCAAAAAGACAGCCCTACGACTTTAAGAAGTCTATGCAGGATTTTAAAATTGGCTATTGGGGTACCATGATTATAGGCATTCTGTTTTTGGGTGTCGGCGCCATGGTGCTATATCCAGCACCGAACCTGCCAAATGGCGGTGTTGACTTTGCCAACATGTTTATTGGTGTTTACACATCTAAATTGGGTAGTTGGACTTTTGGAATAGTGGCTTTTGCCGCACTTACCACGATGTTTTCTACCGCTCTTACCTGTCTTGATGCCATACCCCGGTCTTTATCTGAGCTTTTTAAGCGCAAAAGCCATAAACCCAATCAACTGTATTTACCCTTTTTACTAATTCTATCTATAGGTTCATTTTCTCTGCTTCATTTTTGGGCACCGGGAATGCTGACCATGGTTGATCTGGCAACCATTCTATCTTTTTGTGCCACGCCGGTCATTGCCTACCTAAATTATAGATCGATTAAATTGGTAACTAATCGGACTTATTCGCGATTCTCTAATTATTACACCCTGACTTGCCTTTTCCTTTTGGGGCTTTTAACACTCGTTTTTCTCGTCTATTATTTTAATTCATAAAGAGGAGTGCCCTAGAACACTCCTCTCCAATCAACCTAATTGACTAAGCTACCCAACCTGGGTTGCTTAAAACTGGATTCGATACATGAAATCCGGGAAGAATCCGGTTTGCGTCACTGTATTTATTTCATCTGTAACGGGGTTGTATCGCTCTACAAAAACATTTTCTCTATTGGTTACATTTTGCAGATCAACAAAGAATTGATGTGATACCTTGCCTTTTTTACTGTTCAACCTGAAACCAAACTTTACATCCCAACGGAAGTAGGCATCGTAACGCTCACTAAATGCCCTGTCTTCCTGATATACTTCTCTCCCATCATTTGCTCGCGTTGCTTCCAGGTCGATAGGTGTGTAAGGAGTTCCACCTGTTGTGGTAAGCTTCGTGTCAAAAGTGATAGCATTTCGCTTACTCTTGCCTACGGCCCATTCTTTTCCAAACAGGCCATTGAAAACGTAATTATTATTGAAAGCCGTATTTCTTTCTACTCCATCGCTCCCACTATAGGTTGACTCGTAGATTGAAGCTGTTGCCAACATATAGTAGCCCTGACTAAAGAATTTTTCAAGCGTTAGTTCCAATCCGTAATTATCCCCGTTTCCATTATTAACCAAAGATCCACGCTCATTGAATATAAAGTCCGCACCTTCATTCACCACAGAATAGGAACTCGAATTTCTTTCAATAGGTATATCAAAAAGTCTTTGATAATAAGCCTCCGCTTTTAGTCTCCAATTATTGGCAAATTTGTAATCATATGCGATAACCATGTGATGGCTCTTCATAAAGTCGAGTTGATCGTTGGTGCGCTCAAAGACGCCTTCAGACACTTCTTCTTCATAAACCAATACCGGTAATGGAACGAGTTGACTGTGTAAACCATAGGCGAAGGATACACTTTGCTTGTCTGTAAACTGCCAGCTTAAGCCAGTTCTGGGCTCCAGAGAGTTAGACTGGTTATAGTCCAGGTATTGATTGTGAAGGCCAAGGTTCCAGCTCAAATCGTCAGAGAATTTATACTCGCCCTGAGCATAGGTTTCAATTAAGGGAGTTGTTTCGTTCACATCTCTTATCGGGATAAAGAAATCGGGAATTCCATCGTCATCATTATCCGGTATGTCGGGGCGCATGTCTCTATCATTTACAGTGCTCTGAAGATTATATACCTGTGCCAATACCCCGGCTCTCAAATTGAATCTGGCATTGAACTTCTTATTATACTGGCTTGATAAAGTATATCTGTTTTCAATGTCTTCAGCTTCAGTTGCGCGATATTTCCCAATAACCTGATCACCTTCGTTGTAAATAAAATTGTCCTGATCAAAATTGCTCGACATGATTGTTGTACCAATCGTTGTTTTGAGATAGGATGTTTTATCGAGCCTGAGAAAGTGATTTAACCCAATTAAGCCCAAGGCATTAGAGACAAATGCATCCTGAGTAGGATCTGCAAAAAGATCATTTTCGTCAATTTCATCTCCTATAAAGTCTATGGAACTCAAACCACCCATGCCGAATAATTCAAAACGGCCCAATTTAGTCTCGCCAAAATTCAATTTAAATGAAAGGTCCTGGTAATACGGTATAGCAGATGTTCCAGTAGCTGCAAGACTTGCTATACCATATCGATATGACACCAGATATGAGGACTGTTTCTTGCGATTCAAAGGTCCTTCTGCCATTAATTCAAGCCCGCTAAAAGCAGATACCTGTCCGGTAAATTCATGCTTATCAGAATTTCCGTTTCTGAACTTTACATCAAAAACAGCCGCATTTGCATTTCCATACTCTGCGGGAAAGGCACCCGTTAGGAAGTCTGAAGTCCGGAGCACATTTGTATTTAATGCACTAACCGGACCACCCGTAGTTCCGAATGTGGCAAAGTGATTTGTAGTACCGATGGGTAATCCGTTTACACGCCAAAGAACTCCCGTTGGCGAATTTCCGCGGACAATGATGTCGTTACGTGCATCATCGGCTGCGCGCACTCCTGCAAAATTTGATGCAAGTCGGGCCACATCGTTTCTACCACCTGAAAAGCGCTGTACTTCTTCCAGGCTAAAGGTGCGCGCACTTACCTTGGCCATTTCATTATTGGGCCGGTCTTTATCTGAGTCTGCAGTAATAACAACTTCCTTAAGATTCTCTACTGATTCTTCCAGAAAAACATTCACCACGACTTCTTTTCCTGCAGTAACGAGTACATTAGGTAAAGTTTGGGATTTATATCCAATATACTTTACCAGCAGTGCCTGTCTCCCAGTGGGAACATTTTCCATTCTGAACTGCCCATCCATATCGGTAACAGCTCCAATAAAAGGGTCAGAATTAAGCAGGACTATATTCACTCCGGGCAATGGAAATTCAGAATTCAAATCTTTTACGGACCCCTTGATTGTTTGTGTTGTTTCTTGCGAAAACCCAATCAGAGGAATCAAAGTGAGTAGAATTGCGAATAAATTCGTTTTCATGGTATTTGGTTTTTGAAATCTCATCAAACCTATGCCACCAGAGCTAACTAGATACTACTCATTGCCATGAAACAGCGTTTTAGTATTCCGAAAAAGAAGATGAAAGGAATGAAATAGACCAGGTACCTAAATTGAGTATACAGCCGTTTCAAGTTGAGAAATTTCAGATTCAGGCCTAAATTTTTCCGTTTCGTTCTACCAGCCTACTCTTCCAAAGGCCAAATCACTAAATTAGTCGTCCATGAAGATCATAACTCTTTTAAAGGAACCCTGGCCGAGAATAATCGGTATACCGCTCGTAGCGCTTATCATTTGCCTTTTATCGGGAGGTGAAAACGGCTTTGAGCTCATAGACTATGGCGTTTGCCTTATTTTTACGGCAGTACTTTGGAGCGGTGATTACTTTATCATTACATACTTCAGAAAGGCGTTTCCTTTATTATCGGCTACGCCAAAAAGACTGGTCTCTACATTTCTGGTTGTTTGTGGTTTTAATTTATTCGCAGACTTTATTTTGTGTAGTACCTTCTCTTATATCGGATTTGAAGGCTTTGGAGACTACTTTGGAGATGAGTTCGGTCTTAATCTCTCCAAAAATTTCATCACTACAATTATTATAGGTACCCTCTACGAAGCGGGATACTTCTTTGACCGATGGAAGAAGCAAACAATTGAAGTAGAGCAGGTTAAAAGCCAACAATTAAAGTCTGAGTTGAATGTTTTAAAGAATCAAATTTCACCGCACTTTCTCTTTAATAGCCTCAACACACTAGTAACCTTAATTCATGAAAACCCCGATCAGGCAGCTAAATTTACAGAGAAACTATCCCAGGTTTATCGATATATTTTGCAGTATAAAGACAAAGAAATAATCAAGCTAAAAACTGAGATAGACTTTATTTCTGCT
>JGI12048J13642_10056312_pt1 | contig 13692 bp, 13 predicted proteins | sample ElkSlonscriptome_16_FD_13642 | JGI IMG/M metagenome (IMG submission 13642) | reverse complement strand
CCCTTGCAATACCGAAGACTATCCCTGTTTGCTCTGGTCATTTCCGTCTTCAGGGCCTCTTCCAGCCGCGGGGAACTCATGGAGCTTCTTTCCTGACAACTTTGATAATGCGCCTTGTAACGATGGTGACGGTTGTCCTATACAAGAGCTCCCTCAATACGAAGTTTGGGCTGGAGAAGCCTACAGGCTGGGTAATTTGCTAGAAGGTGGAGTTTACACTTTTAGTATTTGCAATGGCCCTAGTGCTGGTGCCTGGCTTCCTAATTTTACGATTATAGGACCAGGTTTAACAATAGATGCATTTGGTACTGGTGATGGTTGCTCAATTACCTGGACGGCATCGCAGACCGGGGCTTATCGCATTGTCATTACCGAATTGGGACAATGTGGAATGGATAATACCACCGGAAACGGCTACCCTTCTTTTACATGCGAAACAGGTACTGTTAACTGCGATAATGTTTGTTCTGTAGGCAATATTAGTGATAATAATTTTCCAGCTAGCGAAATAAGCGAAATATGTACGTATGAAACAGTAGAGCTAATAGTAATTGGAACTCCCCCTTTTTCTCCGGAGCAAGGTGGTGTGGGGCTCTTCATCGAAAATGAAGCTACCGAAGAAAGTTTTATTGTTCCGGATATAAATTTCCCAATAGTTTTAGATAATGATTTAAACGGCTGGTTATCTGGCAATGGAAATCCACCTTTATTGGGTGAATGGAACTTTTATGCGGTTGCTTATGCAGACGCTGATAATGAAGAAAATACAATTTGTGCTATTTCATCCGAAGCTCATTCAGTTAATTTTTTGAGCTCAGATAACCCAATCTGTGGCCCGTGCTTTGCAAGCGACTTACTTTCACTCAGTTCTACCGATGTTTGCTGGGGTCACGATATGGTAATTGATTGGGAAACAGAAAATGAATTGCCCTCGTTGGGTGCCCTTAGTATAGACTTCTCGCAGGTTGGAAACGAAGAAGCGTTCTCGATTTCTGTGACTAATACGGAGTTTCCGTACTCTTTCGACCACGACCTAAATGGTCTTCTTTCGGATAATGATTTTGACCTTCTCACAGGAGAATGGCTATTAACTCCATTTGTGTCTAATGACCTCACGAACCCCCAAGAATCTATCTGCAGTTTCGCAGATAATACATTAACGGTATTTTTTGCCGAAGGTCCTGATGACCTTTGCAATCCTTATTCCGAGCCATGTGCCTTCTGGTCTTTCCCGACCTTTCCAGAGAGCGGTACAGATTGGAATGATCAATTTTTTGGAGCACCTTGTAATGAAGGCCTGGGATGTCCTACCTACATTTATGAATCCATCCCTGCATATGCTGGTGGTGCTCAATCTATAGATAATTTTGTTCAAGGTGGAACATACACATTAAGTTTATGCTCCGAGTCTAATGAGCTTGAATGGAACCCAAACTATACGATTATTGCACCTAGTGGCGTTATTGACGCCCATGGAGCCGGAGAAGAGAATGGTTGCTCTATAACATGGACGGCTTCCGAATCCGGGACGTATACAATTGTTATCAACGATGCAGCAAATTGTGGTGACTTTAATTTTGATTTCAGCGCAACGGCTAGCTTAACCTGCGAGAGTGAATCAACCCCATGCGCGTTTATTTGTGAAGTTGGTGAAATTGATCTTGATAATGCTCCGAATACTACCTTGGAGATTTGTCCACAAGATACAGTAGCTGTCAATACCACCTTGGCTCCATCATTTCCGGAAGATGGCGGTTATCGCTTAAAAATAATAAATAACGATACGGATACATATTATCTCAACGAGTACGGCTCTGACTTTTCTTTCGTTTTAGAGAATACGCTGGGCGGCTTAACAAATACATCTGGACTTCCTCCTATATCTGGTTTATGTACACTGCAACTGGAAACATACTCTGACACCCTAAATCCAGATGAAAGCATTTGTTCGGTTAGCGATCTGGCCTTTGTTGATTTCATTCCTGGATCAGACCCCAATTGCGTGCTTAGTGCAACCTATTCAAACCAATATCTGGACTGGAAAATATTTCCGAATCCCACTACTGATTATCTCAACTTAATTGTTGAATCAGCAATTGATTTGCATTCTTTTGAACTTTATGATATTTCAGGAAGACTTGTTGACCAAAAATCACTTCGCAATTTACAAGGGAGTGTTCAAATTAAGTTTTCAGTAGATAAGCTCAAAGAAGGACTGTATAAGGCGGTCTTGACGACTGCATCAGGTATTGACTCGAAGAGAATAGTAATAACGCGGTAGGAAAGGGATTTTATATCATGAATGGCAAGGGTGGAAGTGAAGATGGTCACAGGCCGGGTGATCAGGTGACGTTGTTTTAGTAGTTGGTATTGGGTAGTTAGTACTGAGTAGTTCGCCAATAATACATTTCTTGCTTCACTCTCACTCTCACTCTCTGCTCTCACTCTGTAATATCGGGGGTGGAAATTAAGAATGATAGAAGGCAGTCCCCAAACCATAAAATTCTTATAAATTTCGGCTTGTGTTCAGACTGTTCAACCCACTCTTCCTATTTGTGTTCCTTATCGGAACCATCCAGGTATCAGGCCAAAGCCTTTTCAAATCTACCTCAGGGCGTATTCATTTTATCTCCGACGCTCCGCTTGAACTGATTGAAGCAGAAACGGAATCGTTCAGTATGCTCGTGGATACCTCCAAAATGGAATTTGCCATCACCATCCCTATCCAATCATTCGTCGGCTTTAACAGTCCCCTTCAACAAGAGCATTTCTACGAAAATTACATGGAAACCGAGCAGTTCGAGTCTGCGACCTATGCAGGAAAAATCCTGGGAAATATTTCCTTCAGTCCCGATACGCTTGAACTTACAGCTAAGGGCAAACTGAAAATTCACGGAGAGGAAAAACTTAGAATAATTCCAGTAAAAGCAATCTGGAAAGATGAAAACTCCCTGCAGCTGATAAGTTATTTTATCATACCCTTAAAAGATCACGATATTGATATTCCAAGGGTAGTGTATCAGAAAGTAGCAGAGGACATCAGGGTTGATTTCGAATGCATACTTATAACGGAATGAAAAACACCTTCTTGCTTTTCATTCTGACTCTTTGTTGTTCTGCTTTATGTGGTCAAGGCTATCTTTTTAATTCGCAGGAGCCGGTGTACTTACAGGATAGCCTGGAATTTCGATTTCTGTGTACCGACCCGGATGGCCTTATTTATATCGGTACAAATCGAGGTTTGTTTTTTTACGACGGACTCGAAGCTGAAAAGCTTGTAGAAGGTGATTTTACTGCGGGGTTTCACACAGGTGATAAGATAATGCTCGGAGATCCAAATGGAGTGCTTTACACTGCCAGCGGCAATAACCTTCAGGTTTTAAGTTGGGGAGAAGTTGCTGACTCTTCGGCTATTTCTGATATTCAAGTCTTAGGTGACAAAAAATTAATTGCAACTGAAGGAGAAGGTGTCTATGTTTTAGATAGAAGTGGAAAAACGCAAATTCATAGCCAGAATGGCCTCTTAAAAGACGATTTTGTATACCAGGTAGAAGTTTACCAAGATGATATCTGGCTTACTACTGATCGAGGCGTAGATCGCTTCTGGCCTTCCTTTGAAAAAAAAGCCCATTACAAAACTCCCGGACTAACAAAAACCATGACTGTAGCTTCTTCCGGCTTGTTCTTTGCCGGATATTCTTCCGGGCTTTCACAATTCGTTTCCGGATCAGATCATATTCGTACAGTAAACCCACGTACCGGAATTGATAAGATCGTTGCAGTAAATGATGAGATTTTTGCCCTGGAAAAGGGATCCTTGAGCTATCTAAATGGAGAAGTTTGGATACCCGCAGGCAGTAGAAATGATATAGTCGATATTATTCAATCTAAAGATCAGAACCTGATTAGCCTACACGCCGATGGAAGTATAGGCTTTACCGACTTGAGTTTTCTTTATTTTGATTTAGGTTTCAGTGAAGACATCTCTGCAGTGTATCATTCGCGTGGAGAACTATTTGTAGCCAGCGAAGGAAAGATTAACAGGATAGACCTGAATACGGGCAAGAGAAAAAGCGAGCTTTCATTAGGCAAAGAAGTTGTGGTGGTAGATCTTGCTGTAGCTGCGGGTAATTTGTACTGCGCTACCTTTAATCGCGGATTGATAGAAATTAATCTAGAAACCGGCATCCAGTCTGATGTTACCGGCTTGCCAGATAAAAACATTCTGAGTCTTGCTGCTTCAGAATCTGGTGAGATCTGGATTTCAACATTGAGCGGGCTGAGCAAGTACGTTCCGGGAACTACCGCGAAACAAGTTGACCTGGGAAGTAACTTCCCTTCTACCTATATCTACAAGGTGTTTTCGGAAAAAGGAAATTTATGGTTAGGAACAGATGGAAATGGAGTATTCAAGTATGCCAATCAAAAAATTGAAAAAGTCCTCAGCGCAGATGAGCATTTGAAAAACTCAGTCTACGACATGACCTCTGATGGGGCTGGTACTATTTATGCCATATCGCTAGAATACGGTGTTTTAAAGATCCACCCACAGCCTTTAAAGGTTGAGTTGCTAGAGATTTTTAAGTCTAATGACTACAATAGTTTTGGAGTAAGCGCTGATGGTGAAATTTTGCTGTCCACAGACAAGAAAATTATTCTAGCGAATGCAAAGCTGCAGCGACAATTCACGGAATATTATTTCCCAACCAGGCTTTCCGGTGCTTTTATGCACACTTTTTCAGAGTATACGGAACCCTGGCTTTATTTCGCTTCCGGAAACGGTCTCTATGCCTATCGCTCGCGCCAAACCATATTTAGCACACCTTCACTGGTATTAAACGACTGGGAAGTGAACTATGTGCCCCGTTCATTTCAGGATACAAGGCTTTCATCTGGAGAACAGAACCATGTTTTTCGTTTTGCTACATCAAGCTATCGCAATCCTGAAAATCAGAAAATCGAAGTAAGGCTTGCAGGTTATGAAGTCAATTTTCGAACGATTAACTCGCGGGAAGTGAACTACCCACAACTTCCTCCCGGAAAGTATATTCTTCAGGCCCGGTTATCTGAAAATGGATATACCCATCCCCATACCTTTGAATTACTGGAGTTCAAAATTGCCGAACCCGTATATTTTCAATGGTGGTTTATCCTGTTATGTGTGTTGATTCTTTCACTGTCCGTTTTCTGGTTTGTAAGAATAAGGCTTAAGCGACTGAATCAATCTCGTATGGCGGAGCAAAAACTTCTGGAGTCCGAATTAAGCCTGCTTCGAAATCAGGTCAACCCGCATTTTTTATTCAATAGCTTCAATACGCTCATGAATCTGATAGAACAAGAACCCAAAGAAGCGAATGAATATCTTCAGCGACTATCAGACTTTTACCGACGCATGCTTGAAAAAAATGAAGACCAGGTTGTTACGTTGGATGAAGAACTTGTATTGGCTCGCGAGTATTGCTATTTGCAGAAAAAACGATTTGGAAAATCCTTCAATTTTGTAGAAAAAATTGATAAAAATTCTGGTAAGTGTCTTATCCCAGTGCTTACGCTTCAACTGCTTATTGAAAACGCCATAAAACACAACGTAATAAGTCGTTCCAGTCCTTTAAACGTAATTTTGGAAAACAAAGATGGATATCTCTGTCTTAGAAACAAGATAGCAGCTAAGCGAGAACCTGCTGAAGGAACCGGCTTGGGACTGGAAAACATCCGTAAACGTTTTCAGAGCTTATTTAATGCCCAAATTAAGATTAAAGAAAACGATGGCTGGTTTGAAGTCTATCTACCCATTATAAATTAGTTGTATGCGAATATTAATTTTTGAAGATGAATATCCCGCTGCCGAGCGACTGCAAAAATTATTGAGTGATATTGATTCGGATATTCAGATTGTCGGGGTTTACGATACTGTAGAAACTGCAATTAAAGTTCTTTCAGATCATGTGAATATGGACTTGATTATTACTGATGTGGAACTCGCGGATGGCTTGTGTTTCGGGATTTTTAAGGAAGTGGACATAGAAGTTCCGGTTGTATTTACTACTGCTTATAATCAATATGCTATCCGCGCATTTGAGACAAACGCGGTAGACTACTTGCTTAAACCAGTCAAAGTGAACGAGCTGAAGTTAGCTTTAGAAAAAGCAGAAAAGCGCATTTCAAAAAAGGGAGCAGAAATTGATTATTCAGCTCTGGCGCAGTCTATGCTGCAGCAAAAGTCGAAATCATCAAAACGCTATATGATTCGCTACGGAAATAAAATGATGACTGTAAAAAGTACAGAAGCCGCCTATTTTTATTCTATGCAGAAATCTACGTTTTTGGTAAACGCAAACGGTAAACCTCTTCCAATAGACGAGAGTCTTAACCAGGTTGAAAAAGAGCTGGATGCTGAATTATTTTATAGGATAAATCGCAACCTGGTTGTAAATATCGAAAGCATTAAGTCAGTTGATATGCTAGGAAAGGGTAGAATGAGAATAAATCTGCATCATCCACCCGAAGACAAACAGTTCTTATTGGTTAGTGCGGATAGATCGCCAGAATTCAGAAAATGGCTACAAGGAACAGAAAAGGATTAAGACAGATTTGGATCAATAATCCGTTTTATTGAAAGAGTTTAATAGAGGTCCCTGCATAGATAAAAGAAGTAGTTCGCGGAAATCCCGACTCAGCATCTAAATATCCCGACTCGTCGTTTTAAATTTTAATTTTCTATTCACCTGATTTATGTTTGATGCACAAATGACAAGGAAAGTTAATTATACCATCATCATTTTACTCCTAGCTATTGGGAGTTGCAAGCATGAGCCGCTCGATGCACCGGAGGGGCAGACTACTGGTAATGGTGGCGGAAATGGGGGTTCAACTGATACCACCACATTTTGCGACCCCGACACCATTTATTTTGAACAACAGGTTTTACCACTTTTAGTGAGTAGTTGCGCTATTCCAGGTTGTCATGATCCCGGTACAGCTGAAGACGATGTCATCCTAAATTCTTATTTAAACATAATAAACACAGCTGACGTAGATCCTTTTGACCCTGACGGAAGCGACCTGTATGAGGTGATTACAGAAGACGATCCCGATAAATTTATGCCTCCGCCAGATGAATACCCTCCATTATCTGCTGAAGAAGTTGAGCTTATACAAACCTGGATCTTACAGGGGGCTCAAAACCTAAGCTGTGAATCTAACTGTGATACAACCAATGTGACCTTTAGCCTTAAGATTGAACCGATCATCAGCACCAAATGCCAGGGTTGCCATTCAGGAGGTGAGCCACAGGGTGGCATATCTCTAACGAACTATGCTGAAGTTAGGGATGTAGCTCTTTTCGGAACCATGCTAGATGCGGTTCAGCATACGGGCGATGCCACAGCAATGCCATACAATTCAAACCAATTACCACAGTGTGAAGTAGACTTAATTAGAATCTGGATAGAAAATGGTGCACCTCAGTAGAAAAATAACATACGTTCTCATTATTGGCCTGGTCTTCACTACCGTTTTTTTAAATCAGGGATGCTATTACGACAATGAAGAAGAGTTATACCCTTATGAGTTCTGTGATTCGCTAGACAATGCTACCTACTCAATGAACATAGAACAAATTACCAAAACCAACTGTGCCATTTCGGGCTGCCATACCGGTACAAACCCAGGAGGAGGACTCTTCCTGGATACTTACCAACAAGTTAAAACGATTGGGGAGGATGGAAGAATGAGCACTAGAGCTTTGGTGATGCAAGACATGCCGCCGTCCGGGCCTTTATCAGCTTGTGAAATGGAAGCCATTCAGCAATGGATCAATAATGGAACCCCCGAATAATACCTAAAACCATGAAAAAGAAAATATTCATACTGGCAGTTGTTGTCGCCCTCGGGATGGGAGCTTTAGCCTATTATCAATTCCAAAAGCCCGTTTCCAGCATTGCTGATGTAGATCCGGAAATAACCTATACAAGCGATGAATTATTCGCCTACTTCAGAGACCATGAAAAAGTTGCCAGTCAGGATTTGAACGGAAAAGTTGTGCAGGTATCCGGTAGTGTTGTGGATGTGTTGTCGAATTCAGATTCAAGTACAACAGTAGTATTGAGTTCAGAACATCCCATTTTTGGTGTGAAGTGCCGTTTTGAGCCTGGAAGTCTTGAAGATACCAAGCCTAAATCTGGTCAGGATATTAGAATAAAAGGAATATGTACCGGGATGACAGCCGATGTTGAAATGAATCAATGTATTTATCTAAAAAAATAATTATGAAATCGTTTATCGCACTTTTATTAATAGGAATTAGCCTACAGGTTTCTGCTCAGGGAAAATACTTTACCCGAAATGGCACGATTACTTTTTTCTCAAGTACACCTGTAGAAGATATTAAGGCTGAAAACTTTGGCGTTATGGCCATTCTCGACGCAGAGACCGGGCAATTGGAGTTCTCGCTTCTTATGAAGTCATTTAATTTCAAGAAGGCGTTAATGCAAGAGCACTTCAATGAGAATTACGTTGAAAGTGATATTTATCCAAAATCAACTTTTAAAGGCGAAGTTCTCAATCTTTCTGATATTGATTTTTCTGCACCGGGAACCTATCCGGTCCAGGTGAAAGGCCAACTAACTATTCATGGCGAAACAAGGGATGTGACGACTGATGGAGAGATTGTAGTAAGCGAAAAAGGCGTAGCCCTGAAGGCTGAATTTCCGGTAAAACCTGCCGACTATAAGATTGAAATACCCAAGGTTGTAGAGAATAAAATCGCCCAAGAAATCCTGGTAACTGTAAGCACAGAGCTCGAGCCATTTAAAAGATGAAAAAATTTGCCGGTATAGTTTTTTTATTCATCGGAATCAGTCTTTCGGCTCAGGACGACGGCGAGAGTTTACTCGATCTTTTGGGAGAAGAGGAAACGACTAATTATGCTACAGCAAGCTTTAAGGCAACCCGAATCATCAATTCACCTAGCATAGAAAATGTTTCTGAAGGAGTGCTTGACTTCAGGATTTCACACCGTTTTGGAAGGGTAAACTCAGGAGCGCAGGAATTCTTTGGTCTTGATGCAGCAACCATCCGACTCGGATTGGATTATGGAATTACGGACAGATTGATGGTGGGAATTGGAAGAAGCACGGTGCAAAAGGCCGTTGATGGATTCGTGAAGTACAAGCTACTTAGACAGAGCACCGGAAAGAAAAATATGCCCATCACTTTGAGTTTGTACAGCTCCATGATGATTAATTGGCAAGACTGGCCGGAACCCGAAAGAGAAAATTACTTTACCTCACGGCTTACTTATACTTATCAGGTTTTGATCGGAAGGAAATTTAGTAAATCTACAAGTCTGATGCTCATGCCTACCATGGTGCACCGAAACCTGGTTGACAATACTTCCATTGCAAACGACGTCTACGCCATTGGTATTGGCGGCAGGCAAAAGATCACATCTCGGTTGGCCATCACGGCGGAGTACTACTATGTTTTGCCCGATCAAATTGAAGAGATCTACACCAACTCCCTGTCTGTAGGAGTTGATATTGAAACAGGAGGCCATGTTTTTCAATTACACATGACCAATTCGCTTGGAATGATGGATAAACAGTACATCACCGAAACAACAGGTGAATGGGGAGCTGGCGATATCCATATTGGTTTCAATATTTCACGGGTTTTTACAATTAAAGATCGAAATAAGGACAAGGTTGAAAAGAAGAAGGAAAAAGATGATTGGTAAGTTGGAACAATCTTTGCCAATATGGTAATTAGATGAATTTAAATGACCTAAAACACAAAAGCTTGTCCTTTGCCACGGATTTGCAGAATACAGTTTCTGCAGTAGAAGATCCGAAGGGTGCAATTTTGCGACGTCAAGTGCTTAAATCGGGAGAGACCATTTCATCTCTGTACCTAAATGATCAATTTGACAAAATGGTTTTCCTGGAGGATGAAGAGAAGGCGATAAAGGAAGCTATGTATTGGGTTTATATGCTCTACTCAATTCACTGTATTTCGGCACAAGTGTTTAAAACGTTGAAGACTTCTGCAGATCATCTACTGAAATCAGTTTCAGAGATGATGAGCAGAAATGAAATAGAATAAGGATTGGTTTAATTGTTCGTAAGCAATTATGAGCACCCCAAAGAGATTTGGGGTGTTTTTTTCCACCCCCGTCTTTTCATTCGTTCCTCATGAAAATCCACCCCCGCCAGCGGGGGATAGGATTCCGTATATTTTTATTAATCCTGAATTGAGTTGAACTCTTATCCCCCGCTGGCGGGGGTGGATTCAGAATTGCGAAGCAATGCTGAAGACGGGGGTGGACTAAGATCGTGCTATCCTTTTTACTTTAGCATTCTAAAGTTTAGCCATGACCATATACAATAACCTAACCTACACCGGCGCCAATGGCAGAAAATCACCTTACGACCTTTACCTGGCCGAAGACTCGGGAAACCGGCCCATAGTCGTATTCGCCCATGGATACAAAGGCTTTAAAGACTGGGGCGCCTGGAGACTGGTAGGAGAAGCCTTCGCAAAAGCCGGTTTTGATTTTCTGAAGTTCAACTTCTCGCACAATGGGGGTACGGTAGAAGAACCCATCGATTTTCCGGATTTGGAAGCATTTAGTCGGAATACTTATACGAAGGAGATGGCCGATTTGGAAGCTATTTCCAAGCTGATTACAGAAACTGGAATTGAAGTCGATGGACAAAAAAGAACCTGGAACAGAATTGCCCTGATCGGGCACAGCCGGGGTGGGGGAATAGCCATTTTGCACGCGGCTAAAGCCCCAGCGGTATCTCACCTGGCTACCTGGGCCTCCGTAGCCGACTTTGGTGAGCGATTTAAATTTGATATGGAAGCCTGGAAGCGCGATGGGGTGACCTACGTTGTCAATGGCCGTACCAAACAGAATATGCCCCATCTTTATTCGTATTACGAAGATTTCCTTGAACACGAAGAAGAGCTGAAGATCGAGACGGCCGCAAGGAAGATCAATGTCCCGTGGTTGATTGCTCATGGCTCCAACGACGAAGCCGTAGATCAAAGTCACCTGAAACGTCTGAAGGGTTGGAGCAAGAATACCGAGCTATTTGAAACTGCGGGCATCGGGCACACCTTCGGCGCCATTCACCCCTGGCCAAAAAAGGAATTGCCGGAAGCATTGGGAAAGGTTGTGCGTAAAACAGTTGAGTGCTTTTTAAAGGTTTGAAGCTGTATCTTGCAAACTCTATAAAGTCTAGCTCTGAATATTGAAAAACGAAGATTCAGCCATAAAAACTGCCTGGTTTAGCATTGTGGGAAATACAGCTCTTGCCGCGATTAAGGGCTTAGCGGGTTTTTTTGGTAATTCATACGCGCTGATTGCCGATGCCATTGAGTCTACGACGGACATCTTTGCATCGCTTCTTGTTCTCCTCGGACTGAAATACTCCAAACGTCCTGCCGACAGAAATCATCCATATGGCCATGGAAAAATTGAGCCCCTGATTACTTTTCTGGTTGTGGCCTTTTTGGTTACATCGGCTGCAATTATTGCCTATGAAAGCATTCAGCATATCCTAACTCCGCACAAAACCCCAAAACTCTGGACTCTTATAGTTCTAGGGGCCATAATCATTTGGAAAGAAGCTTCCTACCAGATTGTAATCAGAAAAAGTCGTGAAACGAACAGCACATCTCTAAGAGCCGATGCCTGGCACCACCGCAGCGATGCCATTACCTCGATCATGGCTTTTATTGGTATATCCATTGCAGTTATTTTTGGAGATGGCTACGAAACAGCAGACGATTGGGCAGCACTATTCGCTTCGGCATTTATCCTATACAATAGCTATTTGATCTTTCGTCCTGCCCTGGGAGAAATAATGGATGAGCATACTTACGATGAACTTGTTGATGAGATCCGCGAACGATCACTTGAAGTAGAAGGGGTACTGGATACCGAAAAATGTTTTGTGAGAAAGTCTGGGCTGAAGTATCACGTAGATCTTCACGCCCGGGTAAATGCTGAAATATCCGTAAAGGAAGGACATGAGATTGCTCATGTGCTAAAAGATTACCTCCGTGAAAAGATACCCAACCTGGGCCATGTATTGATACATGTTGAACCGGGAAGAGAATATTCAGATAATCAGTAAAAATGATCGGGGGTATCAATCTATAGTGCTCTGGATTATTCTGATGACCTTTTGTTTTCACTAGGTGCAGAATGCAAAAACTCAGAGATTGGAGCTTTGTAGAGTTGAGCTCATCGAAACTTCCATAATTGTGCATTCTTTCAGTGCCTTTCAGCCGGTGCTGATGAAAAAAGTGCCAAAAGCCTTAGGAGAAGTATTAGTTCGAACAATCGAGTCAATTCGTAGATAAATCATCTCCATTATTTATTTTGGCTGACTATCAACTGTCTTATGGCCAGATTATTCAATAAGCTCCAAAAGTCACTGCTAAAATCTAATAGCATGCGTCAATATTTTAAGTATGCCATAGGCGAAATAATCCTGGTTGTTGCTGGTATTCTAATCGCCCTGCAAATAAACAACTGGAACGAAGAACGAAAACTAAAGGATATTGAACGCAGCTATCTGGAAAGTTTTGCAGAAGATATCAGAGCGGATATTGAATCGCTCGAAAATCACAGAGATATTAACAGGATGAATATGCAATCGGCGAAGAACGTCGTCCAGGTAATTTCATCGAATAAACCCATAGCTGAGATTGATCTTACTCCACCCAGTCCATACGATAAGAACGATACCATCATCTTCCTAAACAGCATTAGCCGAGCGGGTTTTATCTGGTATCCCGAAGTGACTGATTATACCTTTTCAGACCTGAAGTCTTCGGGTGGAACGGCTATTCTCAGGAATAAAGAACTCAAGAAAAAGATTTTTAGATACTATGCCCTAATGGGGAATTACGCGGATTGGAAACTCCAGAAAGACGAAGCTCAGCGCATTTATCAGAATATCCAGTCGGGACTGCTCGATCCTTCATTGCGCATTTTAAGCAACTATTCGGAAGAAGAAAAAAAGGATTTTCTCAGCCAGAATACCATCGATCTTGATGAGATAACAAATAAACTTAGGGCTCATCCCGATCTTGAAGCAGCTTTAAACGGCATGATCTACTCTCAAGACAGGCTGTTACTGGAGAGTGACTTCAGGGAGTTTCGAGCAGAAGCATTACTTGAGATGCTGGAAGAGCATCTTGAGAACTGGGAGTGACTATTTGTTTCATGTGAGTTTTAGCAGATTTTGGCAAAACACCTAGAGCAGAAGGCTCTATCTTCCACGCCTAACTCCAGTAAATTATGTCTTATCGAAACATTTTTTCTTCCTGTTTTATGATTATTCTCTTATTGTCCTGTCAAGGCCAAAGTGAAAAAGGTGATAAGCAGTTAGGCCAAAAAGTCTCAGCTTTAAATCAAAATATCTGGAATGCTTTTCACGATACCAAAGGTCTATACTGGTTTGGCAGCAATGGGAGTGGCCTATATCGTTACGATGGCCAGGAATTGATGCAGTTTACCACTGAAGATGGATTGGTTGATAATACCATTCGTAGCGTGCGCGAAGGCGATGATGGCAATCTCTACATAGAAACTCCAGAAGGGGTCAGTAAATACGATGGCCAGAGTTTCAAAACACTGCCAATCATTGATTCTGATAAGAGCGAATGGAAATTAGA
>JGI12048J13642_10201817_pt1 | contig 13697 bp, 6 predicted proteins | sample ElkSlonscriptome_16_FD_13642 | JGI IMG/M metagenome (IMG submission 13642) | reverse complement strand
CACTTTACCAGCAGTTATGGCAAGCTGGTGTAGAAACTCTACTCGATGACCGAAATGAACGGGCGGGTGTGAAGTTTAAAGATGCGGATCTGATTGGTATTCCCTATCGTATCGTTACTGGGCGATCGCTGAAACAGGGTAAAGTGGAAGTTGTGCAACGGGCAACCCACCAGTCTCAAGAATTGCCCCTGGATCAGGTTGCTTCTACGGTGAAACAATGGCTTGATGCAGCATTAACCCCATAAACTGAAATGAATAAGGCAGCACTGACTCGATTCATCATAGTGGCACTTTATATTTCTGCCTTTATGGGTGTAATGTTGGGTCTAGTCGGTGGATTTCAGACAGGGATTGCCTGTACTGCCCTTGTTTTTTTCTCTATCCTTTCCTATAAGTATCCTCGCATTGGATTATGGGGATTGCTGATTTATCTTCCCTTTAGCGGGAGCATTATTTATTCACTGGGCGATGTTTATCAATCCATGGGTGAGAGTATTAGCTACTCCGGGAATCATCCTCTATTTCATTTAATTAAAGATGCATTTTACCTTCCCGCCTTAATTGCCCTGATTCAGTCGCGGGATTCCTTCTGGAAACTATTACCGCGATCGATTCTCAAACCCTTATTGATCGCGATCGCGGTTGTGCTAGGGGTGGCATTAATTACATTCCTATTGATTAATGTCCCCCAGCAGTTTGATCCTCAGGTCAAAGGAAGCCCATTTCTGATGGGAATTCTGGGATTAAAAGGGTTGGTGGGGTATATTCCCTTACTGTTCTGTGGGTATTATCTGATTCGCGATCGCACGGATTTATTTTTCCTAACTCGTTTACACGTTATTCTAATCTTGATCTGCTGTAGCTTGGCGTTTCTGCAATACCTGTGGCTAGTTACAGGTTTATGTCCCAGTAGCAATAGTTTGACGGGAGAAGCTGTCTACAGAGCCAGTTTACAGGTAAGATGTTTAGTCGGCGGTTCTTTGTTATACAATACTAAAGTCGGGTTAATCCGCTTACCGGGTACATTTGTTGCACCTTGGCAATGGGGTTGGTTTCTGATTTCCAGTGCTTTTTTCACGTATGGGGCGAGTGTCAGTGATCCCTCTCGTCGGTGGCGATTCCTGGGATGGGTGGCGATGGTTGCTGTCTTGGCGGCGGCGGTCATTTCGGGTCAACGAATTGCCCTGGCGATCGTTCCGGCGACGTTTGTTCTGTTAGTATTACTCACGGATCGGCATAAGGGATGGCTACCCCTTAAATTAGGAATTGGGGTGCTTTTAGCGATTTGGATTACTCAAACCTTGGGGAAGGTAGAAGAACGAGTGATTAGTTTTGTTGATCGCTGGGAGGCGTCTCCACCGCATACGTTTATGTTGGATCAATTTCAGTGGGTATTGAGTAGACAAGAGGGAGTATTAGGTCATGGTTTAGGACGAGCAACTAATGCGGCGCGTCGCTTAGGGGAAACTCAACTAATTGAAACCTATTATGCTAAATTGTTTTACGAAATTGGTCCGATTGGGGTTTTGGCGTTTCTGGCGCTGGTGTCTTTGCTGACGTTTCTCACGTTTAAGGCATATCGATCAGTTCAAGATTCGTCTTTACAACGGTTAGGGTTGTGTCTTTGGGTGTTTGTTTTATTTATTAGTTACAATACCTATTATTATCCCTTAGCTGTCGATCCTGTGGAGGTTTATTATTGGTTTTTTGCGGGGGTTTTGCTCAAGTTACCGCGACTTGATGATCCGGTAGCTTCTGAAAAACTATGTTCTGATCACAATGGCTTATAGCGCTTTTCAAGGGTACACTGACAGATCCCCGACTTCTTGGAGAAGTCGGGGATCTTAATCTGAAGTCCCCCCAGAGCTTGAGGCTGATCCAATCCTGCCAATTATTAGAAGTAAAAACATTATTACTGATTGGGATTATAGATTTGAGTTCGAGGTTAGGCGACAGGGCGACCCGAGTTTATTGAGTGAATTGGGGGTGTTCATTGATATCAGCGGGTCGCCCCTACAAATATTTATTGATGTTGGTAGTTAGCCTCAACAAATCTTTCTTGATATCAACGGATTCTATCTAGACATTAGAACTTTTTTTTAACGCGAACTATTTTGATACCAAAGAACGCCTGGGGTATTCTAAAAGAAACTACAAATAAACTCTCCAGCGCCATCTGGTTCAAAAGAAACCACTATTCCATCCTGGCGAATCCGGGTGCGATCGCGACAATTATAGACCTCGACTGGGCGGTTTACTCCATCAATACTCACAGCGGCTCGATACCGCCAATAATACTGAGCGGAGCGCTTGATACTTAGAATACAAATAGTGTGATCCTTGATTGTGCGACACACCGACGCCTCAGCCGGAAATGCCGCAAGCCACACAACTACCAGTAATCCCAGTAAAGCTATCCATTTTACTTTGTCATTCGTCATTTGTCATTTGTCATTTGTTATTGGAAAAATCTTCCCCCAGCTTCCCCAGCTCCCCCAGCTTCCCCAGCTCCTGATAACTGCTCACTGATAACTGCTCACTGATAACTGATAACTCCCCCATCTCCCAGCGCTTTGATAGAAGGGGATTATCGCTTTGATTGTAAAATTGTCTAATTGCTTTGTTTGAACTTTACCCTCAACCCATTACACTATACACTAAGCTTAGAAAACTTAAAGAAAATTAATCGTAAGTAAAAATACCTGTCTATCAGGGTTTCTTCAGGTTCAATACCACTGAAGAGGAAATTTGTATACCCCCACGAGGTCATGTCGATGACTCAGTTTTTCCTTGACTCTGCCTGGTTAATACCTTGCTATGCCCTATTAGGTGCAATTTTAGCCGTCCCTTGGTCTCCGGCAATTATTAATCGTACCGGACCGAGACCGGCTGGCTATATTAATATGTTGATGACCTTCATCGCTTTTTTGCATGGGTTGTTGGCATTACTCGCCATCTGGAATCAACCAGCCCAATCGGTTGTGATTCCTTGGCTACAGGTGGTTGATTTGGATTTATCCATTCCCGTAGAAATGTCGGCGGTTACGATTGGGGCGACGATGGTCATCACTGGGTTGAATTTCCTCGCCCAAATCTATGCCATTGGTTACCTAGAAACCGATTGGGGATGGGCGCGGTTCTATTCGTTGCTGGCGTTGTTTGAAGCGGGAATGTGCGCCCTTGTTCTGTGTAATTCCTTGTTTTTCAGCTATATTATCCTGGAAATTCTCACGCTGGGAACCTATCTTTTGGTCGGGTTTTGGTTTAATCAATCCTTGGTGGTAACGGGGGCGAGAGATGCATTTCTGACCAAACGGGTAGGCGATTTAGTTCTCTTAATGGGCGTGATTGGGATTTATCCCCTATCCAAAACCTGGAATTTTTCGCAATTGGCAGACTGGGCAAGTACGGTTAATCTTGATCCGAAAGTCGCTGCATTAGTGGGGTTGGCATTAATTGCCGGTCCGATGGGTAAATGCGCTCAATTTCCCCTGCATTTATGGTTGGATGAAGCCATGGAAGGACCGGTTCCCAGTACCATTCTACGGAATGCTGTGGTGGTGTGTACGGGGGCGTGGGTGTTGATTAAATTGCAACCCGTAATTGCTATCTCTCCGGTTGCGGTATCGGCTGTCATTTTAATTGGTGCGGTAACCGCCGTGGGTGGTACGATGGTCGCGATCGCACAGGTTGATATTAAGCGTACTCTATCCTATTTGGTGAGTGCTTATTTAGGATTGGTGTTTATCGCCGTGGGTACGGGACAAATCCAAACCGCCTTGTTATTAATATTGACCTACGCCGTCGCCATGGGGTTATTGGTGATGAGTACCGGGACGATTATTTGGAACAGTATTACTCAAGAGGTGACACAATTGGGCGGGTTATGGGCAAAACGTCCAGCTTGTGGCTTATCTTACCTGGTGGGGGCGGCTGGATTGGTAGCGGTTCCGCCTCTGGGCGGATTTTGGGCGTTTTTGCAGTTGGGGGATTCGTTGTTTAGCACTCACCCGAAATTATTTGCCTTGGTGTTAGTGGTGAATGCGTTAGCTTCGTTTAGTCTATTCCGTGTCTTCGGGTTAGTCTTCGGTGGACAAGCTAAACAAATGGCACAGCGATCGCCTGAAGCGCATTGGCCCATGGTCTTCCCTATGATACTGTTGATGGGGTTTACACTGCACGTTCCTTTACTGTTAACCACCTGGAATCTGTTACCGGAATGGGTAAGCGTGAATCCTACAGTGGCGGGTTCGTTGGTATTGTCAAGTGCGATTGGTGGCGGTGCAGCGGCGTATCTGTATCTGAGTAACCAAGTGGAAAAGCCGATTCGATTTGGTTCAAAGGCGTTGCAAGACTTTTTTGCTTACGATTTATATACCCAAAAGTTGTATCGGGTAACGATAGTGTTTCTGGTTGATTTGATTTCCAGAACCATTTCTTGGGTTGACCGTTATATTGTGGATGGTTTGGTCAATTTAGTGGCGTTTATGACGGTGTTGAGTGGGCAAAGCTTGAAGTATAATGTTTCGGGTCAAACCCAGTTTTATGCGTTGACGATTTTGTTAGGGGTGGCGTTGTTTGGCTTTCTGTTGAGTTTGCCGATTCTGTCGCGTCTTTCGTTGATTGTTGGTGGATAATTTACGTTTTTGTTGGAGGTGTGGGTGGGAAACGATGTGTTTTTTTAACGCAGAGGAACGCAGAGGTTGGCGCAGAGGGACGCAGAGGGGTTGGAAGACTAGGATGAGGTGTAAAGTGAGGTGGTGGAGGAATGGATGTGCCATAGGGCGTTTTGAGGTTTAAGGTTGGCGGGGCGGGTTGAATTGGAATCGTTTCTAGTTAGTTAGAGATTGATAAACTCGCCCCGATTAAGTGGAAGCGTTTTGAGTTGGAATTTTTGACGGGATTATGCTGAGTACGCTGATTGGGTTACCTGTTGTTGGTGCGATTATTATCGGGTTTTTGCCGGGAAAGGTGGCACAAACGAGACTCCGGGCGATTGCTTTGGCGGTGGCGACGGCGATTGTTCTGGTGACGTTGTGGTTAGCCACGCAGTTTGATATCACCTATGTCGGTTGGCAGTTTCAAGAGGAGTTAACCTGGATTCCTCAATTGGGGTTATCCTACAAGTTAGGGGCGGATGGTTTATCGTTTCCGTTGCTGGCATTGGGGAGTTTGTTGAACTGGGTGGTTATTTTTAGTAGCCGAGTTGATGTGGAACGAGTTCGGCTTAAATATGCCCTGATTTTGTTGGTGAATGCGGGAGTTACTGGGGCGTTTCTGGCACAGAATTTGTTGCTGTTTGTTCTGTTCTATGAATTGGTATTAATCCCCTTGTACCTGTTAATTGCAATTTGGGGAGGAAGCAAGCGGGAATATGCGGCGATGAAGTTTCTCATGTATACCGCTGTGTCCGGAATTCTGATTCTGGCGGCATTTTTGGGAATGACATGGCTGAGTAATTCCACTAGCTTTAATTATGAGGCGATTCACACCCAAGGGTTATCGTTACCCACTCAGTTGATTCTGCTAAGCATTTTATTGGTGGGATTTGGAATTAAAATTCCCCTGGTTCCCTTTCATACTTGGTTACCCGATGCGTATGTGGAAGCGTCGCCTGTGGTGGCGATTCTGTTGGGGGGTGTTGTGGCAAAGATGGGAACTTATGGGTTGGTACGCTATGGGTTACAATTGTTCCCCGAAACCTGGTTTTTGGTAGCGCCGGGACTTTCAATTCTTGGCGTGGTGAGTGTATTGTATGGTGCATTGAGTGCGATCGCGCAAAAAGATATTAAACGGATGGTGGCGTATAGTTCCATTGGTCACATGGGGTATATCGTTGTCGCGGCTGCGGCGTTAACCCCGTTGAGTCTGTTGGGGTGTGTGACTCAGATGGTGAGTCATGGGATGATTCTGGCGATTCTGTTTTATTTGGTTGGGGTGGTGGAAACCAAGGTGGGAACTCGCGAGTTGGATGTTTTGAATGGGTTGATGAATCCAACTCGGGGTTTACCGTTGGTGAGTGCTCTGCTGATTTTAGGGGGAATGGCAAGTGCGGGAATTCCCGGTTTAGTCGGATTTGTGGCTGAGTTTCTGGTGTTTCAAGGGAGTTATGTGGTGTTTCCTTGGCAAACCCTTTTATGTATTTTTGCTTCTGGGTTGACGGCGGTTTATTTTGTGATTCTGCTGAATCGCACTTGTTTTGGTAAGTTGGATAATCGTAAGGCTTACTATCCGAAAGTTCTCTGGAATGAAAAAGCGCCTGCGATTATTTTGGCGGTGATTATTTTCTTCCTGGGAATTCAACCAACTTGGTTGGTTCGGTGGACAGAAACGACGACGAATGCGATTGTTTCGGCAGTACCAACTCAGGTTGATCAGAAGGTGGCGTTGAAGGATGAGTCATTAGTCATTCGTCATTTTTAGTTCTGTTACGTGAACAACGGGCGGGTTTTGTAGCCAAGCTAGGGACAAGAATTAATATTAATCCCTAAACCCGCCCCTACAGGATTAAAAATCATTTCCTTGAACAAAGTCTTATGTCGTTCTTTGAGGTGAACAACGGGCGGGTTTTGTAGCCAAGCTAGGGACAACAATTAATATTAATCCCTAAACCCGCCCCTACAGGATTAAAAATCATTTCCTTGAACAAAGTCTTATGTCGTTCTTTGAGGTGAACAACGGGCGGGTTTTGTAGCCAAGCTAGGGACAACAATTAATATTAATCCCTAAACCCGCCCCTACAGGATTAAAAATCATTTCCTTGAACAACGTGCAGGGTCAACACTAAAAACTTGATAACCATGGTACAAACTCCAACAAAACCAGCAACGAAATTACCCCCGTCTCAGCATGAATTGGCGGATATTATTCACCGCTTGGAAGCAGGGGGGGCGATGGTTCCCGATACGCCGGAAAATCTGATGCAAATTATTGGCATCTGGAAGGCGTATGCGGTGCCAATGGATTTCTATTGGCGGGATTTGCTTTATATCGGCGAACGAGTCTTTTTAAATCCGTTTCCCTTCTTTAAATATTTTCTACCCAAAGAATATTTAGACCTCCATAATCATTATGCCGGAGATGATGCCGATTTACGGATTTGGCGGGGTCAAGCAACGGCGCATCCGGAACTTGTGGAATTTATTCAGACAGGGGAAACCCAGAAAATGCCCAAGTTATTGCATCACTGGTGGCATGACCGGATTAATATGGAGTTTGCTGAGGCTTGTATGCGGGCAATGCTTTGGCATCGAAATATGTACGCCCCGGTGAATAAGTTTGACCCTTATCTGGATACCCAGGAGTATAAGGACAATGCAAATCGGGCAATTCAGGCGTATTTTAAAGGAAATCCGGTGATGCTGGGATGGCATAAGCTGTTCCCAGAAATGTTTATTGAACAGTGTCGTCAGGCGTCGTACTATAGTCTTTTAGGGCTATTCTGGGAAGTAATGGCACCGGTGTTTTTTGAGGTGTCTGATCTCTACGATGAAGGAAAAATCACCTCTGTCCCCGAAGCGATGAACTTTTTGGTGAATGGCATATTCGCGATCGCGGGTCGTCCGATCTATCATCATGTGTATGTGAAAGGGGAATGCTATGAGGTGATTCCTAAGTCCAAGGGGTTTACCTGGCTGTATGAGGCGGCGCTTCCCTATGTGGAGTCGGTATTCTATCGCACGGCACCGTTTAGGGGTACGAAGTCCTATAATGCCCAAGCAGGGGAAGTACCGAGTGACCAAAAAGACTTCCATTATGGGGTGCTCTACGCCGATAAATTCCCCGTCGGTTCGGCGGGAATTCCGCCAACCTTGCTGATGCAGGATATGTTACATTTCTTACCGCCTTATCTGCGAGACTTCTATGAAAAGCGTTGTCGCCGTGAAAGTGATATCCTGAATCAAATTGGCATCACCTTTCAGCGATCGATGTATTGTGTGACATCGGCGGTATTTCAGGCGTTACGAACAGCACTGTTGTATCCCCTAGATGACCCGAATCCGAAGCATTTGCAGGCGAATCGGGCATTTTTTGAAGCGCAATTAGACCGATTCTGTCGCCCAGAGTACGGAATTCGGGATGCGGCGCGGTTAGAGTATATTCAGACTGCCGATTATCAGTAATTTATTTCCATCAACCTACTTACCAGATCCCCGACTTCTTTAAGAAGTCGGGGATCTCTGTATAACACATAAATATACCCATAGATATAGGTGAAAAAATTAAAATCTGCATAGTCTAGTTCTAAAATGGATTAACGTTAGTATTAATAAGACGCCAATCCCACCAGAGTAGAGGAATTGGTGTATGAATATTACGAATCCACTCATCCTCCAGCCAAGCTTCTACAATCTAAACTAAAATGCTTCCATCGAGTTTGAGTAATCACAGGTTTGGTCAGAAGGAGTTAATCAATGAACAACGAAACCAATGAACCCAACACCCTTCTGGCTCAAATTGTGGCATTACAACAACGAGTGGGCAAGTTAGACGACAAGGTTAGTCACTATGAACAGCAACTGGCGCAGGAACGAGAAACGCGCCAGACGGTAGAAAACAGCTTGCAGAAAACGGAGGAACGCCTGTCTTTGGTGCTACGGGCGACGACGGATGCAATCTATGAGTGTGACTTAGAACAAGGATTTATTGGCTCGAACGCGGCGTATGATCAACTCTTTGGCAAACGCCCGGAGTCAACGGCGAATTCCTGGGAATGGTGGATTGAACACCTACATCCCGACGATCGCGAAAAGGTTGTCGCCAGTTTCCAGGAAGCACTCGCGGGTACAGGCGATCGCTGGGTAGCGGAGTATCGGTATCAAAAGCCAGATAGTAGCTACGCCCATATTTTAGATCGCGGCTCTATTCTACGGAATCAAACCGGGAACGCTATCCGGGTAATCGGCACATTATTCGACGCTACCGCCCAAAAACAGGTTGAAGCCGAACTACGCCAGCAAAAAGAATACCTACGTCTTGCCAACGAACGGTTCCAATTTGCAGCCCGGGCAGTGAATGCACTAATTTATGATTGGCAGATTGATACGAATCGCGTAGAACGAACGGATGGACTCACCAGCATTTTAGGCTATTCCCTCAGCGAAGCCGAACCCACTTATGACTGGTGGCGCGATCGCATTCATCCCGATGATGTGGAACGCATTGATCAGGAGACAGCCACGGCGTTGAGTCAGGGAGACTCCTATCAAGTCGAATATCGCATTCTTCACAAAAGCAACCACTATATTCATATCTTGGATCAAGGACTGGTGGTGGTACGAGATGATCAAGGACATCCTATTCGTGTGATTGGTAGCACCATCGATATTAGCGATCGCCAGCGCACAGAAGCTACCCTGAAACAACGAGAAACCGATTTACGCTTAATTACGGATGCAATCCCGGCGCTAATTGCCTATGTGGATTCAGATTGCCGTTACCGCTTCGTTAATCGCGCCTTTACCACTTGGTTTGGATATCCAGCCGAACAATTAATTGGTCAATCTGTGGCAGACTTTGTCGGTGCAACCCTCTATGAATATATGCGCCGGGATATTGAAGCCGCCCTGGCGGGTGAATCCGTAAAGGTTGAAATGTGGATGCCGTTTAAAGATGGAGGATCACGTTACGTTAGCAGGCAGTATATCCCCGATAGTGATCCGCAAGGGAATGTGAAAGGCTTCTATGCCTTTATTAACGATATTACCGATCTCAAACAAACAGAAGCCGCCTTAGGGGAGAGAGAACAGCGCTTCAGCACCTTATTTAATGGCATGGAAGATTGGGTACTCGTTTATCCCCTCACGGCTGACAATCAACCGGGACAATTAATTGAGGTGAATGAACAAGCTTGTAAACGGTTAGGCTATAGCCGACAAGAACTCCTAACCCTATCGGTTGCGGATGTAGTGGACTTTCCCTTAGCTAATCTTAACCTCAGTTTCCAGAAATTGTTGCAAGAGAAACGAGTGGTTGTCGAATCAGTACATCGCACCAAAGACGGTCAAAAAATTCCCGTTGAAGTTAGTTCCACCCTATTTATGCTGGATGGTTTGCCCACCGTTCAATCCATCTGTCGAGACATTACGGAACGTAAACAGGCAAAGAAAGCGCTACGCCTCAGTCAAGAACGATTTCGGGTTGCCCAAGATCTGTCCTTAGATGGGTTTACTATCCTAAAAAGCCTTCGCAATCCTGCCGGAAAAATCATTGATTTTGAGTGGAGTTATGTCAATCCCATGGCGGCAAAAATGCTGAATCATTCGGTTTCCGAGTTACTCGGTCAACGCCTGCTTAATATCCTACCAGGGAATCAAACCAATAGTGACTTATTTGAGTGCTATGTCAACGTCGTAGAAACCGGAGACCCCCATGATATCGAAGTGCGCTACGAATCAGAAGGAATTGTTGGCTGGTTTCGCAACATGGCAGTCAAATTAGACGATGGCGTCGCCATTTCCTTTAGCGATATTACCGAACAAAAACAAGCCGAGTTCGCACTACGCAAAAGTGAAACGGTTCTCAATGCCTTTATTGCCAGTTCCCCCATTGGTATGGCATTTTTTGACCATGACTTACGCTATCTTTATGCCAATGAAGCCTTAGCAACAATGAATGGAGTCCCCCTGAGTCACCATTTAGGTTGTACTCTTTGGGAGGTAGTGCCACAGATGGCATCTGAATTTGCCCCCCTGCTGCGTCAGATTTTACAGACTCGGCAATCGGTGCTGAACTTTGAGTTTCAGGGTGAAGTTCAACCGGGTATTTATCACCATACTTTAGCCAATCACTTCCCCGTTTGCTTACCCGATGGTGAACTATTGGGAGTGGGTGTCACTGTGATGGAGATTTCTGAACTCAAGCGGGTAGAAGCCGCCTTACGCATGAGTGAAGCCTTTGCCCACGCCAGAGTGCAAGAGTTAGAAACGTTGATGGAAATTACCCCAGCGGCACTTTGGATTGCCCATGATCCTGACTGTCATCAGATGACGGCTAACCGGATGGCGTACAATTTAATGCGGATGCCACTAGGTTCCGTGACAACCGCCACCCCTGCTGATGGTTCCCATCCTCTGCCCTTTAAACAATATAAAAACGGACAAGAATTTCTCCCCGAAGACTTACCGATGCAGCGTGCAGCCAGAACCGGACAAGAGATCATTGATGAAATCGAATTGGTTTTTGAGGATGGCACAGTGCGCTTCATCTATGGCAAAGCTGTTCCCCTGTATCACGACTCTGGTGAAGTGCGCGGCGTGATTGGTGCATTTGTGGATATCACCGAACGCAAACAGGCAGAACGAGAGCGTGAACAACTTCTAGCACGAGAACGTGCCGCCCGTAAAGAGGCAGAATCTGCGAACCGGATTAAAGATGAATTTCTGGCGATTTTGTCTCATGAATTGCGTTCTCCCCTGAATCCTATCCTGGGATGGACAAAGCTACTCCGCAGTCGTCAGTTTGATCAAGCCGCAACCGATAAGGCGTTGGCAACCATTGAACGCAATGCCACGATTCAAATTCAGTTAGTGGATGACTTATTGGATGTTGCCCGAATTCTGCGCGGAAAAGTTTCTCTGACTCGTCATCGGCTTGATTTAGCGATCACGATTAAAGCCGCAATTGAAACAGTGCATTTGGCGGCGGAGGCGAAATCGATTCAAATTCAGACTCATTTTATCGGTAAAGTGGGTTTGATTGATGGGGACTCTGGGCGGTTACAACAAGTGGTGTGGAATTTACTCTCCAATGCGGTGAAGTTTACCCCATCCGGGGGACAGGTTGAGGTGACATTGGCGGCGGTGGATGACTTTGCCCAGATTACGGTAAGCGATACAGGTATCGGAATCTCTGCCGATATTCTTCCTCATATTTTCGACTATTTCCGTCAAGCAGACAGTTCCATGACGCGCCAATTTGGGGGATTAGGATTAGGACTCGCGATCGCACGTCATATTGTGGACTTACATGATGGCATAATCCAGGCAGAGAGCCCAGGAGAAGGACAGGGTGCCACGTTTACTGTCAGATTACCCCTACTCCCGGATAAAAAGCAACGAATCAGACGTAACGCCCATGATTCTCAGGGAATGTCCGATACCATTCCCCTGAAGGGGATACGAGTTCTAGTTGTCGATGATGAAGCAGACACACGAGAACTCCTCACGATCATTTTGCAACAAGCTGGGGCAGAGGTGATCACAATGGCATCGGCACAGGAGGTGTTGTCACAATTCAACCAGTTAACCCTTGATATCCTGGTGAGTGACATTGGTATGCCCCAGATGGATGGGTATCGTTTATTGCAACAGATTCGGGGTATGTCCTTACCCCAAGCGAATGTCGCTGCGATCGCATTAACGGCGTATGCGGGAGACTCCAATCAGCAAAAAGCCCTAGCCGCCGGATTTCAGCAGCATTTAGCCAAGCCTATTGCCCCCAAGGATTTGATTCAAGCGATCGCCCGGTTAATGAAACAATAAATGATTTGCTTTACATTAATGGCGGGTATTTGTCAATCCGCTTTAAGGCTGATTCTATGAAACCTCTGTAAAGATTTCCTGACAATTTTAAAGAGTTGGCAAACTCTCCGGATTTTTCACCCATTGAGCGCCCTTGGCTGATAAAAATGAATACTAGAGAAACCTAAGTGTTGAGCCAACTTGAGCGTCTTTACTGGCAACGCCGTCGATGGATTAACAACAGTTGCCCAAAATGATGACGGTTGTATTGGTTTACAAAGCCAATTAAGCTTTGCCGTTGAAGCTGGACAAACTTATCAAATTGCTGTCGATGGCTTCAGCAGTAATCAAGGCGCAATTGATCTGAATATAAATTTACCTTTAAACTACACCCAAGTTGGCACTTCAGCCAGCGAACAACTGAATGGAACAGGCAACAGAGAAATATCCTGACGTATCGATTCGATAAGTAGTTGTAGGTTAGGTTTCCTGTCGTTAACCCCAGCGAATCAAGGGCTAAAGCCCTTACTACAAACTACGTATAGCAACGTGGCATAAGTGCATAACCCGGTGATGACTCAGAGATATAGAACAATGTACCTGGGATCAGTCATAGGATAATCCGATGCCGAACATCACCCAACTCGCCTCGAAAATAGACAAAGTTAAAGTCTATGCGGCTGGTGCAACCGTTAGCCGTATCGCCGACTTGCACCTAGAGAATGGAGAAACGCCAGAACAAATAGAAATTTCAGGACTTCCCCTAGCGCTAGATGACAGTAGTGTGCGAGTACAAGTTGAGGGAAATGCCAATCCAGTAATTCCTACCGATATTCGCATCAGTCTTGCGGTTCCTTCTCACCCAGAACTCCCCAACTCCCCCGCCGAGGAACAACTGCACCAAGCTAAAGCCGAAGTGAGGCGCATTCAAGAGATGATTGCCCTAATTGATAATGAAATCTCTGTCCTCAAACAGCTTCATGTACCCAATCAACCGAAAGCAGAACCGGGAAAAGCACCACCCCCTTCACCTTTAGCCGCCCGATTAGCGATCGCGAATTTTCAAGATGAACAAATTCGTAGCCGTATTCAGGAACGACGGGAAATCCAGGAAACCTTACAGGAGGCAAAAACCCACTTAGACGAGTTATTACACAAACAGAAACTGGCGTCAACCGCCCAACAGGTGAAACCGCACGAATTGCGGAAAACGGTGATTATCAGCTTAAGTTATCC
>JGI12048J13642_10591734_pt1 | contig 13703 bp, 17 predicted proteins | sample ElkSlonscriptome_16_FD_13642 | JGI IMG/M metagenome (IMG submission 13642) | reverse complement strand
CTCGCCGCTGCTACGCCGCCTCGCCGGAGAGGACGGCATCGTCCTACAAGACCTGCCGAGGGCCGCGGCCTACGCCCGCAGAGACGGCTTCATCAGCGCCCTGGAGCTGCCGGCAGGCACGCTGGATCCGGCCAACGACATCCCCGCAGCGGATCTGAATCTCGCCGCCGTGACGGCCAACCTGGTCGCGACGCCGGATATCCATCCGGCGCTCGTGGACCTGCTGCTCGAGGCGGCCAGCAAGGTCCACGGCGACGGCAGTCTGTTTGCGCCGGCGGGCACCTTCCCGACGCCCGATCACGGTGATTTCCCACTGCACAGCGATGCAGAGCGGCATTACAAATACGGGCCGCCGCTCCTGCAGCGCTACCTACCCTTTTGGCTCGCCACCTGGATCGACCGTACCAAGGTGATGCTGTTGCCCCTGCTCGTGTTGCTGCTGCCGTTGCTCAGGACCCTGCCACCCGTTTACCGCTGGCGTATCCGTCGGCGCATCCTGCGCTGGTACGTCGAGTTGCGGCGGATTGACTTGGACCTCGAGGGCGACACGCCGGACAGTGACCGGCTTGCTGAATTGGCGCGGCAGCTCGAGGGCATCGAGTCCGAAGCCGCGCGGGTGCAAGTGCCCCTGGCCTACAGCGATGCCCTCTACAACCTCAGACTACACATCGGACTGCTTGAAGACAAAATCGCCCGGTTGAGAACCGCCAGCACGACTGCCGGCGCTTGAACCTAGTGCAGCGCCGCGGAAAACCCGAGACCGTTCCGGCTGGTAGGGTCCGCTGTGCGGACCTTCTCCAGTCAACATCGTTACGGGAAGTGGTCCGCACAGCGGACCCTAGAAACTGGCTGCCTCGCAATCGTCTCGCAATCGCCCAGCCGCACTTCGCGGACCCTGATCATGCTCTGCCGCAGCGCGGGAGGAACGCAATCGAGAAACTTGATCCGATGGACGGACTCATTGAGGTCTTTCTCAACGATCATGAGAGTGCCCTTGCGGATCGACTCGCTTATCTGCGCTATCGACTTCTCAGCGTTGGTCGGGGATTCCAAGCGTAACGCGAAGTCATCGAAGTGCGCGCGGCAGCCAGTCTCGGTGAGCGCCGTCGCCAGGCATGAGTTGACGCGAGAACCGGCGAACGTCCACCACCGCAACGAAGATCCATCTCTTACGAGCGACGTCCTGCCGTCCTTCACCCACGCATGGTCTTCTCGCAGGGTCTCAAGTCGCGCCCTGCCACGCCTCGACAAGTATAGTGCGAGACATTCTCTCGCGAGGACAGATTTGACGGCCTGGCAAAGCGCGAAGCTCAAATGTCGATTGCTCTACGCGGCGTCTAGATCACGCAGCGGCAAACGCGAGACCGAAAGACGTTCCAGGTCCGCCCGCTCGCTGGCGTGCTGCACGTCTATGCCCACCAGCGCCCCCGACGCGTCATAGTCGAGCACCACTCCATCCGTCACCTCGTCCGAATCGGCAGAAGGACGTTCAGCCAGATGGATGTAGAGGGAATCCGTCGTCGGATCATAGGAGAGTCTCATGGCTTGAACCTCCGGTCGGGAAACGCATTGTGAAGGGTGATGCCGTCCGGCAGAGTGACGACACGAAGGTAACGGCGGAGCTCGGGTACGAAGATCCAATAACGCACCCGACCGTCCTCGGGCTGAACCTCGCGTCGAACCGGGTTACTTACGGCTTCGAGACACCATCTGAGCTCAATGTACGGCCGCTTCGATCGAACGTCATTGCGAAAATAGTCCGTCATCGGCGGCTCGGATGTCACCTGAATGGCCCCGATCTCGCTTCAACCGTCTTTCGTCGGCCTTTGCAGCCGGGTCGAGCAACCCGCCGAAAGTGTCGAATCACCCCGTATTTCATACCCGTTGAGCCTCTCGCACGACGCGATCGCGCCACTTCTCGGGCAAGGCGCCCGGCGTCAAGACGTCCACGCCGATACCCAACAGCTGGCTGACCTCGTATTGGATCGCGCCGAGGTCGAGCAACGTCGTGTGCTCGTCCGGCTCGACCAAGAGATCCAGATCGCTGTCCTCGCGGCGCAGCACGGATCCAAGCACGCGGGCGTTGCCGGCGCGGTGGCGTTCGACGATTTGCCGGGTCTGCGCTCGATGCTGTTCGAATACTTGCGATGGCTTCACTGGTGTTCCTGCCATTTCTCGTCAAAAAGCAAATATCCCTCAGGGTTCCCAAACCCCTGCTTTGCTGATCGAGTCGTACATCGTATCCGGCGCGAGATCGATATTACCTGGCCAAGTGACTGCGCCCAGCTCCACGTATGCCTCGCGGAAAAACACCTCATTTCGCAGCCGGCCGAATACACCTGCCCCGCCTCGCTCGATCGCTCTGGAAAGAAGGACCTCACCCTCTGTGCCGTCCACGAATCGAACACGCAAACGATACCCGGGAAGGGCTTGCACACGCACGACCCGCCAGGGTGCGGACGGCTTCAATCCAGGGGCTCGATCTTCTTCGGCGGTTGCATGGCCTCGCATAGTCTCCAATCCTCCATCAACTCGTCGCGATGTTGCGCCGCCCATTCGAGGACGAGCGCGAGCGCACGTCGCGGCAAACTGCCCCGGATGACCTCCAGGGTACGGATATCGACCAAGGCTTCGTGCTCGGCGTACAGCGCGTGAAAATGCGGCGGTGCGTGGTCCGCCCAGAACATCTGGATCACAATGCCGTAGAAGATGCTGATCGTAGGCATCGTCAGCCTCTCCTCCTGGCACGCTTGCCGCGTCCGTTTTCGGCAGGTGTCCAGCCGCGGATCTGCTCCGGGGTGATGCGCAGCTCGCGGGCCTCCTCGGCGACGAAGCTCTCAAAGTAGTCGCCCATGCGGGTGCCGCTGAAGTTGGGATCGGGGTCGTTGTGCCATTGCTTGATCCAGGGGACCAGCTCCAGGAGGCCGGCGAGGAGCGGGATCAAGCGCTCGGGGGCCCAGCCCTCCTGCTCTTTCATGTTCACGTAGTAGGCGGCGAGGGCCTGGGCCTGTTGCAGGTGATCCCAGCCGGCCCAGGCGACGACCAGGGCCGGGTCGGCGGCCTTGCTGCAGTGCGGATAGCTGACGAAGCGCTCCTTGGGCACGTCGAGAGCCCCGCGCAGGCGCCAGAAGCTGGTGTTCAGGAAATCGGCCGACTTGTACTTGGGCGGTGGCGGGATGTCGCCGATCTCCTCCCGCTTGCGCCGCTTCTGCGCTTCTTCGACGGGTTCCCCTTCGCAGGGTGCGGTCAGCTCGCGAACCGCACCGTCGGCGCCCCCGTTCGATGTGGTTCCTGCCTCACCGCATCCTAGGATCTTGGCCTCCACCTCCGCATCGATGGCGTCCTCGCGGCGTTGGAGGTCCCAGGTCCGCTCCCAAGCCGCGCGCTTACGCAGGCCGTTGGGCTTGTAGCGGAGCACCGGAAGGAAGGGCACAGAATCGTCCTCGACCAGCTCGGCGACCAAGGCGTGGACGTCGAAATCGGGGTGGCCGCGGTAGAGCTCGGTGACCGGCTTAGAGCGGTGGCGCTCGAACCAGGTGGTCCTAAGCTCGCCGGCGGCCATCAGACGAGCCATCAGGATCTCGAAGGCGCGCTCGCCGAGATTGATCTCGGGCACGGACGCGGGATCGAGGGTCAGCTCATCGTCGGTGATGCCATAGAGCCGGTCGCAGCGCCAGTCGAGCTCCTCCTGGAGCGCGATCATGCGGCGCCGGATGGACTCAGATCTTCGGCGCGCGCCATCGAGGTCGTTGCGGGTGGTTATGGGCATCCGGATCAGCCGTGGACGATGAGCCTGTCCCGGCTCAGCTCGACAAAGCGATTCGCCTGCAATGCCGACTTCGGAAGCTGGGCGTCCACGACGAGCCTCATGCGGCCAGGGGCTCGATGCGTTTGGTATGCGCCAGCTTCGCCGCGAAGGCCAACGCCGCCAGGATATCCTCCCGCTCCAGGTCCTCGTAATCGTTGAGGATCTCGTCGATGGTCATACCACCGGCGAGCCACTCCAGCACATTCTCGACCGGGTAGCGCAGCCCGCGAATACAGGGCTTGCCGTGACACACCGCCAGGTCGATCGTGATCCTGTCGTTCATCTGCAGGCTCCGGTTCTGTCGTCAGCGTGAAGTGCACCACGAAGGCATGAAGGACACGAAGTCTCTACTCATTGTCCTTCCTTCACGCTCTCCGTGTCTTCGTGGTGAATCTCTTCCTCGGCCAGCAGCGCCGCCGGCGAGCAGGTCGCCAGCTCCCGCGCCAGCCGGTCCAGCTCGCGGGCTAGGCCCAGCGGCTTCTCGCCGGTGACGGGGAATTGCTTGAGGCCGGTGCCGGTGAATTCGTAACGCGGCTCCCAGCCTTCGTCGCCGATTCCGCCTCCAATGCCGCCAACACCCTTGTTGTGGAACACCTGCTTCATCCAGAAACAAGCGGTGGAGCTGTTGAGCAGGCCGATCAGGGCCAGATGATCGTCCTCCGTCGCTCCCGCCGGCAGCTTGATGACCGGCGCGGACCGGTTGAATACCTTCCCACCGCGATCGAGCACGAAGTGGTTGTGGGTAGCGACGAAGGCGAAAGCTATAGATAGCGGCGTCTCGTATTCCTCCGGGACCCATCTGTACCAAGTCCACCAGTCATCGCCGCATTCGAGCCTGGTCTTTCCTCCGAACGACCTTACACCCCCGAGCGTCGAGCGATAAGGCCATATGCGGTGACCCCAGCGTCGCCCAGAAGCGAACGGTATCGGCGTTAGCCGCTCGTCATACGGAACGAAAGCTACCAGGTCCTCCTCGACTTGCCAGTCTCTGCTGACTTCGCCGTATACGAAACCTTTTACGTAACGAGATGGAACACCGGTCCGCCCAAATGCTGCACGATCCGCGACAAACGCGTCATCGGTCCCCGTGAAGCTCGCAAATCCGATCGACGTAACGAGGGCCCTCAGACTTTGGGAGGCTGCTGCTTCCACTTCCTGTTTAGCATCGGACGCACCACCTCCGCCAACACTCCAAGGATGCTGAACAAAAACCGCTCGTTGGCTGTCTGCGGAAGTTACCCATTCACTGTCACTGCCCGCCCAATCCACCTGCGAGACAATCGCGCTCCACACCTGTCCCTTCGACGCATTGGCCGGCGTCTCCGGCTCCCCCTTGATCCCCATCACTGTCCGCACCGTATCCCCAACCGGCGCCCGGTCGCGGCCAAACAGGATGACCGTCGGCGTCCCATGTCCCGGGATGTAGGCACCCGATGTATCGATGACGTGGGTCAGGTCCACCCGCGGAAAAAACTCCTCGATCAGCTTCTTGCCGAACTCCCGCTTCATGAAGCTGTTGGCCGTGATCATCCCGACGAAACCCGCCCCCTCCCTCAAGAGCTCCTTCGGGCCCTTCGTGCCTTCGTGGTGAAAATTCGTCACCGCGAGCTGAAAGAACCGCTCGGCGAAGGGCACCGCCAGCGAATACTGCCGATGGCAGGCCTGATAGCGGTCCCGATAGAGCCGATTCAGCGCCTTGTCCTTGACCGTGACGTAAGGTGGGTTGCCGACCACGGCGTGATACTGCTGCCCGAGGATGCGCTCCAGCGCCTCCAGGTCCTCGGCGAAGAAGGCATGCCCGATTCCTGCCCGGCCCGCGAGCAGACCGGCCTCGCTTCCCAGGTCAAGCTCGTCGAACCGCCGCCCGTGCAGCAGGCTATCCCCCGCCGCGACATTGACGTGGAATGCCGGCGCCTCCTCTTGGCGGATGGACGGCACACCGCTGGCCTTGAGGGCGGCGATCAGCAGCCGGAAGCGGGCGATGGCGGCGGCGAACGGGTTGAGGTCCACGCCGAAGACCTGGTCCAACGCGCGCTGGGCGAGCGCTCGCGGGTTGGTGCCGGGCTCGTGGGACACCCACAGCTCGAACAGCCGGTGAAAGGCGCCGAGCAGGAAGTGTCCGGAGCCGCAGGTGGGGTCGATCAGGCGCACCTGCTGGAGACCGAACTCCTCGATGGCTGGCGTCAGGGTGCGGTCGAGGATGAACGCCTCGACGAACTCGGGCGTCTGCAGCAGTGCGTACCGCTTGCGCGCGGCCTCGGAGAGGTCCTGGTAGAGGTCGCCGAGGAAGCGCGTGCTCCAGTCCGGATCGGTGAAGTCGTGGACCAACGCCCCGGTGTCCGGGTCGACCCGCTGCCAGAAACGGAGCAGCTCACTCGCGCCGTCACCGCTGGGTCCCACTGCCCAGAGGGGGTTGTGCTTGGGATCGAACAGCTCGGCGGCGGCCGGCATGCTGCGGACCTGCTCGAAGACGTGGAGCAGATAGTCACGGTCCGAGTGGGTACGCCGGTCCTCGGGCCGGAAGTAGAGCTCGTGCTCGTCGAGCGCCCGTTGGAGGCGTTCGCCGGGACCGGACAGCAGCGGGGTCGGGATCAGCCGGTTGTCCTCCAGGAAGCGCACGAAGACGCACCCCAGGATCCAGGCCACCGCTGCCTGGGTGAGGAAGTCGTCGCGCCAGACCTCGTAGGCGTCGCCGGTCCGGCCGGCCTCCTTCGCGCTGCGGAACTGCTTGCGCAGGCCCGCGTCGATCTCGGCGACCTGCCCGATCCGCTCGCGCAGGTCGTCCTCAAGCCACTTGAGCTGGCGTTGCAGGTCCTTCAGCAGTCGGGGTGGATGGATCATCTAAGGGGAGATCTCAGACCAGTGCTTCGCACTCACGAAACGAGACAGATGTCCCGCGTTGGTCGTCGCGATGATGAAATCGTCTGCCTCGTCGACTGCAAGACGAGCCTGGGCGCACAGGATCACGTCACCGTCCAGAGCTTGGGGATCCGCCGTCGGCTTGCCCTCCCTTCGCGCGTCCGCCCAGAGCTGCGCCGCCTGGTGCATTGCGCTGGTGTTCAACGGGATGTAGTCGATCGTGTCTTTAAGGCCGTCTAGCTTGGATAGCGCTCTACTGCTATTCAACCTCAGCAGCTCCCGCCGGACCTCGTAATCAGCGATCTCAGGGAGGCAGACCCGCATACCCGCCCGGAGGCATGAGAGCAGCCACTCGACGCACAGTCGGCTCTTTTCGGCCTTGGGATGAACAACGAGCCCGAGCGGACCTGAATCGAGAAAAACGACACGCTTCACGGAAACAGCTTGCGTGTGGAGGGCCGATCTTCATCAATCGCCTGGACGAAGGCCTCCAGCCGCTGGGCATCTTCTCCCGTGTCCGGAGCGGCGAGCCAGCTTTCCAAGAGGGCGATCGCCGCCTTGTTTCGCTTCGGCAACGCAATCGGCTGCACTGGCTCCTCGATCCCAGGGCCTTGCCCTGGCATAACCATCATGGAAGCCGTGCTGCCCGATGCTCCTTCGCTATCACTGTCTGTCACGTCTCGGTAGGACTGGTACACCCGGAGATGCTGGACAGCGGCTTCTCGAAATCCCTCCGGCCGCGCTGAGCTGCCCTCCCTCCAAACCGTGTAGCCCGCGATGCTGCCGCTCGTCTCCCGGACACGATGTGACGTGCCTGCGATCTCAGCCAGGAGGACCGCCGGACGGTCAACTGTCGATAAATCCTGTAGCGCGTAGCTCATGGCAAGTCTCCCGCCCTGGCGATTTCGGTCCCAAGCTCAATGAGCTCATCGACAATCGGCCCAGAGTCTTTCGTCGAGAAATCGCCTGAGAATTCGAGTGCCGTATTGATGTCGCCCTCCAGCCGACAAGCAAAAAGCTCTGGCGCGAGCAATGCCTTCGGCCCCTGCGGAAGCTGTAGGTGTATCGAGCGCAGCTTGGCAACACTCCATCTTGAAAGTCGGTTGATGACCAAGCCGTTGATGTCGGTTCGTGTTGGCCGTGGCCGGTTGATCGTATAGTTGAAATCGGACGATCCTTCCGGATCCAGCGTGATCGCGGGAAGGAGGTTCGCAATCCAACGATAGCCCGCAGCGCGATTTTCCGCGGGATGGGTTAGCACACAGCCGAAAGCGAGCCGCTTGGATGGCAGCGCATGCACCAGCCAGGGCACGAGCAGACGGCGAAACAGTCCCAGAGCCTCCGGAAGCGTCGCAAAGCTGGGGAACTCCGTCAGCTCGTGATCCGCGACGATAACGGGTGTCAGCAGCCAATCGATTCTTTGCGGCTCGCATTGCAGTGTCAGGTTGCATCTGCCGTCAAGGATGCGTCCCGATTCCTCGAGCCGACCTTCCCTGGGACGCAGGTTGTGCGCTTCCGGGGGCTCTCCGACAACGGATTCCCACCAGCTCAGGCCAGCGACTTCGACGGCCGCCGAGGTAAACAGCGTCAAACGCAGCGTTTCCGCGTTCCACTCTCGTAGATCGACTTGGATGCTCAAAGCAGGCGCTCCCTAGGTTTTCGAACCCAATCCAAGGACGATACCACTAGGGACATGATCAAGATGGTGCATCGCTGCGCACCCAGTTTCGGCGTCCGTCGTCACGGAATCGCCACTACGACGTCCGTCTTCGCGAAATCATCGCCCTTGAACAGGAGCGGTTCTGCGCGCTGGCTCGCGAGGGCGTACGAGAAGCAGTCGCCGAAATTCAGGCCCGCGGGATGCCTGCCGCGTCCGTATCGCAGCCAGGCATCATAAGCACCGTGCGCCAGCGCTTCGTCGCAGGGAACGACGGCGACCCGCGAGCCCTGCAGCAGCTCCATCAGCAATGCCTGCCCAGCGCTGCCGAGCCTTGCGGTAATGACCATGGATGCCTCGACCCAGGTCGGCCCACTGATCACAGCTTCCGGTGCGTTGGCGAGGGCCAGCGCGAAGTCCTCGGCCTCCGGCTCGGCCAGCAAGATACAGACGAGCGCGGAGGTATCGATGACCATGGCTCACTCCGGCAGGCCGTCGCGCCCATAGCCGAGGATCTCATCCTCGCTGCGCCGATCTCGCAGGGGCAGTGCCGATGCGCGGCGGGCGATCTCCATGATCTCCTCGGCGCTTGCGCGTCGGACCGCCGGCTGGGCTCCGGCACGGACGTCCTCGAGCAGGGCGATGACCTCTTTGTTGACGGAGCGGTGGCGAGACGCTGCCCGTCGCTTGAGCCAAGCGTGCAGGTCGGCAGGGACATCCCGCAGGGTGACATTCGGCATGGCGGACCTTAATGTCAGTTTGACATCGCTACGATAGCAACCCGATTGCGGAGCGCACAAGAGCGGCGTGTCAGGACGCCTGCGCCACCTTCGGTTGGTGGGCCGCGAGCCAAAGATCGGGGATGCGCGTCCACTGGGCATTGGTGAACACGGGTACCGGCTGTCCGTCGAGCGTCGGTCGCTGCTGCTGAGCGTCTGAAGGGATCAGGATCCAAAGCCCGGGAGGTCCGCCTGGGCGACCCGTGCTTTGCATCAGCTCACCCAGCAGATCGAGCTGTCCGTAGCGGGCCAATAGGCCCGGGTTGGCGAGCAGCACATGGCCCGGGGACGCGGCCAGCTCCGCCTTGACCCCTGGAAGGGCCGAGCGCACCACCCGTTGCAGGTTGCCCCAGTCCCGGCTCGCGTTGCGCTCGGCCGCGGGGACGGCGTCGGCCCGCAGGACCATGCGCCAATCGACGCGCTTCTCGGTGGTGAAGGCCTTCATGTGGCGGATGAGCAGGCCGTCGAAACTGATGACCGTCAGGGGGAATCGCGAGACGAGAATCTGCTCGGCCAGCGCGACACGCGCGGGCGAAACGACCAGGGCCAGAAATCCCTGGTGATCCACCGAGTGGCGCAGCCGTCGCTCGACCTCATCGACCGCGACCTTGTGCGCCGGCACCTCCTCGAAGCGCCGGGAGATGCTGCTCAAGCGGGTCAGTGAAGTAGCCGAAAGCACGGTGGTGAACTCGCGCAGCGACGAGACGTAGGCCCCCTTCCCGCCAGCCGCATCGGGCCGCCATCTGAGCTCGCTCCCCGCCTCGTCGAGGAGCGCGTCCAGATCCGGGCGAGCCGGCAGGGGCTCCGCCTCCGGATAGCGTCCGGCGACGCGCTCGCGGACCTGCTCGGGTGTCAGCTCCTTGGCCCCGGACAGGGCACCGAGGGCGAGCTTCAGGGCACGACCGGCCGCCATGCCGCGCGGGTACAGCTCGAGCCGGCTCGATAGCGCCGCATCGCGTGAAGTCGCGGCGGCGAGCTGGAGGAGTCGGTTGCCGGCCAGCGCCCTCCGCTGACTCGGCACCGAGTCCCAAGGTGCGCACGACGGCTCGAGCGCTGACCTTGGATTCCTTGGTACGTCCGGCGGGCACGTGCAAGTTGGCGAGGGCGTCGATGCTTGGGGTCTCATCGACGCCGACCGGCGCCTCGACCTCCTCCGGCAGCTGCTTTGGCTGCGATGCGGCATCCGGAAAGCGCTCGGCGAGCCGCTCCAAGCAATCGGCCAGCTCTCGCCGGGTCTTGCTGCCGACGCCACGCAGGCGCCTGATCTGCGCCAGCGGGTAATGGACGAGATCTCGGACGGTGCGCAGGTTGGCCCGCTCCACCGCGTTTAGGGCGCGGGGCGACAAGCCGATCTCGGGCAGGAGCGTGTCGAGCGTGGTGTCGAAGGCCGCCGCATCCAGGCTTACCTCGTCGTCGATGACGGCGGGATCGCTCTGTCCGTCGCCCCAGGTCGGCAACGCGCCGGTTGCCATCTGGTAGAGGGTGACGGCTGCGGCGAAGCGCTCGGCATAGGTATCCCAGCGCGGCGGCTTGCGCAGCGCCAGAAAGGGGTCCAGGTAGGGGACAGTACCGGCGCGGACGTTCTCGGCCGGGATATCCGCGAGGGAGAAATCGCAAAGGACCAGGTGCAGCTGCTCAGCCTTCCCCATGAGCGCGACACCGAGGTTCTCGGGCTTGATATCGCGATGGGGCACACCCTGCTGTTCCAGCCAGTCCACGACCTGAAGGAGATCCTCCCCAAAGCGCTCCAGCAGCTCCAGGTGAAGGCGGCCCTCCTGGCGCAGGCGTTGGGCCAAGGTCTTGTCTCCCGCCCTGTCCATCAGGATGCCGACCCGACCCTGATAGTCGCGTTCCTCGTGGAGCTGGACGATGAATTGGTGGCGGCGCAGCTTGCGCAGCACGTTGGCCTCGGCCTTGAGCCGTGCGTTGTCCTCAGGCTCTAAGGCGACCTTGAGCACCTGCTCCTTGCCTTGATTGTCCACCAGGAGCGCGAGAGACGACGCCCCCTTTCCGAGCCGCTTCTTGACGACCAGGCCGTCGGCGAGGACATCGTCCGGTTTTGCCCCCGTGGGGTCGGTAACGACGCCCTCCCGCGGGTCGGGCTTCGTGAGCTCGTCCTCGAATTCTTCCAGCTCGTCGAGGAAATCGACGACCGAATCGAGCCGCCCCGTGACCTGCGGGAAAGTGCTGAACTGGATCAGGTATTGAAGCGATTCCGCCGCGCCGTCGAGCACGGAGGAGATCTGCAGCCCCCTTGCCTTCGCGAAGCTTCTCGCCGAGCTCGTAGAAGCTGCGGGCCGGCGCTGTGCCGGCGAACAGGTGGTACGCCAGGGCACCCAGGGAGAAGACATCGGCCTGCTCACCAGCGTCGCCGCGCTCGGCGAGCGCTTCGGGCGCCATGTAGACCGCGCTGGCCTCCTCGATGAGGTTGGCGAGATGACTCGTCATCGAGTAGCCGAGGCTGGTCACCCGCGTGCCGGCTCGCTCGCGCGCGGCCGTCTGCCAGTTGAAGATCTGAATGTGTGGGGAGCTCGCCTCAGGGTCGAGGATCAGGATGTTCTGAGGGCTCAGGGCGCGGTGGCAGATTCGCTTGCTATGGGCGTAGCGCAGGGCCTCGGCGATCTCACGGATGAGATCGAGCCGGTTACCCGCGCTAAGACGTTCCCCGCGCTCCGAGAGGTAGTGATCAAGGCGCTGGGAGCCCGGGAGATAGTCGTAGATCAGGGCCGGGCCGCGCTCATGCTCGGTGTAGCCCCTGGCGCGCAGGATCCCCGGGTGGCTGATGCCGTTCAGGATGGCGTACTCGCGCTTGGCGGCCTTGACGATGGATGCGTGCGCCTCCTCGCTGGCCCCGGGCTCGACCACATAGATGCGCACGCGCGCGCGCTCCTTCTCGAGGGCGACGTGGGTAGCGGCCCAGTCCTGATAGCTCGGACCCTCGTAGAGCAGCTCGTCGAGCCTGTAGTCCCCGACCTTCCGCGCCCGCTGGGACTGGCGAATACCGACCTCCTCCATCGCCCGTGTTAGCGCCTTGGCGACCGGGCGGTCGACGCGGAAACGCGGGGGGCTTTCCGCCGTCCAGCGCGTCAGCGCATCGACGATGCCGCGGCCCGTGTTGCGGTCTTCCGGTGCGTCGCGGTCTCTCGTTTGAACCGCGGCGGCAACCTGATCTGGCAGGCGGACGCGATTGTCCTCGGCAGACAAGAAGACTCGGGCCTCGAGAAACGGCATGCGGACCTTTTTCATGGCCCGGGTTTGCCGCAGCAGACCGACCAGCTTTTTCGCCTTACGGTCGGCGAGTATCAGGGGGTTGTCGTCGGTGACCCGACGCCCATCGTGGCTCCAGGTCCAGGTGCTGGCGTCGCCGTTGGTAGATGTACGGGCACGTCCGGCGGCCAGCAGGATTTTCTGCTGCCGCGCAGAGGCCCCGATGGTGTTCTGAGTAAGCTCCGGACGAACCCCAGACTGGCTGTTGCGTTTCGGCTGCTTGGCCAGAGATTGCTGGTTTGCTCCGAGCGATCCTCGTTCGCGCTCGTGACCGTCGCCAATCGCTTGCTCGCGATCGGCGACGATAACACGGCGCCCGAAATTGGGAAGGCTGGTCCCGACTCGAGCGCCGGCGGCTCGGCGGCGATTGCACCTGGACCGGCTGCGTGCCGAGCAAGACGCTGCTCAAGGTCGCGAAGGTCGCTCACCAGATCCGCCACGCATCACGCTACGGTCTTGAGGACCAGGAGCCCAACTTCGACTTCGCGGCGATGATGCAGCGCCTGCGCGCCGTGCGCGCGGGCGTCTACGACGACGCCGAGCTTGCGGCCCAAATCACGGGGACAGTATCCAAAATAGGTTCGCCTCTGCGCCGATCGGAAGCCTTGCGCCTGAGCCGTATCAACGATGTATTCCATACACTGTCCCCTTGACCACTGTCCCCTTGACGCGCACCGCCGGAGTCGATTCGTATCGCGAGCGGCAGCTCGGACGGGGCCTATTACCGCTACGCCGAACTCTACGGCCGTCTATTGGCAGAGCATGGGATCGGGCTCGAGGCGGCCAGCAAGGTCCACGGCGACGGCAGTCTGTTTGCGCCGGCCGGCACCTTCCCGACGCCCGATCACGGTGATTTCCCGCTGCACAGCGATGCCCTCTACAACCTCAGACTACACATCGGACTGCTTGAAGACAAAATCGCCCGGCTGAGAACCACCAGCACGACTGCCGGCGCTTGAACCGCGCAGCGGCAGCGCGACGCAGACACGCGTGCCAGGTCGCGCCGGTTCGATCCGCAACTCGCCGCCGAGCAGGGCCAGGCGCTCCCGAACGCTATAGAGACCAAACCCGCCCCGACTCGCGTCCGGTGCCCTCAGTGCGGCCGGATCAAGCCCGACACCGTCGTCTGCCACGGTCAGCTCGATCGCGTCACCCTGCCTGCGCAGGTGGACTGAGCCCGTCTTCGCGCCGGAATGCTTGAGCAGGTTGTAGGCGAGCTCGCGGGCGCACTGAAATAGGATGACAGAAGCCTCTCGCGGCAACGGGGGCAAGTCGCTGTCCACGGCACAAGTCATCCGGATCCCGGAACGCACCGCCGTGCTCTCGGCCAGCC
>JGI12048J13642_10767024_pt1 | contig 13712 bp, 10 predicted proteins | sample ElkSlonscriptome_16_FD_13642 | JGI IMG/M metagenome (IMG submission 13642) | reverse complement strand
TGCTCGGCTGCCCGTTTGAGCGTATCGCCGAGATGCTTCACATGGGCGTCGATGCTTCGAGCCACGAACGTGCCTTCTGCAGCTAACGCAATCGACAACGGGTTGAGCGGGTGATCGATCGACCCCATTGGCGTACTCTTGGTCACTTGTCCCTCGGTACTGGTCGGACTGTACTGCCCTTTCGTCAAACCGTAGATCCGGTTGTTGAAGAGAACAATATTCAAGTCGACATTTCGACGAAGCAAATGAATAAAGTGATTACCACCGATCGACAAAGCGTCGCCATCGCCGGTGATCACCCAAACCATCAAGTCAGGCCGCGTTGATTTCAACCCCGTCGCAAAAGTCGGTGCTCGACCATGGATGCTGTGCATTCCGTACGTGTTCATGTAGTACGGAAACCGGCTACTGCAACCGATTCCACTAATGAATACCGTCTTTTCACGAGGCACCCCTAGATCGGGCAGTATCTTCTTCATTTGTGCCAAGATCGAATAGTCACCACAGCCGGGGCACCAACGAACATCTTGATCGGACGCAAAGTCAGCAGCTTTCAATACGGGAAGCATATTTCTATCTGGTCTCTAATTTATGTAAGGGTTGGAATTGTGAAGTCGAGCGTCATCGAATGAAAAACAAAGCTAACTTGCTTTCGATTTGGCGGTCGGCTTTCCGTTGGCAGAGGCACGGGAGTCGACGTTTGCGGGAATCGATTGAGCGACATGCTCCTCAATCGCTTCGATCAATTCACTAACGCTAAACGGTTTGCCTTGAACTTTATTGATGCCGATGCAATCGACCAAATACTTGGCCCGAAGCAGCATTCGTAATTGTCCCTTGTTTAGTTCAGGCACGACGACGGTTTTGAAAGCCCGCAGCAATTCACCCACATTCTTTGGCATTGGATTGATGTAACGCAAATGAGCGTGACTGACCTTATGTCCGGCTTGCTGGCACTGCTTGACCGCCGTGTGACATGAACCGTAGGTCCCACCCCAGGAAACGACGAGCACATCGCCGGTGGAATCACCAAAGACGTCTTGATCGGGAATCCGTTCGGCAATTCGATCGACCTTAGCCGCACGGGTATCGGTCATGTGCTGATGGTTGGCCGGATCGTAACTAACGTTGCCGGTCCCATCCTGCTTTTCAAGGCCACCGACCCGGTGCATTAATCCAGGTGTTCCGGGGATCGCCCACGGACGTGCCAAGTACTCATCGCGGGCGTAGGGCATGAACGGTTCGTCAACGTCGGTTCCTTCCGGATGGTTCACGGTAATCGGTTGCATCGACGCAACATCGGGAATTTTCCAGGGTTCGGAACCGTTCGCGATGTATCCGTCCGACAAAATCATGACCGGACACATGCACTCGGTCGCGATTCTCCAGGCTTCGACGGCAATGTCAAAACAATCACCTGGCGATCGAGGTGCAAGGATAGGCAGCGGAGCTTCACCGTTTCGGCCAAACATACACTGCAACAAATCACTCTGCTCGGTCTTGGTCGGCAATCCGGTACTTGGGCCACCGCGTTGGACGTTGATGACGATCATCGGCAGTTCCAAGATCATCCCGAGCCCCATCCCTTCGGCCTTCAATGCGATCCCAGGACCACTGCTGGCGGTCACCCCCATCGTGCCACCGAACGCGGCCCCGATCGTTGCACAAACCGCTGCGATTTCATCTTCGGCTTGAAACGTTCGCACACCAAAGTTCTTGTACTTCGACAACTCATGCAAAATGTCACTTGCCGGGGTGATCGGATACGTACCGTAAAACAGATCCTTGTCGCTCAACTTCGACGCGGTGATTAGCCCCCAAGCGAGTGCTTGGTTGCCCATCATATTTCGGTAGGTGCCGGGAACCAGTGTAGCGGCTTCGACTTGGAAACTTTCGCCGAACGCTTCAGTGGTCTCGCCATAGGCCCAACCCGCCCGCAGCGCGGCAACGTTGGCGGCAGCCACATCGGGTTTTTTGCCAAATTTTGCCTCGATAAATCGGAGGGTCGTGTCGAGCGAACGACCGAACAACCAATAAACAAGGCCCATCGCAAAGAAGTTCTTGCAGCGATCGGCGACTTTGGGACTAAGGCCAAAATCAGCAACCGCATCCCGAGTCAACTTGGTCATGGACACTTTGAAAATCCGATAGGTCTCTTCGATCACACTAGCTTCGAGTGGATCGGATTCGACCTTTGCCAGCTTGAATTCTTTCTCGTTGAAGCCGTCAACGTTGGCAATCAAAATGCCACCTTTGCGCAAGTCTGCCAAATTGGTGACCATTGCCGCAGGATTCATCACGACCAAGGCGTCAAGTGTATCGCCGGGGGTAAAAATTTCCTCACTGGCAAATTGAACTTGGAAACCGCTCACCCCCGCTCGCGTGCCGCGCGGCGCGCGGATCTCTGCCGGAAAATCGGGGAACGTCGCGACGTCGTTTCCCGCCAGAGCGGAAGTGTTTGTTAACTGGGTACCAAGTAGCTGCATCCCATCCCCCGAATCGCCAGCCAGACGAACGGTGATGCCGGAAACCGTTTTAACACGCTTAGAAGTGGTCAATTCGGGAGGAACTACGTTTGATGGAGTAGGAGGAACGGTCATATATCTCTATTTAAAAGCCGCGATCAATCGCAGCTCGTTTGGATTTGGGTGGAAATTAACGACGATTTCAAGAAACGTTGTAGCGTTTGTATCGATCATTCCGACTAGGAAACTTACCGAAATTTTATATTTTGGCTATTGTAGCGAAATGGCTAACCATCAGGAAAATAGAAAATAAAGCCAGAAAAGCGGAAACTTGCGTTTCGATCGTCCAAAACGACCGCTAAACGGGGACGTCCATCTGCGTCGCGATTTCCCTCATTGGCCATTCACGATTTCCCTCATTAGATCTCGATTCCCTAAATAGATCTCAATAGGAGAGAAGATCTGACGCTACCTCCGCATTGTACAAACAATTGTCGTTCCCTAAACGACTCCCCTCTAAGCAACGAACCGATTTATCGCTAGAATCTGGCCCTGTCGTTTTAATTCTCTTACATCTTCTCACTTAATAGCCCCCTAACGAGCCTTGCTACGAACCCATACCTGCGGCCAGCTCCGCAAAACTGATATCGGATCTGAAGTTACCCTTTGTGGATGGGTTGAAAGTAAGCGCGACCACGGTGGAGCGGTTTTCATCGACCTTCGCGACCGTTACGGATTGACTCAAGTCGTGGTCGGTCCTCCCGAAGCCAACGCTGACCAGATCGAGAATGCAGGCAAAATCCCTACCGAAAGTGTGATTCTAGTTAAGGGCAAGGTCGCCGAGCGACTGGAGGGCAAAACCAATGAGAAATTGGCAACGGGCGAAATCGAACTGCGCAGTGATCACGTGGAGGTTCTCAATGCCTGTGCAACGCCTCCCTTCACGCCGGGACAAAGCGATTTACCGGGAGAAGATTTACGACTGAAGTATCGTTTTTTGGATCTTCGCCGCAAAGAGATGCAGCAAAGCTTGATCCTACGCAGCAAGATCATTAAGACGATGCGTGATTACTTTGCGAAGCATGATTTCATTGATGTTGAAACGCCGATTCTCGGTCGCAGTACACCCGAGGGTGCTCGGGACTATCTCGTTCCAAGCCGCGTCCATGCTGGCAAGTTTTACGCACTCCCTCAATCGCCTCAGCTTTACAAGCAAATTTTGATGGTCGCGGGCTTTGATCGCTACGTCCAGGTAGCAAAGTGTTTCCGGGACGAGGATTTGCGTGCCGATCGCCAACCTGAATTTACTCAGCTCGACCTCGAAATGTCGTTCGTCGATGCCGATGACATTATGGGATTGATCGACGGCTTGGTCGCGATTACGGCCAAAGAAGTGCTCGGCAAAGATGTCAAAACGCCGTTGCCGCGAATGACCTACGACGAAGCGATGCGCCGGTATGGTCACGATGCGCCCGATTTGCGGTTCGATATGGAAATTGTCGACATCACCTCGGTTGCTGCCAAAACCGAATTCCGCGTTTTTCGGGGGACAGCCGACGCAGGCAACTTCGTTCGTGGAATGAACGTCAAGAACTCCGCGACGAAGTATTCACGCCGCCAAATTGATGATTTGACCAACTATGTCAAAGAGTTCGGTGCGAAGGGATTGGCGTGGTTCCGCGTCGAAGATGATGGAACGCTGTGGAGTCCGATCAGTAAGAATCTCGATGACGCTCATCTGGCCGAGATCAAGGAAATGATGAAGGGTGAGCCAGGTGATTTGTTGATGTTCTTAGCGGATACTTGGGAAGTTACCTGCAAAGGTCTCTATGCTCTTCGCAAACGGCTCGGAGCCGAATTGAAGTTGTACGGGCCTGACCAACTCAGTTGCAGTTGGATTACCGAGTTCCCCATGTTCGAAAAGGACGAAGAGACCGGGAATTGGACCGCGATGCACCATCCGTTCACGGCACCACTTGCAAAGGATTTACCGAAACTTGGCGAAGATCCCAGCCGTTGCCGTGCTCAAGCTTATGACCTGGTGATTAACGGTAGTGAAGCGGGTGGTGGAACGATCCGAATTCACGATTCCAAGATTCAATCGCAGGTATTCGGGCTATTGGGAATTGATGAAGCCACGGCAGAAGACCGGTTCGGATTCTTGCTCAATGCGTTGCGGTATGGAGCACCACCGCACGGCGGAATCGCGCTCGGCGTCGACCGCTGGGTCATGCTGTTCGCTGGACTCGATAACATTCGCGAAGTGATCGCATTTCCGAAAACCCAAAAGGCAGCTGACTTAATGACCGAAGCACCAGGCAACGTCGACGCCACGCAGCTAGGTGAACTCTACCTGCGAACCGTCGGGATCAAATCTTAAACCGGTTCGGAGCGTTCCACAAAAAGTGGTGGGTGGGGCGAAGCATTATGTAAATAACGGTAGGCAAAAGATCGGGCGTGTGATTTGTTTTTCATGTCTTGCCTTACATCTTTTGCCGCTCAATGCTAGGCGACTTCTTGTTGAAGATCTTTTGCCGAGCCCTCATCTCTTTTAGAATATCCGCACGTCCTCCACCGCCACGATTCGCTGAGCCTTTGCGGCCAAGAAGTGCTCCGAGTACATCCATTGCATCCAAATTCACCAACTTGGTTGATGAGAGCAGAGAGACGATCTATTGATTGGAACGAAACCGCCGCCGCGTACTGAACCCAATCAAGATGGCACCCGCACAAGTGATCGCTGTTGTTCCTACCAGCCAGATCGCTGGTAGGTGGGCTTGGTCATTTAATTCGCTTCCAAACAAGTGAAACGACTCGTGATAGCGAGCCACGCTTTTAAGAAGTGCATTGTGAACAAAGTGCATCACCATGCCGGGAAATACGCTGCCACTCCGATACGCGATCCAGCCGAGAATGAGTCCTAGCAGTGTTGTCGGCAAGAACCGTTCGATCAGCAGAGCGTTGCCTGTCAAAACGTGAAACATGCCAAACAAGACGGCCGTCAGCAAAACAACTCGAGCAGGAGTGAGGACTGCCGACAAAGACGAAAACAAGAAACCACGAAAACACAACTCTTCAATAATCGCCGGGGCTACCGCAAAGGTCAATAGGACCAACCAAAACGGCACCTCTTTCTGGGCTTCGATTGCTTCCAAGGTTTGGCGGATTCGTTCTTCGCTAAGCCCGCCGATTCCCAGGGACTCTCCAATCACAAATGACTCGTGGGCCAGTGCCCAGGCTCCCAATCCGATCAGCACCGATCCGACTAGGCATCCCACAAATGCCATTGTGGAGAGTCCCGATGCCGCCGAGCAGGTCAAACGAAAGGTACTCGAATAGCGATTGCGGCCAATCGTGGCGACGAAGAATGGCACCAGCCCAAAGGTAAGCACTAACGCGAGTAAATTAAATGCGAACAACATCGATAACGAAAGTTGATCGCGAGGGATTTCGACTAAGCGAATCAGCCCGTTGGAGACCAGAAAGTAGAACGGCACGAGTAATGCCAGCATCAAAGCCGACGATTCGACACTTGGAACGAGACTCGGTTTTTTCGGGCGATGAAAGAACGAGGCAATCGATTGATCGCTCGTCCGCATGACCGCATCGTTTCCAAATAGCCGGGAAGCGACCGCCAAGGCTGCTGCGGCATAGGCAATCGTGCTGAGGATCGCCGCCAAAGCACCGGCGGCTTCAAAATGTCCCGCCAAGATGTCTCGGGCTAAAATCACAATGCTGATTAAAGGTGCGATCGCCAGTGGACCCGATAGTTTGACGCCAGGTAGCAAAGACAGCATCGCCGGTGCAAGGGCTAGTAACATCACTGGGATCAGATAGGCCTGTGCCTCTTTAAACGACTTCGCAAAACTTGTCAGCGATAGAAGAAGAGCGGAAAAGAATCCGCTGAACAGAATTAGCAGACCAAGAATTTGTAAAACCGACAACCACGGAAAAACGTCATTACCCGTTAACAATTTCAAAAGGCCCGATGCCCATAGCGTCGTGAACATGGCGAACAGGTTGATCATTGCGGTCAAGAGTGCAACGATCACCACAGCGACATACTTTGCGAACAACAGATCGAAGCGGGAGGCGGGCGAAGCCATCAATGCCTCCATCGTCCCCCGTTCTCGCTCGCCCGCCGTCAAGTCGATTGCAGGATAAACCGCTCCCGTAATCGTCATCAAAACCAAGACGAGTGGAACAATGGTGGCCAATAGCGGCAATTGATCCGCAGCACCGATTTCAGCAACGCGGACTTTGGCAACCGATTGATAGTCGGATGTCGCCTCTTTGGCGACCTGTTGTGCCACGCTCGACTCGAGCCACTGCAAACGTTCCACCAAGATCCGACGTGCCGTTTCACTGGCGGCATCTCCTTTGAATGCGGTGATCGTGAACGTGGGGGGGCCCTCTTGTTCGCCTTGTTCGACCGATACCGCCACATCAATTTCGTTCTTCCTCAAAGCTTCGACAGCGTCGGCGTCAGGGGTCAGCCCCAATTTGAACTCGGCCAACTCACCGTTATTCGCTTCCAAAATCGAATCGGGAGGATGACTGCGTGGATCATTCAGGTAGGAACCAAGCAATTCACCTTCTTCTTCGCTTGCCAATCCGACGAGGTAACCACCGTTTTGGTTGATATCCGAAGTCAGCAAAAACCGGTTCAGAGCCATGCTCAGTAAGGGATAGAGCAGTAGCGGCATCAACAGTAACGTAAAAACCGTGCGTCGGTCACGAATCGTTTCACGAAGTTCTTTTTGGCAAAGCCGAAGCAGCCGTCCTTTGAGGTGGGGCCGCTTCTGGAAATCGCTGGGCTGGCGGGTGTCGGGCTCGACGCTATTGGGCTCGACGGGATTGGGCGTTTCGTTAAGGCTCATACTGCACCTCCCGTCATCATATCGACAAACATATCGACCAAGTGTTCGCGGCTCGTTGCCGTTTGTAACTGGCTCATCGTTCCTTCGTGGTGAAGTTTGCCTTCGAGCAGCAAGCCAAAGCGATCACACAAACGTTCGGCTTCATCGAGTCGGTGAGTGCAAACGACGACGGCTTTGCCCATCTGACGTAAATGATCGATATATTGGAAAATGGTTTGGACTCCCACCACATCGAGACCACGCGTCGGTTCATCGAGAAGCATGACGGGCGGATCATGAATCAAACCTCGAACCAATGTAACGCGCTGTCGTTGGCCAGTGCTCAGTGTTCCAGCGCGTCGATCGAGTAGTTTTTCGATATCCATCACACGCGACAATTCCTCGGCTCGATCTGACGCCAAGTCGGGATCGACACGATAGAGGTCGGCAAAGTAGAGCAGCATTTCTCGGACGCTCAGCCATGGGTAAACGCCATCACTTGCCGAAACAAAACCGAGTCGCGATTTGACTTCGATTGGATGTTCGGCTGTCCGGTAGCCATCGACTTTGGTATGCCCGCTATCGGGCTCAAGCAAGCCGAGAATGATTCGTAGAGTCGTTGTCTTGCCAGCACCGTTGGGACCGAGTAGTCCGTAGACTTCACCGCCGGTGACATGAAAGGAAAGTTCGTTGACGGCATGGACGTCTTCGCCTTCCACCGAAAACGTCTTCATGAGGGATTCAACCTGTAGCACCGGAGGCCTTTGTGTGGGATGGTAATGATGCGGGAAAAAGATTGGCTTGACGTTTAGATGAGCAAGAGGGTTAGGCCAGATCGATTCGACGTCCGCAATGGCTACTATGACGAGCGGCGGCCAGGATCGCTGCGGATCGGCATACGTCATCCAAATCGCTCATGTTTCTTACCAGACTCGTCACCGCACGATAAAACTGTGTCAACAATTGTTGGCCGACTGACAACTCGGTTTCAAGCGATTCCAAATGTCGGCCCGCGTCATCAAACCAGACCAATGTGGATGGCAAATCGAGAAACGCAACCCCTCGCTCACAACAAATCTGCATTGCCGAAGGGGGGCGGAAACCAATGGCTTCGTGCCAAGTCGGCCGAATGTAACTGCCGCAACTGATTTGGGCCGTGACGGCGGGCTGAGATTCGTGGGCTGCGAAACGCAAACTCATGCTTTCGTAGTCAGCCGGAATGGTTTGGCTGACACCCGTTGCGACAACCGTTGCCGGTTCTCGGCCAACCACATAGCGGCACAAATCAATGAGCTCCAAGAGTTCCTGATGGAGCGGGTTGTCGGAAACACATTTCGGTTTTGAGTCGCTGGGCTCGTGTTGGATGCGGCGATGACAGAACACCAACTGTGGCGGTCCGAGACGTGTTGCAATTAGCTCTTTCAAACGCAGGGTTGCGGGAGCAAAACGTTTGGGTAGTTCGGTCATGAATGCGATTCCGCTACGATCGATCGCTTCACGAATCGTTTTCGCCTCGGCAGGATCAAAGTCCAAATCGCCCGCCCAGTAAATCGCTTTGCCGGCTTCACAAGCGGCCAGCATCGGTAGCCAACCGAGCCAAGAGTTCTGCAAAACCATGACTGCGTCGATGTCATAGCGGGCTACCATCGCTCGATACCCGTCGACCGGATCGGCTTGGAATTCGGCAGCTACGTTTTCCGCTAATTTCGCCACCGGACTGTAAACCGCGCGGACATCAAAGCGGTCCTGCAACATGCGAATGGCCGGGCGATGACGAGTTTGCCAACTGTCGCCCAAACCAATCAAACCAATACGAAGTTTCATAATCGACTGCTCTAATGCCCGGAAAAGGACTTGGAAACAAGTGATCTTTCGCCAAGCAAAAGTGGTTCATTTCCAAATCAGATGGATCTTGTGGCCCCAATGTACTCGATTGGCTCAAAGAGCGTGATTCCACTAGGAGAACCGCATCAAGACTCAACAAAAAATAGATGTTTTTTTTTCGGTGGCAACTGGCCCAGCCGAGGGGGATGCTGCAAAATGCCGCGTCTTTTTGGTCCGATGCAAATCGTTTCTTCACAACCAGTTAGCGTTTAACGACCTATCGTCGAGCAAGTTAATCGGAAATTCGCCAAAGATCTAGGACGAGACAAATATCAAAATTCTTTGTGTTGACCCTTGTGGAGTCCAAATCGAACCCTAGAATCCTCGCAACTCGCCCGAACGACCTGAGCCAGATAAGCTTGCTAGCTTTTCTAGTTTATGTCTAGGTGAGAAGTACCCCGGTCGGTTTTAGCACGTTGCTCGAACGATCGGGTGTTGTGTCACCCGGCATTCGTCTCGAAAGAATCGAGCTTTACAACGGTGGATGTCACCGTTTCGATTCGTATCGATGTGAATCGTTGATGGAGCCAGCTTGGGTGACTTGACAGGAAGTCTTATCTGACATTTTCGTGGTCTCCAATTTCACTTCTCGATCCTCCCTTTTCGTAACTGACGGATCGACCTCATCGGTGTCGTGCCGATCCCGCGAAGATGTTCAACCGAACAACCTTAGGAGTTAAGGAATGGTTTCGTTGCTGCTAGCTTTAGTTTTGTCCAGCGTTCCAAGCGGACAAGCTGTTGAACAGGACTATACACTCGCATACAAGAAGTCCGTCGAACAGAATAAGCCGTTGATGGTCGTGGTGGGCGCACCGTGGTGCCCAGCTTGCACGGTTTTGAAGAACTCGACGATCATGCCAATGGCCGCTACCGGCGAGTTGGATGAAGTGAGCGTTGCGGTTATCAACAAGGATGATGATCCCGAGTTGGTTGAACAATTGACAAAAGGCGAAAAAATGTTGCCTCAGATTATCATGTTCACCAAAAATGATACGGGCGGATGGAACCGGCAATTGCTGAAAGGCTTTCAGCCCAAGCAACCCGTTCGCAGTCTGATTCGAAGCGCCATTGCGGCTCGCCGCGGCTAACGCGTCGGCATTCTTACCTTCATGCCGAAACGTCGCATTTCGTAAGTCATGGTTCGTTGCCGGTTGAAGGTTTTGGAATCTGAAAACTCGTTCCCAGGCTCCTGTCTGGGGACTCCATGTCTTGGAGGCTCCCGCCTCGCGAGTTTGACTCGGCGAGGGGGAGTCCACCGAGCCCCCTCCTCTTCCCCGGTTCTCGCTTGTTGCATGCGTCACGATTCGCGTAATTAGAGCTCTTCCGCTTTACCTCTCTAGTCGATGAGAGTACACTAGCCGCTTCATCCACTTTTCGTGCTTCTCTTCCGCAAGCGGTTCAAAACAGTATGATCCAGCGAATTCTTGTTACCGGCGGTGCTGGCTTTCTCGGGTCTCATCTTTGTGAACGACTCGTTGACGAAGGTCACGACGTTATTTGCCTGGACAACTTTTTTACGAGCCAGAAGTCAAACGTCAGTCACTTGCTGGATCGATCCAACTTTGAGCTAATTCGGCACGACGTGACGCTGCCGATTCACTTGGAAGTTGACCAAGTCTACAATATGGCTTGTCCCGCTGCCCCAGGGCATTACCAATACAACCCAATCAAGACGATCAAAACGTCGGTGATGGGATCGATCAACGTATTGGGAATGGCAAAACGATGTGGTGCGAAAGTATTGCAGGCGAGTACGAGCGAAGTTTACGGCGATCCGGAAATCCATCCGCAACCGGAAAGTTATCGCGGCAGTGTCAATCCCATTGGCATCCGAGCCTGTTACGACGAAGGCAAACGAGTTGCTGAAACGTTGTTCATGGATTATCACCGAGCCAACAAAGTGGACATTCGCATTGTCCGTATTTTTAATACGTACGGCCCTCGCATGCACCCCTATGATGGACGGGTCGTTTCAAACTTCATCCGGCAAACGCTGGCTGGCGAAGACTTGACCATTTTTGGCGATGGTTCCCAAACGCGATCCTTCTGTTTTCGTGACGACTTGGTAACCGCCATTATCGCGATGATGAACAACGAAAATGGTTTTATCGGCCCAGTCAATATCGGCAATCCGGATGAATTTACGATTCGCGAACTAGCCGAATTGGTCATCAAACTATGTGGCCAGAATAACAAGTTGGTCAGCCGTCCGTTACCGTCCGATGACCCGACCCGTCGTCGTCCCGACATTAGCTTGGCCAAAAAAGAGCTTGGTTGGGAACCAACCATTAAGCTCGAAGAGGGGCTGGCCAAGACAATCGAATGGTTCAAGTCGATCGATTTGGGCGACTATCGCCCGCCAACCCCAAACTTCAGCTAGCGGTCGATTCGCGGGTAGCGGAAGTCGCAATCCGCTCGGAGAGCAGAGCGACAAATGAGGCGATCATTGTTATAACCCTCTCGAAATCTTGCCCTTTTTATGCCTTTTGACCTTTCGCCATCGAGTCGAGTTGACGTTGTCTTCTTGGGGACCGGGACGAGTGTCGGAGTGCCGGTCCTGGGCTGCGAATGCCATGTTTGCCAAAGCGATGATCCACTTAACAATCGGACACGATGTGCGATTTTGCTTCGCTTAGATCAAGGCAACCTTTTAGTCGATACGCCTCCCGATTTGCGGGTTCAATTGCTACGCGAAGGAGTCGGGCTCGTTCATTCGGTCCTTTTCACTCACGAGCACGCTGACCATTTGTTTGGGCTTGATGATTTACGACTGTTTCCTTTTCGGCTCGGACATCCCGTTCCGCTTTACTGCACCACACAGGTGGAAAGTCGGATTCGAACCTCTTTCGACTACGCGTTCTCGAAACGCAAGAAAACGCACGCAGGCTCGGTTCCACAATTAGAATTTCGTTCGATCGACACCAAGCCGTTCGAAGTATTGGGAGTACGAGTGGTACCTATTCCGTTGAAGCACGGTCCGAACTTTGATGTACTAGGCTTTCGTATCGGCGATTTCGCCTATTGTACCGACACCAACGAAATCCCTCGTTCGTCGATGAAACTGCTTGAGGGAGTCCGCACGTTTGTGGTCGGGGCGCTGCGGTTCACGCCTCACCCAACTCACTTTAACCTAGACGAAGCGATTGCGGTTGCAGAGCAGGTCAATGCCGACCAGACCTACTTTACCCATTTATCGCACGACTTGGATTACAAAACGGTGATGGAGACGTTGCCGTCCGGGATGGCCTTGGCCTATGACGGACTTCGTACCGAGGCTCGTTTATAGGGAACCATGGGATACGACTCGCAGAGCGGAGCGACGATCGCTACTGAAGCAAGACAATGAATCCGGCGATCGCGGCGGCTTCGAGCAGGGCTCCGTGGCGGTCGATCGGAAGCAGACTCTTTCGGTCAAATGATTCACAACTCCGACAATCGCCGGGCGAGCACGACAGGCTGCCGATCGGATTCGCTGCCAAATGATAAGGCAATGTTTGGGTCCGGCCAAAAAACTCCGCGAACGAAACTGCATTTTGGAAGAATCCCCAGTGGTGACCGCAACGCTCTAAGTTGATCTGTTCAAAGTAAAGTGGCTCATGGCAAAACGCAACTCGATAGCGCTCCGGTCGATGTTCTGCTAAACCTAGCGACGATATAAAATAGAAATCGTGATCGTCAGGTTTGACCACGGTTCTCGGCGGCTCCTTCGCCGTGCGATCGAGCGGTTCGATCTCGATCGTCGACACCGGTTTTCTCAACGCCGACAAGTACTCACGACGTTGGCGTTCTCGCGACACCACCTCGTGCCGCTCCCGCGCCGTGCTGTCCAAGAGCGTGTTGGTATCGCTTCCTCTTTCATCGTCAATTCGTTCATCGGAAATCAACGGCCGAGAGCTGGTTGGGGCTTCGGCACCCTCACTTTGCCCATGTGCCTCCGCGGCCATCGGGATGAAAAGTGTGACCACCAGTACCACGGTATCCAAACGTATCGTCCCAAGACGTATCACGCGATCAATCGCGATGGAGAGGTATGGGGATACAATATTCATGAGATACAAAGCTACACAGGGAAAATCACACACGAATCGAATGGTGCGTTTGATGAGGATCGACCCAATGGTTTGGGTGACGTCAATGAATCGGTGACGCCAATGAAATGAGATCGTTCGGCAAAGCAGCCCTAGCAGTCAAAGTCACCCCAGCTTGCCGTGAATCGCTGATGAGGCACGCCATTTGCTCGCTAATCCGCATGCCCAGCGGGCCGCGTGATCGTCAAGCGCGGGCTGGGAGCTTTCCTAGCGCGCGGCCCGCTGGGCACGCGGTTTCACAAAGGACGTCAAGATCGTTGTTATGCAAATGAATGTTGAACCAGTGCGGCTACACAAGTCAGACCGTAAGACACTGCTTGAGGTTGCTGAGCAAAGTATTGCAGTAGGACTGCAAACTCGACGGATCATCAAGCCCGAATTGATGTCCTACAGCGACCCCCTAAGACACGTCCAAG
>JGI12048J13642_10461898_pt1 | contig 13713 bp, 11 predicted proteins | sample ElkSlonscriptome_16_FD_13642 | JGI IMG/M metagenome (IMG submission 13642) | reverse complement strand
GGCCGAGGAACCTGCGCGCTCGCTCTGCTGTACCTGGTGGCCGTGGCTTGCTCGTCGGAGGAAGGCGCCACGGAGGTCTCGCTTACGGCCGAGCCGACGGCCACGGCCACGGCGGTCGTCACGGTGGTGCCTTCGGCGACGGCTACGGCGCCGGCGGTGACCTACGAGAACGAGAAGCTTCCCCACGGGAAGTTCGTGGCCAAGACGCTCGAAGAGCAGCGGGAGGCCATGATTCGCCGCATGCGCAAGCTCGGGGTCTTCTCGGGCAACCAGGAGAAGGCCTTCCGCGAGGTGCTCGAATCCGGCAAGTGGATCGGCCAGGGCAACCCGGCCGCCGTCGAGCACCCGATGACGCGCGAGGAGTGTATGGATCGACGCGCCAAGGCGGGGGCCAAGGAGCCCGTGGCCGAGGTCTGCGGCTCGCCGTACATGGCCCCGGTCTACGATCCCGAGACGCAGAAGCCCGATGACGCCAAGGTCTGCATCGACCGCTACGAGTTTCCCAATCTTCCTTGCGACTACCCCGTGACCTGGGTCACCACCAAGCAGGCCCAAAAGATCTGCCAGTCCCTCGGCAAGCGCCTCTGTGACGCCCACGAGTGGGAGGGGGCATGCGCGGGCAAGCTCCTGCCGGCGGAGGCCGAGTACAAGTTCGGGGGCCTACGCACCTCGATGCGGTGGCTCCACAACAAGGACCGCGAGATCGTCTGGGCGTACGGCAAAGAGAAGGACCACGGCAAGTGCGGTACCAGTAGCCACCGGTCCAAGAAGGGCGGCTGCAGTCCCATCAAGTGGAGCAGCTGCGGGTCCAACACCTATCCCGCCGGCGCGTTCCCCGAATGTCGCAGCCCCTTCGGGGTTTACGACCAGCACGGGAATGCGGCCGAGCACATGCTCCTGCCCATGAAGGAGGACAGGCTCGGAGCGCGCGGAGGTCAGGGGGTGCCCGAGATGAAAGGCAGCTGGTTCATCTGGTCGAGCAAGGAGGCCCACATCGACGACTGTCGCTGGCGTGCGCCCGCCTGGCACGACAACGAGGGAATGAACCACAAGAACTACCACCTCTCGTTTCGCTGCTGCAAAGACGTGGGCGGCTGATCGAAGATGGGGACCGAAGGCGATGCTATGCCTGTCGGCATGTCGCCAGTGCGCCCCCAACGGCTCGTCTTCTTCACCGGCGCCGGCATGTCGGCCGAGAGCGGAGTCCCTACCTTCCGCGGCAAGGGCGGGCTCTGGAAGGATTACGACTACGAGCGCTACGCCTGTCAGCCCGCTTTCGACCGCGACCCGGAGGCGGTGTGGGAGTTTCACAACTACCGGCGCAAGCTCGTGAGCGCCTGCCTGCCGCACGACGGTCACCGGATGATCCGCGTCGCGGAGGAGCAGCTCGATCAGGTCACCATCGTGACCCAGAACATCGACGGCATGCATCAGCTCGCGGGCAGCGCGTCGGTGCTCGAGCTCCACGGTAGCCTCTGGCGGCTCCGCTGCGAGGAATGCGGTGCGACCCACGAGGGACGAGAGTCCCCGCTGTCATCCTTGAAGTGTGATTGCGGGAGCTACTGGCGCCCAGCCATCGTGTGGTTCGGCGACGCCCTCGACGCCGCCACCATCGAGGCTTCAGCCGAGACCATCGCCCAGTGCGACTGCCTCGTCTCCATCGGGACCTCGGCCGTCGTCTACCCCGCCGCCCAGCTCCCGCTGCTCGCCGAGCGCAACGGCGCCCGCCTCATCGAGATCAACCCCGAGCCGACGCCCATGTCGGACGCCTACCATGAGCACCTCCGCGGCCCGGCCAGCGAGATGCTGGCCCAGCTCGCGGAGCGCTGGGGCCTCGAGAGCTAGCGCTTCGCGGCTCAGAAGCCGTCCCACACCGCGTCGTAGTCGTCCTGCCGCGAGGCGCAGAGGCTGGCCGACTCGGCCACGCGGAAGGGGCGGCAGGTCTCGAACATGAAGGCGAGGGTGCCGTCGATCTTTCGCGGCTTCATCGTCTCGACGATCGCTTTCTCGTAGGTCGCGCGGTCGGGGCCGTGCGCGCTCATGCAGTTGTGCAGAGACACGCCGCCGGGCAGAAAGCCGGTGGCCTTGGCGTCGTACACCCCGTGGATGAGCCCCATGAGCTCGCTCATCACGTTGCGGTGAAACCACGGAGGGCGGAAGGTGTGCTCGGCCACCATCCATCGGGGCGGGAAGATCACGAAGTCGCAGTTGGCGGTGCCCGCGCGATGGCTCGGCGAGGTGAGGACGGTGAAGATCGACGGATCGGGGTGGTCGAAGCTCACGGTGTTGATGGTGTTGAATCGGGACAGGTCGTAGCGAAAGGGCACGAGGTTGCCGCGCCAGGCCACCACGTCGAACGGAGAGCGAGGTAGTTCGGTCGCGTAGAAGCAGCCGCCCAGCTTCTGGATCAGTCGAGTCGAGGTTGCCCCCTCCTCGTAGGCCGCGGACGGCGATAGGAAATCGTGGGGACTGGCCAGGCCATTGGCCCCGATGGGGCCGAGCTCGGGCAAGACGAAGGGCGCGCCGTAGTTCTCGCAGACGTAGCCCGTCGCGGCATCGGTCACCTCGATCCGCATCCGCATGCCGCGAGGGATGCTCCCGAGCCAACCCGCAGGGATACTCATGACGCCCAGCTCGGTGACCAGTCGCAGCGTGCCCGACTGGGGCACGAACAGCATGTCGGCGTCGGCGTTGAAGAAAGCCTCGTCGACCATGGACGCATTGAAGGCGTAGCGATGTACCGCCACGCCCAGCTGCGCGTCGGGGGCACCGTTGCCGGCGACCGTCGATACGCCGTCGAAGAAGCCGACCTGTCCGGTCGGGGCGGGGAGCGGGTTCCACCGCAGTCGATTCGCCGCGGGGGGCGCCTTGAAGGGACCGGTGGACCACTGCGCGGCAAAGTCTTCGAGGGGGCGGAACGCCGGGTGCGCGGCGGAGGGCCGCAGGCGATACAACCAGGTCTTGCGGTTCTCGGCGCGGGGGGCGGTGAAGGCCGAGCCCGAGAGCTGCTCCGCGTAGAGGCCGAAGGGGACCTCCTGAGGTGAGTTCTGGTGGGGGGGAAGAGCGCCCGCCCGCGCCTCGGAGGCGAAGGCATTGCCCAGACCCGAAAGCTCTGCCGCGTCCGTCATCGCCGGCGGTCCTATCATGCGATCGTCCGTCGGTCGACGCGCCCTCGCGCCGCGCCGACGGGTAGCGCGTGGGGTCGAACGTACTAGGGTGGCGGCCATGGCATCCGAGGCGGCGCTGCACCCCATCGAGGCCTCTCCGATCCAGGCTCGCCGGGAGCGGGTCTTCTTGCTGCTCGCCGGAACCTTCATCGGGGCCATGGCGATGCTCAACATCATCGGGATCACTCGCTTCATCCGGGTGGGCCCGCTGTCGGTCGCGGTGGGCGTCCTGCCCTACCCGCTCACCTTTCTCTGCACCGACCTCATCAGTGAACTCTACGGTCGCCGGCGGGCCGCGGGCGTGGTGTGGGTGGGGCTGGCGGTGAACCTGCTCATCATCGGCACGCTCTGGCTCGGTCAGGCCCTCCCGGGGGTTCCGGTCGCGCAGCAGCCCCCCTGGCAGGTGCTACCTCTGTCGGAGGCCGTTTTCCTCCCCAACGGCACGCAGGTAACAGGCTCGTCCGAGCTCTTCGAAATCATCTACGCCTGCACGGCCGGCGCGGTCGTAGCCTCGATGGTCGCGTACATCGTCGCTCAGTTCGTCGACGTCTACATGTTCCACTTCTGGAAGCGACTGACGAAGGGCAAGCACCTGTGGTTGCGCAACAACGGCAGCACCATGGTGAGTCAGCTCGTCGACTCGCTGGTGGTGGTCGGTCTCACCTTCGGGGCAGCTTTTCTCCGCGGTGAGCAGACGATGGGCAGCATGGTGGTGCTCGTGCGCGACAACTACGCCTTCAAGTTCGCGGCGGCCTTGCTCGACACGCTCCCTTTCTACCTCCTGGTGCGCTACCTCAGCCGCTACCTGTCGATCGACCCCTTGGCGGAGGAGAAGTTGGTCTCGGCCGAGGGGCGAGCCACCGAAGAGGCATGAGCGCTTTTCTACATCTCCGTGACCCGGACAACCCGGAGAACACCAACGCGGGTAACGGGGGCGACCTGGTCAAGCACACCGCGCTGCTGACGATGGTCGAGTACCTGGCGAGGCAGCCGCCGTGGCGGGACGAGCTTCGGCTGCGTGAGTGTCACGCAGGGCGTGGGGTCTACCTGGTCGGCGAGGACGGCGCGCGTCGAGACAGGCTGGCCTCGTTGGCCGACAGCGACTTGCTTCTCGCCCATCGGCAGCGGTCCGCTCTGGCGCGGGTAGGGGCGAAGGAGACGGCAGAAGCCTACGCCGGGTCGAGCCTTCTCCTCGATGAGGCCGCGCCAGGGGCCTTACGACACGACGCCTACGAGTGGGATCCGCAGACGCGGAGCATCCTGCGCGGCGTGGCCCGGGCCACTGGGCGCTCGACCTGGTTCGTCCCGGGCGCCGACGGAGAACGGGTCGACGGCGAGAGCCAGCTCGCCCGCAGGGTCGGACAGTGGGACACGCGGGATCTGCTCGTGCTCGATCCGTTCGGGTTGTGGCGCCACCCCAAGCATGCCTTCCGCCGCGCTCGCTACCGAACGCTCATCGAGCGCTGGGCGGCGCTGCGACAGCGCCCGTGCCTCTTCGTCTTCTTCACCTGGGGCCAAGACGCCGTGGGGGAGGGGCGCGACCTCGCGCACGACCGAGCACTCTTCGGCCGCACCTGGGGACCGGTCGAACCGGCCCACGCCGTCCCCCACGGGCCCGCGGTCAGCGATGGCTACCGAAGCCTTCGCGCTCTCGCGGTCCCGTTGTTGAGACTGCGGTGGCGTTGGGATCTTCGCTGCGTCTTATGGCTGTCCGTACCCGAGGAGCATCTCGAGCCGCTGCGGCGCGCCGTCGCCCTCGAGCTTGACGCGCTATTTGGAACCCTCGCCCCCGAAGAGGCCTGGGCGGAGCTCTCGATGGTTTACGGTCCCCGGTAGCGCTCGAGTTACAGATACTGTATTTATGTTCAGTATGCGAGGCCGATGGGTCTGCTGTCTGGATCTCGACACCTTCTTCGTGTCGGTCGAACGTCTGCTCGATCCCTCCCTCGAGGGCCTTCCGGTCATCGTCGGGGGGCGACGCGGGGGACCAGGCGTCGTGACCGCCTGCAGCTACGAGGTGCGTCGCTACGGCGTACGTTCGGGCATGAGCATGCGGGAGGCGAGCCAGCTCGCACCGGCAGAGACGGTCTTTCTGTCGGGCCGGCACGGCGTCTATGCACCCTACGCCCAGAAGGTCCGCGCGGTGCTCGAGCGCTACACCCCGGTGGTCCAAGCGGCGAGCATCGACGAGTTCTACCTCGACTTCACAGGCACAGAGCGGCTCTACGCCGATGCCCGAGACGAGGACGGGGCCGCCACGATCGAGCGCACGGTCCGTGCCATGCGGGAGGCCGTCGCTCAGGAGGTGGGGCTCCCCGCAAGCGCCGGCGTCGGCGGCTCGAAGATCGTGGCCAAGATCGCGAGTGGTCGCGCCAAGCCGGCGGGGGTCTGCATGGTGCGACACGGGGCGGAGGAGGACTTCCTGCGTCGCCTGCCGGTCCGCAAGTTTCCTGGGATCGGTCCGCGGGCCGAAGCCCAGATGCGCGTCGAAGGCCTCTACACCCTGCACGAGCTCGTCTCCGAGTCGACGGCCGCGGCTCGGAGGCGCTTCGCACGCACCATCGCCGCCGTCGAGCGTGAGCTCAGCGGGGAGGGCTCAGCCCGCTTCGGCCGCGAGCGGCCTGCCTTTCGCGAGCACGACCCGATGGGCCAGCGGGCGGGCAGCATCTCCAATGAGCGGACCTTCTTCGCTGGACTTCACGACGAGCAGCGCGTGCTCGATCAGCTTCTCGGCCTCACGGAGCGCGTCTGTTGGCGGGCGCGTCAGCGTGGACTCCGCGCCCGAACCGTGTCGCTAAAGCTACGAACCACCGACTTTCACACCGTCCAGCGGTCGTGTACCGGCGAGGCTTCGGCCGAGGAGCAGGAAATGCTGGCGCGGGTGAAGGCCCTCTACCGAAAGGCCCGCCCCCGGGCCGAGGGGTTGCCCGTGCGGCTCGTGGGCATCGCGCTGTCGAACCTCGTCGACGATGGGGGTCAGCTCGCGCTGCCGTTCACGCAGACGAAGCGGGTGGCCGGCGCCGTCGACGCGATTCGTCACAAGTGTGGTTACGACGCAGTGCGCCTCGGCGCGGTCGGCAAGACGCGAACGTTCGAATGACGTCCGCCGCCGGTATCCATGCGGCCGCTCTCGAAGAGCCTTCATCTCACGTCTGATCGCGCGGCAGCATCGCCTCGAACCGGCCCTTGTCCTGCGCCTTCTGGTAGGCGTCTTGCGGCAATATCTTTTGCTGGTCCACCAGGGCCATGAGGGCGTCGTCCATCATCTGCATCCCCATCTCGCGGTTGTTCTGGATGAGCGAGCGCAACAGGCCTGTTTTCTCTTCCCGGATGAGATTGGGTAGCCCGGTGGTGCGAAGGAGGATTTCATGGGCGGCGATCCGCCCCTTGCCGTCGAAGGTGGGCAGGAGCAGCTGCGCGACCACCCCGGCCAAGGCCTGCGAGAGGCTCACTCGAGCCTGCGTCTGCTCCTCGGCGGGGAAGGCGTCGATGAGGCGGTCGATCGTTTTGACCGCACTGTTGGTGTGCAGGGTCCCGAAGACGAGCATGCCCATCTCGGCCGCGGTCACCGCAAGGGCGATGGTCTCGTGGTCCCGCATCTCCCCCACGAGAATGACGTCGGGGTTCTGGCGAATGGCACCGCGCAGCGCGGAGGCGAAGCTCTTGGTGTGCTCACCGACCTCGCGCTGGCTGAAGAGGGCCCGCTTGGGGGGATGTACGAACTCGATCGGGTCCTCGATGGTGACGATGTGCTTCTCGTAGGAGCCGTTGATCTTGTCGATGATGGCCGCGAGGGTGGTGCTCTTGCCGCTTCCCGTGGGTCCGGTCACCAGCACCAGGCCCGCGTTGAGATGGACGAATCGCTCGACCGCGGCGGGGATCCCCAGCTCTTCGAAGGTCCGGATCTTCTCGGGGATGATCCGAAGCACGGCCGCCACCCCGTTTTCCTGGCAGAAGTAGTTCACCCGAAAGCGCGCGACACCGGGGAGACCGTACGCAAAATCGATGTCGAGCGTGTGCTGGAACGTCTCCCACTGCTTCGCGCTCGCGAGCTCCCGCATCATGTCACTGAGCTCGCCCTCCGAGAGCACTTTGCGGCCCTCGACCGCCTGCAGGGAGCCGCTGAGGCGAACCCGCGGCTCCAACCCGGAGGCGAGGTGAAGGTCCGAGCCGCCGCGCTCGTGCATGTACGTCAGAAGGGCATCGATCTGTGCCATCAGGTTACCCCCTTCAATCTAGCCCTCTGGTGTCTTCGGAGTTGGCCGCGGCGACCTCACGGGAGATGCGGCCCGCTTTGAACAGCTCGGCCACGGCCGTGTCCATCAGCTGCATGCCCTGGGCTTTACCGGTCTGGAGCGAGGAACGGATCTGGAAGGTGCGGTTCTCACGGATCATCGAGCCGATGGCCTTGGTGACGTAGAGGAGCTCGAGGGCGGGGACCACGCCTTCGCCGTCGGAGGTCGGCAGCAAGCGCTGAGAGATCACGGCACGAAGCGACTCGCTCATCATGGCCCTCACCTGGGATTGCTGGCTCGGCGGATAGGCCCCGACGATTCGATTGACGGTACCGATGGCCGAGCTGGTGTGGAGCGTGGCCAAGACGAGGTGCCCGGTCTCCGCCGCCGAAAGAGCGAGCGAGATGGTCTCGAGGTCGCGCAGCTCCCCGATGCAAATGACGTCGGGGTCTTCACGCAACGCACCGCGCAACGCGGCGGCAAAGGACGTCGTGTGCCGACCCACTTGGCGCTGATTGACGATGCAGCGCTGCGAGCGGTGGATGTACTCGATCGGATCTTCGATCGTGAGGATGTGGTCTCGTCGCTCCTCGTTGAGGATGTTGACCAGGGCGGCGAGGGTGCTCGTCTTGCCGCAGCCGGCGGGGCCGGTGAGGAGGATGAGGCCCTGGCTGTAGTTGGTCAGCTTGGCGAGACTCGTGGGCAAGCCGAGCTGCGAGAGGGTCGGAACCTGGGCGGGCACGTGGTGAAACACACCGCAGTAGCCGCGGAGCTGCCGGTAGACGTTGGCGCGAAAGCGACCCACGCCGCTCACGGAGTAGGCGAGGTCGACCTGGCCGTCCTCATCGAGGCGCTTCAGCTGCCAGGGATTGAGCATGGCGCGCAGCACCTGCTCGGTGGCCTCGGGCGCCAATGGCGCATCGGTGAGAGAGACCAAACGGCCGAACTGCCGCATCTTCACGACCTGTCCCGGCGAGACGTGGACGTCGCTGGCGTGCGCATCGGCAGCATGGGCGAGGATGGTGTGGAGGTTCTGGACGTTGGGCGGCGGTTGGCTTGGTGCGGTGAGCGGCCGCGGCTCGAGGACCGAGGCCGGAGGTGGCTCGGAAAAGTCGTCGCTGCTGTGGGGCGGCTCCGTGGTGCGGGCGCGGACGAAGCGCTGGCGCTCCGGCTCGGCACTGGCGTTGCGACGCGGCGGCTCGGACGCCGGGACCTCGCTATCCGGCATGGTCTCGCGGTCTTTGCTGTCGTCGTCGTCGAAGGTGCCCTCGTCGTCGATGTCGGCTTCGGTCACGCGGGGGCGCGAAGGTGGCGTCGGTCGCTCCGACCGGGGTGACGGCCGAGTCTGGGGGCGGTCCTCCTCCCGTTTGGCGCGTTGTGCCGCGAGTCCGTCGGGGGCCGTTCGCGCCTCCCGTCGGGCCTGTCGCTCGGGCGCCGTCTTCGCCTCCCGCCTTGCCTTGAAGCCGCCTGGTCGCGTGCTCCCAAAGGTCTGCCTCCGGCTCGATGAGGGCTCCTCGACACCGGGGGAGGAAGGCGCTTCGGGCGTGATGGCCGGCCGGGAAGCTCTCGGTTCCTCGTCTTTCGCCGGGGCCGGACTCGAGGGCCGCGCCCCCACCGGGGCCGAAGGTGTATCCCGTTCGGACTTGCGCGAGGGGATCCCGGGATCTTCTGGGGGGGTCATGAAGACCCAGTCCCGCGGCGTCGGGACGCGCTTTCGCTCCCGCGGGCGCTGACGCTGCGCCTGGTCGCGCTTCTTCTTCTCGAGGTTTGCCTTGTGGCGCTGCTGGAGGGCGAGAATCTTCCCGAGTCCGAACTCGTCGATAAAGCCCTTCTCGAGCATGATCACCCCGAGCTTCTTGCCGGCCTGACCGCGCTCACGCGTCACCTCAGCGAGCTGCTCGAGGGTGATGAAGTTGTGCCGTACGGCGATCCGCCCGAGCAGAGCGGCTTCCTCGTCCGACTCCATCTCCGCACCATTCCATCGACTTGTGGTGGCTACCAGCGAGGAGATGCCAAGCGGGTCGTATGTGATGTCATTCGGCCGATTCTGGGGTACACTTCCCCACATCGGGGGTCCCCCTCGAACCGACCATGACCACCGCCCTCCGCGTCCTCTCCGAACTCACGCGTGAGCTGCAGCACGCGCTGCCGTTCAGCGAGCTGTTGCAGATTATCGTGGAGCGGGCGACGACGATGCTGGGGGTCGATCGGGCTGGGATCCGCCTGCTCGACCCGAGTGGTACGAAGCTGCTCGCCGTCTGCCGGGCCGGGAGCCCCATGCACCTCAACCCGAATGAGACCTTCCTCATCGGAGAGGGGTTGCTCGGTTGGATCGTCGACCATGGTGAGTCGCTCCTCACCGGCGCGGCCGAGGAAGACCCGCGCTTCGTGCCTCGTGAGTCGATGCGGGAGCACCTCACCTCCTTTCTCGGGGTGCCGCTCATCGCGGGCGACACGATGCTCGGCGTCCTCAGCGCCTCCACGCCGCGCGCTCAGTACTTCACCGACGAGCACGAGGAGCAGCTCACGTTGCTCGCGGGTATCGCCGCGCCCCACATCGAGATCGCACGGCGCGACTTCGTGGTGCGCGATCCGCTGACCGGGCTGTTCAACCACGCCCACTTCCACGAGATGCTCGAGCGCGAGATAGAGCGAAGCGTTGCCTACGGCCTGCCGTTCTCACTGGTGCTGGTCGACGTCGACGATTTTCAGGCGATCAACGATCGGCACGGTCACCACACGGGAGACGCGTTGCTCAAGTGCATCGCCGAGGTGCTGGTCGGGCGGCGCGCCCCCGAGGGGACGACCTTTCGACTGCGCGCCCAGGATGCCGTGGCGCGCTACGGTGGGGACGAGTTCGCGCTCATCCTGCCGCACACGCCCAAGTCGGGCGGGGTCGCCAAGGGCGACCAGCTGCGCGAGTACCTGCAGCAGTACGATTTTTCGCAGTCGGGGCTGCCCTCGCCACGCGTCAGCGTAGGCGTGGCGGCGGTTCCCGATGACGCCCACGATCGTGCGGGCCTCATCGCGGCCGCCGAGCATGCAGTGCGGGCGGCGAAGCGCTCGGGGCGCAACACCACCGTCGGCTACAGTCGAGCCCTGGCCGTCGCGAGCGCACTCGAGAGCTCGATGGCGGTCGACATCGACAAGTTCATCGCCCTCGAAGCCACCATCGAGCGCTGCGCCTTCGACTACGTCTATCAGCCCATCGTCGACTCGAGCAGCCACGCCATCGTGGCCTACGAGGCCCTCTGTCGCCCCACCCACGAAGCCTTCAAGGGGCCGGCAGCGCTCTTCGAGACCGCGCAACACGCCGGCCGGGTCGCCGAGCTCGGGCGCGCCACGCGGAAGGTGAGCACGGCGCCCCTCGACGATATGCCCGCTCGCTCGATGCTCTTTCTCAATCTCCATCCTCGCGAGCTGGACATCTCACTCATGGACGAGCCGGGTCTCGCCGCGCATGCCGAGCGGCTCGTGTTCGAGATCACTGAGACGGCGGCCATCGAGGATTACGAGCGGGTGCGCCGGGTCATCAAAGCCCTGCGCGAACGAGGCTGCCGCATCGCCCTCGACGACCTGGGCGCCGGCTACGCCGGGCTCAACTCCTTGGCGCAGCTTCAGCCGGACTTCGTCAAGCTCGACATGGCTCTCATTCGGCGCATCCACACCAAGAGCAGCAACCGACGGTTGGTGAAACACATCCTCGAGTTCTGCTCGGGCGAGAAGATCCCCGTCATCTCCGAGGGGGTGGAAACCGAGGCCGAGCACGACATGGTGCGGGAGATCGGCTGCCCCATGATGCAAGGGGACTACCTCGCGTCTCCCGGTCCGGCCTTCGTGTCGCTCGATCTCGGCGACATGCCGCGTGGTCCCCGCGCCGCCGCTGCCGAAGCGAGTCGGTGAGCCCGATGTCGGTCGAGGGGCTCGATACGGTCGAGGCCGTGGAGGGACGAGCGCGGTGGCTGTTCGGTGGCGCCTTCGAAAAGGAGGGGGTGATCCATCCCACCGCGTGCGTGCGAAAGGCCGATGGTGCATACTGTGCCCTTCGCATCGAGCCGCGGACGCCCAAGAGCCCCCACGACCTCTTCGCGCTCTTCTTCCAACGTGCCCGCGCCGACGTCATCGTGTCCACTGGCGCCATCCTTCGCGCCGAGCCGGACGTTCGCTACGACCTCGCCGACAGCCCCTTTGGCCCCGGACTGCTCGCCTATCGAGCTTCGCTGGGCAAGACAGAACCGCCACGCGTGGTTGTTCTTTCGCGACGGCTCGATCTGGCCTCCGAGCACCCCGCCCTTCGCGCGCCGCAAGTCGAGCTCTGGTCGCCGCAGCCGCTATCCGGTCTGGGTCATCGTCCCTTCACGGGGCGACCCGTCGAGGCGGTCGAGACGCTGCGCGCCGAAGGGGGACTGGTGGTCGTGGAGGCGGGGCCGAGCGTGACCCGGGGGTTGCACGCGGCCGATGCCATCGATGCGCTCTACCTCACGACGTTCGCGGGCGAGATCGACGAGGCCCTCTTGGCCGGTGCCGCCTTCGACACCGCCGGGATCGAGACGCGCCTGCCCGCCGCCGGGCCGCCCCGCCGGGTCGAGGAGCCGAGCGGTCCGTGGCACTTTGTTCGGCGGTCTCGCTAAAGGTCTGAACCCAACGGCCGTTCCCCTCGTGTGACCATGGGTGGATTACGCGTGCTCATCGTGGACGACTACGATCCGGACCGTCGATTCGCCACCATCATGCTCGAGCGAAGCGGTGCCTTCGCTTCCGTGCAGGAGGTGACCAGCGCCGACGCGGCCCTCGCGTACTGTCGCGAGCTCGCCCTCGGTACGGCATTGCCGATCGATGTCATCTTGCTCGACATCAACATGCCCCGCACCAATGGCTTCGAGTTCCTCGAGGCCTACACGGACATCTTCGGCGAGGACCTGGCTTCAGCTCCGGCTGTGGTCATGCTCACGTCTTCGGACGAGCCCGAGGACCAGGCTCGTGCCCGGGGCTGCTGCCGCGCGGTGATCGATTACGTGCTCAAGCCGCTGAAGGTCCCTGACGCGCAACGGCTCGCGGTGAAGCTCGCACAGAAGAGCTGTGTCCCTCGAGGGTGAGACCCGTCATGTCGCTGACGGCGGTGGCGCGGCCTCAGTCTTTCACGAGACGCAGCTGGACCGCACCGGGGTCGAGGTCGTCCTCGTCGTCGTCTTGGTAGGCCGGCTGGCAACGCGGACACTCAGGGGTCTCCCAGTCCACTGGCAGATCGTCGTCACCGCAGAGGTAGCGGCACGCGTTGCCGTGAGGGCAATCGTGGGCGGCGACGTTGGCTTTCACCGCCGCCCCACAGAGCTTGCAGGTGCGCATTCGCGCCATGGCGTGATCTCGATGACGGCCGTCAGCGGCGCCGCGTCTTCTTCTTGGTGGCGGCCTTCTTCTTGGTGGCGGCCTTCTTCTTGGTGGCGGCCTTCTTCTTGGTGGCGGCCTTCTTCTTGGTGGCGGCCTTCTTCTTGGTGGCGGCCTTCTTCTTGACCTCCCGCGCCTCGGGCTCTTCGAGAGCGTGGGGGGACATGGGGTAGCGTGCCGCGAGCGCGTGGTACATCGCGCGTAGGCCCATCGCTTCGCCCCCCGGCGGACGACCGGGGCGGCGATCCATGTTGTAGGCCATCACGTCGATGTGCACCCAGGGGCGCGTCACGAAGCGCTGCAAGAACAGGGCGGCCGTGATGGCCCCGCCGTAGCGGGTGTTGGCCGTGTTGCTGATGTCGGCCACCTTGCTCTCCAGGTGCCGCCGGTAGCGTCGGACCAGCGGCAGGCGCCAGAGCGGATCGTTGACCTTCTCCCCCGATGAGACGAAGGCTTCGGCCCATTCGTTGCGGTTGCTGAACAGGGCCGGCACCTCGGCTCCGAGGGCCACTCGGGCTGCGCCGGTGAGGGTGGCGAAGTCGATGATGACCTCCGGATCTTCGCTGTCGGCTTCGGCGAGCGCATCACAGAGGATGAGGCGGCCCTCGGCGTCGGTGTTGCCGACCTCGACGGTGATCCCCTTGCGGGTCTGGAGGACGTCGAGGGGACGGAAGGCGTTGCCCGAGACGCTGTTCTCCACGGCGGGGACGAGCACGCGCAGGCGCAGGTGCAGACCGGCGTCCATGATGGCGTGGGCGAGCCCAAGGACGTGGGCGCCGCCCCCCATGTCCTTCTTCATCATGAGCATGCCGGCGGCGGGCTTGAGGTCGAGGCCACCGCTGTCGAAGCAGACGCCCTTGCCGACCAAGGTGACCTTGGGCGCGCCGGGATTTCCCCATCGGATGTCGATGAGTCGGGGCGGGTCG
>JGI12048J13642_10826157_pt1 | contig 13714 bp, 11 predicted proteins | sample ElkSlonscriptome_16_FD_13642 | JGI IMG/M metagenome (IMG submission 13642) | reverse complement strand
GAAAATTTTTATACAGATAACAAAGACCTTAAGTTTCACCTGAACCATCCCCTGATGGAAAAGATCGTGGCACTAAAGGAGAATAATTACGAAGAGTCCAAAGAGTTTGATTTTGCTCCTATTGATTTTGAAGACGCAATAGACAGCTATGACAAGATTCTTGAAATTGTTGGTGAGATAAGTGGTGAGGTGATCGAACCCAATGCTGAAAGTGTGGATAAAGAGGGACCTCAACTCATCAACAATGAAGTAAAATATGCAAAAGGAACACAGGAGAATCATGATGTGCTTACAAAAGCAGGATTGATCGGAATGTCGTTGCCAAGGAAATATGGCGGACTGAATTTTTCTATCGTTCCTTATGTGATGGCTGCTGAGATTGTCTCACGTGCCGATGCAGGATTTGCCAATATATGGGGATTGCAGGATTGCGCAGAGACCATCCATGAATTTGCCAGCGAAGAGATCAAACAGGAGTTCCTGCCCAGGTTCAACAACGGGGCCACTGCTGCAATGGTGCTCACGGAACCTGACGCAGGGTCTGACCTGCAGGCAGTGCAGCTGAAAGGCCAGATAAGTGCCAATTATGATCCTGAAAAGGACCTCTACTATTTGAATGGTGTGAAACGGTTTATCACCAATGGAGATGCAGATATCTCACTTGTACTTGCCAGGTCTGAAGAAGGAACCAGTGATGGCCGGGGGTTGTCACTTTTCGTATACGACCGGAAAGATGCAGCGGTGAAGATCAGGAGGATCGAAAACAAGCTCGGCATCAAAGGATCACCCACTTGTGAGATGGTTTTTACCAACGCCCCGGCAAAGCTTGTCGGAGACAGGAAGCTCGGACTGATCAAATATGTGATGGCATTGATGAATTCAGCACGTTTGGGAATTGGAGCCCAATCAGTGGGCCTCGCAGAAGCTGCCTACCGGGAAGCTTTGAAATATGCAAATGAGCGTCAGCAGTTTGGAAAGACCATTATCAGGTTTCCGGCGGTTTACGAGATGCTTACAAGCATGAAAGTGCGCACACAGGCCATTCGTACCCTGTTATATGAAACAGCCAGGTACGTGGATATATACAAGAATTATCAATTTACATCTGAAACACGGCAGCTTGAAAAAGAGGAGCGGCAGGAGATGAAAAGATACCAGCGGCTTGCAGATATGTTCACACCGCTGCTGAAGCTTGTTTCCAGTGAATATTGTAACCAGATCGCATATGACAGTCTGCAGATCCATGGTGGAGCAGGATTCATGAAGGATTTTCCGATTGAAAGAATATACAGGGATGCCAGAATCACCAGTATCTATGAAGGAACGTCCCAGCTCCAGGTAGTTGCTGCCATCAGGGGAGTCACTGCAGGTGGATTCCTGAACAGGATCAGGGAATTTGAAGAGGTAATGGTAGCTCCCGAACTTGAGTACCTGAAAAAATACCTGGTGAATATGACCGCCGAGTATGAAAAGGTAAGTAAATGGGTGCTGGAGCAGGACGATACAGAGTTCCTGGACTTTCATGCGCGCAGATTGGTTGAGATGGCCGGAAATATCGTCATGGGATACCTGCTGCTTCATGACAGTAGTAAGAATGATGAGTTTGAAACATCGGCCGAGGTATTCATCAAGCGTGGAAAATCCGAAAATGCACAGAAGGCTGATTACATCACCAGCAGCGAAACGAAAGACCTTGGTGTTTTCAGGTACGTTTAGCCTGACTTCTTAAGAGGATCCACTAACATCACGCAGGGCCGGAGATGTCCGGGTAAGGGCTTTGCAATGCGGGATGAAAGAGGTTGACACCTCCTGCTTTTCAGGACAGTTCAGACAGTCTCTTTGCACAGAATTATCTTATCTTTGCTGACCTATGATCCAGGAGGCCAATGTCAGTACGATATCTGTAATTGGCACCGGTAATGTGGGATGGCATCTTGCCACGGCACTTTACCGGGCCGGCATTACTATATGTCATGTAGTTTCCAGAAAGCCTGAACATGCCAGGGAATTGGCTTCATTGGTGGACGCCATTCCCATATCGGATCCTGGGACGATCGAAGATCATCCCGATCTGTACCTGGTGTGTGTCAGTGATGATGCAATCTCAGCAATAGCAGATAAATTCAAGGGTACAGGGGCTCGCCTGGTGCACACTTCAGGAAGTACAGGGATCAATGTGCTCTCAAAACTGTCCATACCCGCAGGCGTGCTCTATCCGCTGCAGACCTTTACTAAAGGGAATGAAATGGATTATTCAAAGGTTCCTTTTCTCCTGGAGGCAACAGACCCAGACTTTTTAAAGACGCTTGGCTCACTGGCGAAATTGCTGTCAGACAAAGTGTTTGAAATCGACTCTGAAGCGCGAAGAATGATCCATATAGCGGCCATTTTTGCATGCAATTTCAGCAATCACCTGGTATCGATCGCTGCTGATATGATGCGTGAAATAGATTTTGACTATGAATTGCTTGTTCCGCTGATCAATGAAACAACGGAAAAATTGCAGAAGATGGATCCAGTTACTGCGCAAACCGGACCGGCGGTGAGAAACGACACGGATATCATTAACAGTCATTTGGAAGCACTCAAGCACAGACCCCGGGATGAGGAACTTTATAAACTTTTGTCGGAGAATATTTTAAGATACAGGAACAAACACAATGAGTAAACAAAATTTTAAGGAGGACCTGAAAAGGATCAAGGCCTTTGCATTCGATGTGGACGGAGTCCTGAGCGACCCGAAAGTACACCTGGCAGCTGACGGACAACTGCTTCGGACCATGAATACGAAGGATGGCTATGCCATTCAGTATGCAACCAAAAGGGGATACCCGATCGCAATTATTACCGGGGGAAGGACCGAATCCGTGGGACAGCGCTTTGCAAACCTTGGGATAGAGGATATTTACCTGGGTGCCTCCGAAAAGATCAGGGACTTCAACGAATTCAGGGATAAATACGAATTGCAGGATGATGAGATCCTATTCATGGGAGATGACCTGCCCGATTACGAGGTGATGAAAGCCTGCGGAGTCCCCTGCTGTCCGGCAGATGCAGTGGAGGAGATCAAATCTCTTTCGGTTTACATATCGCATGTAAAAGGGGGAGAGGGCTGTGTAAGGGACATCATCGAACAGGTACTCAGACTGCATGGGAAATGGATGGACGGAGAGGCATTTTCGTGGTAGGTGAAGAAGATCCACGGTACTGTGTGAATTGATAAAAAGAGATTAACTTTAATGCAGAAAATGTGAGAGTGTAATTATGAGGAGCTTCATTGAACTGATAAGATTACCCAACCTGCTGATCATCGCATTGACGCAATTTGCAATGCGCTATCTCATCATGGAACCGCTGCTTCCGACAGAAAGCTTTGCCCTGCAGTTTAGTGATTTGCATTTCCTGCTGCTCGTAACTGCTACATTGTTCATTGCGGCAGCCGGATATATCATCAATGACTATTTTGATACACGTACCGATCGGATCAATAAACCTGACAAGGTGGTGGTTGGAGTTACCGTGAATCGCAGGACGGCCATGACCCTGCACAGTGTCTTTAATCTGCTTGGAATCGCGATCGGCACCTACCTTGCGATCCATGTCGGGGTCTTCTCAATGAGTTTCATTTTTTTCCTGGCAGCAGGACTGCTCTGGTTCTATTCCACGAACTACAAACGCCAGTTCCTTGTGGGTAATCTTACCGTTGCATTCCTTACGGCCATGGTGCCACTGGTGGTCGTTCTGTTCGAGATTCCCATGCTGAACAAGGCCTACGGGCAGATCATGCTTCAGTATAACAGCAGCTTTAATTACATTTTTATCTGGGTGGCAGGATTCAGTGGTTTTGCTTTTGTCACGACGCTGATCCGTGAGATCATCAAGGATGCAGAGGATTTTGAGGGAGATGCCGCTTACGGGATGAGAACGCTTCCCATTGTCGTGGGAACACCCGTCACAAAGGCCATCCTGGTAACACTGATCGCAGGGACGGTCTTTCTGCTCGTTTTTGTCCTGGTAAAGTTTATCATGTTCTCGGCCGATGCACCGGATTTCATCTCGATGGTCTATTTCCTGGTATGCCTGGTCATTCCGCTTATTATTCTGCTCACACTGGTAATAATTGCAGGGAACAGGAAGGATTACCACCGTGCAAGTGTGCTGATCAAGATCATCATGTTGCTTGGGGTGCTCTATTCGGCAATTGTATATTACCTGATCAAGTTCTGGATCTGAATGCTTCTCGAAAGACTGAAAAAATATACCCTCGTGCTGGCCTCTGGTTCACCCCGGAGAAAGGAGCTGATGGAAAATGCAGGATTTCGCTTCCGTACAGCGCCTGGTCCGGGTGTTGAGGAAAGTTATCCGGAAGCGCTTGTCGGGAGGGAGATTGCAGGTTTCCTTGCCAGGAAGAAATCAGCTGCTTTCGACCAACCTCTGAAAGAGATGGAGATACTGGTCACTGCAGACACTATCGTCTGGAAGGACAGCCAGGTGCTGCATAAGCCGGCCGGCAGGGATGAGGCAGCTCAGATCCTCCGGCGTTTGTCAAACGCTGCTCATTACGTATATACCGGCGTATGTCTGCGGTCGGGTGAAAAGGAAAAAACATTTGTTTCGGCAACGGAAGTATTATTCGGACCGGTTTCTGAGGATGAAATCGATTACTATATTCAGCATTATCAACCTTTTGATAAAGCCGGGGGCTATGGGATCCAGGAATGGATCGGATTCATTGGAGTTGAAGAGATCAGGGGGTCCTATTTCAACGTGATGGGATTGCCTGTTCATCAATTGTACAGGGAACTTGAATCATTTATTATATAACCAACAATTATGATTATGAAAAGACAGTTTTTGGCGATCCTGATACTGATCGCCTCTTTCAATGCAAAGGCAGATGAAGGGATGTGGTTGCTCTCCTTGTTGGATGGCTATACCATTGAGGACATGCAGTCAAAAGGATTCAAACTTACAGCAGAAGATATTTATAGTGTGAACCAGGCCTGCCTGAAAGATGCGGTGGTTATTTTTGGTGGCGGTTGTACCGGTGAATTGATCTCCCCGGATGGACTGCTGCTTACCAATCATCATTGTGGATATGGAACGATACAATCACACTCTTCCGTTGAGAATGATTACCTGACAGATGGATTCTGGGCCATGAGCAGAGAGGAGGAATTGCCAAATCCCGGGCTTTCGGTCAGGTTCCTCCGCTATATGGATGATGTCACGGGTGATGTGCTTGACGGGACAGAAAATGCAGATACCAGGGAAGAATATGAGGCCATCATCCAGGGCAATGTCGCATCGATCGCTGCTGTCGCAAATGCTGAAGGGAAATATGAATCAACGGTCCGCCCGATGTTTTACGGCAACCAGTATTTTCTCTTTGTTTATGAGCGATACAACGATGTACGTCTCGTAGGCGCACCACCCAGTTCCATCGGGAACTTTGGCCGCGATAACGACAACTGGATGTGGCCCAGGCACACAGGAGATTTTTCTGTTTTCAGGATATATGCCAATAGTGAGAATGAACCAGCAGGATACAGTGCCGAAAATGTTCCTTACCAGCCAAGGAAATTCTTTGAGATCTCCATGGACGGAATTGAAAAGGGAGATTTTACCATGATCCTCGGGTACCCGGGATCGACGCAGCAATTTCTCTATTCCAGGGCACTGAAGCATTTCGCGGAGGTCAGTATGCCCATGCGCGTGGATTTGCGTACCGAACGCATGGAGATCATGGACAGGTACATGCAGCAATCGGATGAAGTACGTATCCAGTATGCATCCAAATACAGGGGAGTATCCAATGCGTGGAAAAAATGGCAGGGAGCGATACGCGGACTGGAACGGCTCGATGCTGTGCAGAAAAAAGTGAAATTTGAGAATGAATTCCGGGAATGGGTAGGTGAGTCGGAGGACCGTACCGAAGCATATGGCGATCTGCTTCCCTCCTTTGAGGAGATATACACCGAACTCGAACATTTTGATGTGATCAGGGACCTGATGGGGGAAGCTGTTTTTGCCATCGAGATACTGAGGATAGCGAGTGCCGTGGAATACATGATGATGGATTCCATCCCTGCAGAGGAGATCCTCAACCGGTCAAAGCGGATGTACGATGATATCCACCTGCCGCTCGATAAGGAGATGTTCAGGACAATGATGGAGAATTACAATGACCTGAGTCCTGTAGAATTCCATCCGGACATCTTACAGGAGGTCAATGAAAAATACAAGGGAGACTTCAACGCATGGACGGAGGATGTCTATGATAAGACACCGGTTCGCTCGCTGGAGGCTCTGGGCGATTTCCTGCGCATCTACGAAAGAAACCAGGGGAAAGCAATGAAAAAGCTGAAAAAGGACGATCTCTTTATCGCACTGGACCAGTTCAGAAATATATACACCCAGCGGGTAAGGCCGGCAGAGTCGGTCCTGACAGAATCGCTGGAGCATCTCTATAAACGATGGGTAAAAGCACGATTTGAAATGAAACCCGGCAAACGGTTCTATCCGGATGCAAATTTCACGATGCGTCTCACCTATGGAGAGGTGAAGGGTTATTCACCTGAAGATGCTGTGAAATTCGGGTACCACACCACCCTGTCAGGGGTGATCGAAAAAAGCAGGCAGGACCAGCCCGATTACGTGATCCCGGAAAAGCTCCGGGAACTTTATGAAGATAAGGACTATGGCGATTATGGAGTGGACGGGACCATGCCGGTGTGTTTCACTGCTTCAAATCATACTTCAGGGGGAAATTCCGGAAGCCCGGTGATCGATGCCGAGGGCAGACTGATTGGTATAAATTTTGACCGAAACTGGCACGGAACCATGAGTGATGAGATGTATGATCCCGGAATGTGCCGTAACATTGCGGTGGATATCAGGTATATCCTGTTTATCATCGACCGGTTTGCAGGTGCCGGATACCTCCTGGATGAAATGGTGCTGGTGGAAGAAGAGGCTCCAACAGTCGTTGAGGCTGACGCCGGAATGAATTAATACCTGCGACGATACGTTCAAATAGATAAAGAGGCGGTCCCAACTTCAATTGGGACCGCCTCTTCAATTATTTATAAACATAGAAATCCACCTTTTCTTCCTTGCTGTCAATGTGGATCTCATTGGCATTCATCAGCATGGCCCTTGTATCAGGGTCAAGTTCAAGGTCATATGATTTCCTGTCATACCGCATGATGGAACCTGAAATCATATCTATTGCCCAGCCAAGCGGATTCGCCAGGTTGAGGACGCTGATTACATTAAACTCCTGGTCCAGGGTGAAAATCCTCGCTTCGTACCCGTCTAATTTGTATTGGATATCAACGCTGTTGAATTCCCTGTCTACCCGGTAACTGCAGGGTGTCCTGCAGATTTCAAGACCATCCAGGTAAACAGTGGCCCCTTCGGGATCAGAATCAAAATAGATGGTGTCCTTTGTGCCTGTAAATATTGTTGCACAGCCCGATAGCATAAGCGCTACCATGGCCAGGAAAGTAATTTTTTTCATGGTTTCATAGATTTTTATTAGGGCTTACTTCAGTTTAGGGTCCTGTTCAGCAAATTCCGACCGGCAACTCTTAATACGTATGAATAGGATGCTATTTTTATCATTGCAAATTCCGGACCTTAATTGCCGTAATCATAGAAAAAAACCTGTATTTCCGAAGATTTACACATCCGGAACCTAAAGTTCACTGGCTGCCATCTCATTCCGTATATTTTTTTTAAGTTTTAACACTGTCCGGTTTGGCTTTTCTGAAGAAACTACTATTTTCGTAGCACGAAATTATAAAACGTAGCACGATGTCGTTGAAAAGATTTGGAGTGAGCCTGGAGGAGGATGTGCTCAGCGAGCTGGATCAGCTGGTAGAGCGGGACAACTATCCAAACAGGTCCAGGGCCATCGGGTACCTGGTGAAGAAAAGCATCGTTGAACAGAAATGGAATTCCGATGAAGAAGTGGCGGGGGCTGTGGTTGTGGTCTATGACCACAGCAAGCTGGAACTGCACAAGGAGGTGAACGCCATCCAGCACAATTACAATTGCCTGATCCTTTCCGGTCAGCATATCCATCTCGATGAGCATAACTGCCTGGAAGTAATTACTGTAAGGGGAAAGGCGCACAAGCTGATCAAATTGCGGAACAAGTACAAGGGATTGAAAGGGATCAAGAATGTTGAGCTCGTCATGAGCGGAACAGACGATTAATAACCAAACCAATATGATAATGACTAGCAGACTGAAAGTACCATTGAAAAAGAAGTTGTTGATCTTCGCACTTGTAACCGGCACGCTTACAGCATCTGCTGCTGAGCCTACAGATACCATCAACATCAACGAGGTGGTGATTTCCGGGAACAGGGTAGAAGTTACAAAAGTAAGTGTCCCTCAGTCCATCTCGGTGATCACCAGTGACGAGATCAGGAGCCAGGAGGAGGCCAATATCCTCCCCGTTGTTGCCAGGACCACACCGAGCCTGTTCGTCAGTGAGATCGGTGTGGCAGGTTATGCACTCGGAAATGGCACATCGGGACAGATCTCCATCAGGGGTGTTGGAGGTTCCCCCAATGCCCGCGTCATGATGCTGGTGGACGGTCAGCCACAGTATATGGGAGTCTTCGGACATCCGCTGCCCAATTTTCACATGGCTTCCAACGTGGAACGCGTCGAGGTTGTCAGGGGACCTGCATCCCTGCTCTACGGTTCCAATGCCATGGGGGGTGTCATCAACGTAATTACAAAACAACATACCAAACAGGGTCTTAATGTGAGCGGTCATGCAGCGTATGGATCATTCAACACACTGAAGACGGGAGCTTCTGTGGGCTACACGAGAGACCGGTTCTTTGTGGGAGTGAATTTCAATCACAACCAGACCGATGGTCATCGTGACAGCACCGATTTCAATATCACCAATTTGCATGCCTACGCCGGATACCAAATCGACGCCAACTGGTCGGCCCGCATCGGGTATACCTGGGCCGATTATTCATTCATGGATCCCGGATCGACCATGAGTTTTGAGCAACTGACCTTCAAGGGCGATATCAACAGGCAGATGGCCACCTTCTCCTTGAAAAACAGCTATGCAAATACAATGGGAGGGATCTATGCATTCATAAATACAGGGTATCACAGTTTTTCCGATGGATGGGTGTCCGATGACGTCAACAAAGGGGTGAACGTCTACCAGGCATATAAGCCCTGGGCCGGAGCGTTGCTCACAGCCGGATTTGATGTAAAAAACTACGGAGGTGAAGGATCATTTGGATTTTTTGCAGACACCTTCCTCACGGTCAATGAAACGGCCGGCTATCTGCTCGCTGAGCAGGAGATCGGTAACCTGCTGACCCTTTCGGCCGGTGCCCGGTATGAGCAACATTCCAATTTCGGAGGCGAAATTGTTCCGCAGGTGGGACTCACCGTGACGCCAGTCCAGGGGACAACTTTCAAGGGATTGGTGTCCAAGGGTTTTCGAAGTCCGACTATCATGGAAATGTACCTATTTGCACCCAATGCAGATCTCGGTCCGGAACAGTTGTGGAATTACGAACTTTCCTATGCCCAGCGTTTTGGATATTCAGGTATACTGAATGTTACCGGCTATATGATCAACGGTTCAAACCTGATCACCATGGCACCCAATCCCAATCCTGGACCGCCGATGATCAGGGGCAATGGCGGGGCATTTACAAACTACGGGGTTGAGGTGGAGGCTACATATGAGCCCGTACAGGATCTGAAGGTGGATCTTTCATACAGTTACCTCAATATGGATTCACCACGCTACTTCTCTCCTGAGAACCAGCTGTATGTCGGGGCTGTCTATACCATGGGAAAATTCATGCTGGCACTGAATGTCAAACAGGTTTCAGGTCTGTATACCTTCATCAGCAATGTGGATAGTTCAGACGATGTCAGGCAATCCTATACACTCGTGGATGCCAAGGCAATGTACAATGTGCTGGACGGACTCGCCCTTTTCGTGGCAGGCAAAAACCTCCTGAACCAGGAATATGAAACCGTATGGGGCTATCCCATGCCCGGGATCAACGTGATGGGCGGAATATCAATAGATTTCAATTAACCCTACAGTATTTTTTGTTAGTGATGTCAGGATTCCGGCAGGTCAGTATTTACCTGCCGGAATTTTTTACTACTGCCCCAGGATTTTCGCATCCACAAAGAAAACTGAGTGGATCTTGATCTCATGATCCGAACCGATCAGTTCATCGGTCACCGTTTTTACCCTGAGATCAAAGGCATCCTTTTTGATGTATTCCTGGAGATCTTCATCACTTGTTTCCAATTCCAGTGTTTTTCCAGCATCGGCTGGGACCGCATCGTTCCAGGCGATCCTGACTTCATCCAGACTGTCGGCTGAGAGAAATATCTCAATCGATTCAAGAAAACCGAAATCACCTTCAGCAGGGGAGTTGATCGAGAGGTCCAGGGTGGTCAGGGTGATCTCCTCGATCAGGTCTTTCCTGGTATCATTGACAGCAAACTGTGATTCGGCATCGGATTCGATCTCCGGGGTGAAAACATTGAAAGGAAGATTGATCCCGGTTGATGCCGGGATGACAACCGTATCATTGTAGATCAGGTTGAATTTTGTGAATTCAGAGAGCTTTTCACATCCTGTGAAAAAGAAGCTTCCGATAAGTATGACGAGGATAAGTTTTTTCATTTTCCCTTGTTTTATAGTGTAAACGTAACAATTGAATAATGGTTTAAATTTTTTCGTCGTCAATGGTCGGTCCCTGTTTCCGGAATTTTTTATGCTGAACGGTACTCCTGTCCGGCACATGTCCCTGGTGGATAAAAGCCGGGGTGACATACTGGCAAATTGACTATTCGCCAGGAATCCTGGGTGAAAGCAAGGCCCAGGAGGCCGATAGCAAAAAAATGTTTCATCCGATCCGGGCACCCCGGTTCCGGTAGACAATCTTTCCTATATTTGGATTTTATTTTCAGTCCATGACCGATCAATCCAAAGGCATCCTCTATGCTTCCATCACCGCCTCGTTGTGGGGTTTTCTTGCCATAGCACTCAAACTGGCAGTGATGGAGTTGTCTCCTGTAACTGTTGTATGGATCAGGTTTTCAACAGCATTCATTACGCTGGCCCTGGTCACTCTGATATTCAGAAAAAGCGACTTTGCCGTATACAGGAACCTGCATTGGATGCTGCTGCTTGCAGCTGTTTTTCTCGGGTTCAATTACCTGGGATTCATTTCCGGCATTAAATACGTAAGTCCGTCCTCATCACAGGTATTCATCATGGTTGCCCCGGTATCATTTGCATTGTCCGGAATATTGATCTTCAGGGAGAAGGTAAACCTTCAGCATATCATTGGTTTTGTGCTGGTGGTGCTCGGGATCGGCCTGTTTTATTCCGAACAGATCCGGGACCTCGTGAATGCCGAAAACCATTTCACCAGGGGCATGCTGCTGATCTTTGGCGGCGGGTTGTCATGGGCCATCTTCGCCTCCCTGCAGAAGCGGCTGCTCAAGACCTATTCGCCCAACCAGCTCAACCTGTTTATATACAGTATGTGCGCAGTGTTGCTGCTTCCCTTCGCCCAGTTCGGTAAGCTCCCGGGTCTGAACACCGGGGAATATGTCCTGCTCTATTACCTGGGTCTGAATACCGTCCTGGCATACGGATCCCTATCCCTGGCCATTAAATACACCGAAGCCAACAAGGTGAGCGTGATCATTACGCTCAACCCGATCATCACCTTCGTGACCATGGCAATTCTTTCCAGGATGAATGTATCGTGGATCGAACCTGAATCTTTTTCAGTGCTGAGTATTGCCGGTGCACTGACTGTGCTTTCCGGGGCGATCACCGTGATTCTTGCCGGAAGGCGGAAAAAGAGGCCTGGAAATTAATTTTCAAGCTCCTTTTTGGCTTCTTTGGTCAGATCCTCTTCGTCAATCCCCAACGTTTCATCGATCCTTTTTCCGAATTTCAGGTCCGAAATGATCAGCATGAATGCACCAAACACCAGCATTCCCAGCCCTGAATAAAGATTGATGTTCTTTCCCAGGGAGAGTTCGTACATCTCATCCCCCAGTGTTACAATGCCAAAAACAGTCAGAATCAGTCCGAATACAACGAACATGAAACCAATTGGTATTTTTATATCTAAACCCATGATGTTTGTTTTTACAGATTACCAGAAAATTACAGTTAAGATCACGGCAATGATGCCCACTGCCCATGCAAGTGCGCCCGGACGCTGATACCAGTGTTTGCTGTCATCGATCGTCTTCGGGGTGAGCTGGTAGACCAGACCTTTCAATTGCTCATCGGTCTTGGTACGTTTTGTTGCCAGCGATATAACGATGGTAGCCACAAGTGCTACTGAAAATGCAATAATTGCGATCCAGAAGTTTTGTGCCATCTCACTCGGGAAGGTTTGCAATACGGTGCCGGTCCATCCCCCTTTGACCAGGCTTTCTGCCCCGGCCGGCTGTGTGAATCCATGGACCAGTGCGGCAGAGAATGTTCCGGTGAGCAATCCCCAGAATGCGCCATGTCCTGTTGTTCGTTTTGTAAACATTCCCATGAGGAATGCCGCAAACAGGGGGGCATTGATAAACGCAAAGATCAACTGGAGGAAATCCATGATATTGTTGAACAGGGCCGCGACATACGCTGTAAGGATACTCACAAGGACGCCGAATACAGTGGTGAGCTGACCCACGCGGAGATAATGCTTGTCGCTTTTGCCGGGAACCAGGTAACTCTGGTAAATATCATATGTAAATACAGTATTGAATGCCGTTACGTTCCCGGCCATGCCACTCATAAAGGATGCCATCAGGGCGGTCAGGCCAAGTCCCAGCACTCCGGTGGGCAGAAACCGTTTCAGCATCATGGGGATCACGAGGTCATAGTCATATCCTGCTCCTTTGACAGGCAGATCAAATAGCGGATCTCCTGAATTCAGTAATGCAATTGCAATCATCCCGGGAATGATCACAAGGAAAGGGATGAACATCTTCGGGAAGGCACCGATCAGTGGAGTTTTCCTTGCATCACTCATGGAGCCGGCAGCCATGGCACGCTGTACAACCAGGAAGTTGGTACACCAGTAGCCGAATGAAAGCACAAAACCAAGTCCGAAAAAGATTCCGATCCATCCTCCCATGGGATGTTCAGGGGAGATGTTGGACCAGGAATGGTCAAATCCCGAGGTCGCGGGATTCAGCGCCAGCTTCCCAACCATGCCGTCCCATCCGCCAACTTTGATCAATCCGATGATGACAAGTGGAAGGAATCCAATTACGATCAGGAAGAACTGCAATACCTCGTTGTAGATCGCAGAACTCAGTCCGCCCAGGTAGGTATATACAAGGACAATGAAGGCGGAGATGAACAGGCTCATGTGGAAATTCCATCCGAGCAACGTTTCCATCAGGAGCGCAAGTGCATACATGGAGATCCCCGATGCAAAAATGGTCATGATGGCAAATGTGAAAGCATTAAAGCCCCGTGTTTTTTCATCAAACCTGAGTTTCAGGTATTCCGGGACCGACCTGGCCTTTGAGCCATAGTAAAATGGCATCATGAAGATCGCCAGGAAGATCATGGCGGGGATGGCGCCGATCCAGTAGAAGTGTACCGTGGCCATCCCGTACTTGGCACCTGATGCGGCCATTCCGATCACCTCCAGCGCACCGAGAT
>JGI12048J13642_11636829_pt1 | contig 13715 bp, 13 predicted proteins | sample ElkSlonscriptome_16_FD_13642 | JGI IMG/M metagenome (IMG submission 13642) | reverse complement strand
TACTCGGCATCCGCTTCGCAGCGACCCATACGGAAAATGTCGCAGCAGCCCACGCCCGCCTGCAGGCTGCTGCCACAACGCCGGTCATCACCGTGCTGACCCACGTGCGGCCACGCAGACTGCGCCAGTTCACGCGCTGCTACGGGCCGGTCAGCGTGCCGATATGACATGGCGACTGCTCATCCTGAGCGTATCGCCGTTCCCGAAACTCCAGCCGCCTTCCGCCGCAGGCGACACATAGGCCTTGGCCGGCCAGTCAAGGGTGCCGCTTGCATGGCGCGCATCGATATTGGGACGCAGAAAGGCTGTCAGACCGGTGGTCAGACCACCGGTATCGGCTGTCACTGCAAGCCCGTAGCGCAATTGCGTTTCACCGATCTGCGCCGTCAACCCGATCCGCCCTCCATCACCGAGCCCGAGGTTCGGCGGCATCTGACCCGCGTAATCGGCCAGCCTGACAGCGACACCCCTGCCGACGACATCGTCAACAGCGACAGCCCCTGTTTCACCATCCCAATGCACCATCGGCAGCATACCGGCATAGAACCACGCGACATCGGCCTGCGCACCCACAGGAGACACAGTCACATCGTGGCGCACCTCACCGGGTTTCACCGTCCGTACCAGCGTGCAATCGGCCAGCTTTTCCCCCGCAGCCGTCTGCCAGTGCGTCGTCTCGGTCACGACCAGCCCGGTGCCCACCCGCAACCCGGTTCCCGTTGTCGGAGGTGTCCATGCCATGCCATCGAGCGCGACGGCCCTGCTCTGCAACGGCTCGTTTCCATGCGTCTGGCCACCGACCTCGGACGCCACGCCATCAACCGAAAACCGCACCGCGTACTCACGCTCCGAGGCATAATCGATCGCGATGACCTCGGGGTAGGTCGGGCGGTTGTCGGCGCGCCAGTCCAATGCGCCGTCCGACGCGATGCCGCTGGCATGCGCAGGCGGGGTGCCCCCGCTGACCCCGCTTGCCCGGGCTGCGTAAAAGGTGCCGCGCCACTGCACCTCGTCACCCATCGTATAGGCCACGCCCGGCTCCCAGAGCGGCGGCAGGATCCGCGCATCACCCAACCCCGCACTGGTCGAGACCGCCTCGAGCATGATCGCGGCCCCGCCCGGCGCAGCAGCCCCGCCGTAGGACAGGCGCAGGCTGTGCGCGCCCGACAGACCACTGGCCACCCGCACGACCTGCCTGCGGCTGAGATCGGCTTCGGCATAGGTCGAGAACGCCTTGTATCCCAGACCGGACGGATCGCCGATCTCGTTGACAAGCACATCGTCGCCGTCGATCTCGACCCGCACGTACCCCCCCGAGGTGCGACCGGTATAGTGCACCCAAATGTCATAGGGCCCTTCGTGATCCAGTGCGACGGTCGCGCTGGCCTGCGCCGCGCCGGTGCTGATCGCGCGATTGCCGGTATAGCTCTGGCCCAGACCAGACCCCGAGGACTGCATCTGGTTCCAACTGCCTGCAAGCACCATGGCCCCCACGGGATAGACATTGCGCAGTTTGGCCAGCAGTGTCTCGCGCCAGGACAGGCGCAGACCGGGATCATCGTTGTCCAGCGTCATCCAGGCCGCATGTCCGGCGCCAAGCTCGGTCCAGACCGACAGCGCGCCCCCCGCACCCTCGGCGATGGCGACGGCCCCGCCACCGCCATCGGCGAAAAGCGGCGAGAGCGGATCGGGGGCGGACGGACCGGCCCCGGGCGAAAGCGCAAATCCGATCATGTCCTAGTACCACGCGACCAGTTGCGCGGTGGTGCCCGATGAAAGCACGCGGGTCGGACGCAGCGACAGAACGGCCCCGGCCACGACCTCGTAAGCTACGGTCTGACCGTCGTTGTCCTGCAGCACGGCAGTCCCGCCCGCATTGACGTAGACAGCCCGTGGGCGGACCGGCAGATCGGCGGCGTCGTCCGGCACGATCAGGTAATGCGCCACCGCCGGCGAGGTCAGGTTCACATAGTCGGTATCAAAGGGATCAGGCATGGCGCACTCCGTTTTGCAGATTTCGAAAACGGTTCTACGCGGCGAATCCTAGCAAATCCGGACCGCCCCGTTCGGCGGACCGCGCAACAGCACGTCTGGCCCTTCGCACCAGTTCCACGCTAGAAGGGCACATGCCCCGGCCCCAACTCCACCGCATCCCGTCGGGCGAGGCTTTGCAAACCGCCGGTCTCGCACCCGAAGTCCCCTTCTACGCAATCGGCGACGTGCATGGCCGCTACGATCTGCTGGCCCCCTTGCTCGACCGGCTGCTGGCGACCGACGATCCGGTCGTGCTCCTTGGCGACTACATCAACAAGGGCCCCGACAGCGCCGACGTCCTGCGCCTTGTCAGGCAGGCGACGATGACGGGACAGGTCATCGCGCTGCGCGGCAACCACGAGGAACTGCTCCTGCGCTATCTGGTCCGCCCGCGCGTGCTTTACGACACCTTCCTCGGTTATGACGGCCTTGCTACGCTGCAGAGCTTCGGCGTCGGCGCCCCTGAACCCGATGGCGGCCTGCGCGAGATGTCACGCCTGCGCAATGCCTTGCGCGCCCGGCTTGGTGACCTCGAAGACTGGATCGCCGGTCTTCCGTTCCACTTCCAAAGCGGCAATGTGGTTGCCCTGCATGCCGGCTGCGATCCGGCGCTCCCCATCGACGCACAGCACCCCCCGAGCTTTGCCTGGGGTCATCCGAAATTCACCAAGGAACCGCGCGGCGACGGGGTCTGGGTCGTGCACGGCCACACCCCCGTTCCTGCCGTCAGTATCAAGCAAAAGCGCATCGCCATCGACACCGGCGCACATCAAAGCGGAACACTGTCGGCCGTCCGCATCGCGCCGGGGCGGCTGAGCGTCCTCTAGCGACCTTCGCGGCGCAGGATCACGACAAGCGTCCGCCAGGCGATCCATAGATCGAACCGGAACGACCGGTGCGCCAGATAGTGCAGGTCGGCCGCGACCTTGCGCAGGACCGCCTCGCGTGTGTCCACATATCCCACCGCGATCTGGGCATAACCGCTGATCCCCGGGCGCAACCGGTAGCGCAAAGCATAATCGGGCACGGACCGCAGGTACGCCTGCGCATGGGCCAGCGCATCGGGCCGCGGCCCGATCATGCTCATCTCTCCGCGCAGCACGTTGATGACCTGCGGCAGTTCATCGATCCGCAGGCGGCGCAGCAGGTGCCCCAGCCGCGACACGCGACCCGCCTCGAGCGCGTCGAACGCGCCCCGGTCTCCACGGTCCACCCCATGCATGGTACGAAACTTGAGCGCGACGAAAGGGTGGCAGTTCTGTCCCATCCGTGCCTGCCGGAAAAACACCGGACCGGGATTGAGCAGGGGATTGAGCAACGCCAGCGCCAGCGCAAAGAGGATCAGCGGCGGCAGTAGCGCGCCCGCCACAAGGATATCGAAACCGCGTTTCAGCCCGAGCCCGCGTTGCGCATCGGCCCGCTTCGTGCGGGCATAAAATCCTTCGCTTTCGACAAGATCAAACATGGTGACACCTCGGGCCGCGACAGGCAGCTCGAGGTGACGTTGCCGAATGATGCTTAATGGATCGTTAAGTCCGGCGCGCGCCCATACGGAAAATCACCGCGAAATCGGCGGTTTGCGCAATAATCCGTTAACGAGTATGAAGATTTCCCGCCTCCGCCGGTCAGGAAACCGCGATCACGTTATGCTCCGGTCCGTAGGGAAACCCGGTAATATTCTCGACGCCGCTCTCGCCGATCACGAGGATATCATGCTCGCGGTAGCCGCCCGCACCTGGCGTGCCCTCGGGTATCCACAGCATCGGCTCCATCGACACGACCATGCCGGGTTCGAGGACGGTATCGATATCCTCCCGCAACTCCAGCCCTGCTTCCCGCCCGTAGTAATGGCTGAGAATACCGAACGAGTGGCCATAGCCGAAGGACCGGTATTCCAGCAGCCCTTCGTCAGCGAAGAACCGGTTGATTTCGGCAGTGATCCCCGAACAGGTAGCGCCCTTCCTGATCAGACTGATGCCCAGTTCATGCGCCGCGACGTTGGCCTTCCAGACGCGCAGGCTCGCCGCATCCGGCGCGCCCAGGAACAGGGTTCGCTCCAGCGCGGTGTAATAGCCCGAAATCATCGGAAAGGTATTCAACGACAGGATGTCGCCCTTCTGCAATGCGCGCGCCGTCACGGGGTTGTGCGCCCCGTCTGTATTGGGCCCCGACTGAAACCAGACCCAGGTGTCGCGGTATTCCGCCGCGGGGAAGGCCCGCGCGATCTCGGCTTCCATGGCATCGCGGCCCGCCATCGCGATCTCGATCTCTGTCGCGCCTTCGCGGATCGCGGCGTGGATTGCGGCACCGCCGATATCAGCGGTGCGCGCACCGGCCTTGATCAAGGCGATCTCCTCGTCCGACTTGACCATCCGCGCGCGCATCGTGTCGGGCGCGACATCGATCAGTTCGGGGGCGCCCAGCATCCGCTCGGCGGTATCACGCGCGGCCAGCGTCATGTGGTCGGCTTCGATCCCCACGCGCCCTGCTTGTCCGGTCAGGCTGGCGACCGCGCGCCAGAAATTGTCGCGTTTCCAGTCTGTATAGATGACATTGCCGTCCACCGACCTGCGCCACGGCTGGCCTGCGTCGATATTGGCAGAAACGGTCGTGCAGGCATCCTGCGTGACGACGCAGCCGTAGGACCGCCCGAACGCGCAATACAGAAAGCCCGAATAATACGCGATGTTCTGCATCGAGGTCAGCAGCACCGCCGGAATATCGCGCCGGGCCATGATGTCCCGCAGCACTGCAAGACGGCGGGCATACTCGGCGTGCGAAAACGGCAGAGGCGCTTTCTCGCCGTTGTGGCAGGTAAAGAATTCTGGTCGATTGGCGAGGTCGTTCATGATCGCATCCTTGTCACATGCCGGACGCGTCAGATTGATGTGTCCGGCTCCGCATCCCGGCGTACAGGACGGCAGGTCACATCTGGACCATGACAGGGGTCTCGGCCACGACGCCATCGCGGCACCCGTCACACCGACAGCGGTAGAAAATCCCGGTGCAGGGGTCAAGAAAAGAAAACGCCCGATCGCTTGGACCGGGCGTTTTGGCATTCATTGGTGTCAGATCAGCCGGGGGACAAGCCCCGCAACCGCTCGGACCGGCGGCGCAGCAACTCGACCGTCGTCAGAAGCAGGATCGAGATCGTCACGAGGATCGTGGCGGCGGCAAGAATGGTCGGGCTGATCTGTTCGCGCAGCCCGGTGAACATCTGCCACGGCAGGGTCTGCTGCTGGGCGGAGCCCACGAACAGTACGACGACCACTTCGTCGAACGACGTGATGAAGGCAAAGAGCCCGCCCGAGATCACCCCCGGCAGGATCAGCGGCATCTGCACGCGGAAGAACGTGGTCACCGGATTGGCCCCCATGTTCGCAGCCGCCCGCGTCAGCGAATTGTCAAAGCCCACCAGCGTCGCCGTCACCGTGATGATGACGAAAGGCACACCCAGCACGGCATGCGCCAGAATGACCTTCAGATATCCGACGAACGACTGGTTCAGCCCGAGCGTCGCCTCGAGCCAGTTGCCCAGCGGCGCGTAGAAAAAGAACATGCCGGTCGCCGAAATGATCAGCGGCACGATCATCGGCGAGATCATGATCGCCATGATCGACTGCCGGAACGGGACATGGCTCTGCGACAGGCCGATGGCGGCCAGCGTGCCGAGGCTCACCGAAATGATGGTCGCGATCGGCGCGATGATCAGCGAATTGCGCAGCGGCACCATCCATTCATCGGTGCCCAGAAAATCCCGGTAATGCTTGAGCGAATAGCCTTCGGGATCGAATGACAGCATCTCGGGCGTGAAGGTGAAGAAGTCCTCGGCATTGAACGAAAGCCACAGGACCGGCAGCAGCGGCGCGATCAGGAAGAAGAACACGAAGCCGCAGATGAACAGGAAACTGTTGTACCACAGCGTTTCGCGCGCGGTGTAATAGATCGGCACATTCTTGCGGTAGCCCCCGCTGTCCAGCCAGTAATAGAACCAGCTGATCACCGCGCCGATCAGCGCACCGGCGACGGCGCCGCCGAAATTGGTGAACACCAGTCCCACAAGCGCTCCGACAGCGATAATGGCCCACCGCCCCTTGGTGCGCGGGACCGAGAACTGATGCAAACCATAGGCCATCGCGAAACCGATGGCGGCCCCGATCACAAGTCCGATCCACGGATTGCCGAAGGCATTTCCCACGACAAAGCCGAAGGCGCCGGTAAACGCGGCCGTACAGGGTGCGGTGAAACTCATCAGGTCAGGCTGAAAGCGGGGTCCGATATATGCCATGGCTCAGCCTCCCAGTTTCACGTTGTCGATGCCGACGATCCGGTCGTAGCACCAGTAAAGGAGAAGCACGACCGCCAGCAGAATGGACCCGAGCGCCGCTGCCAGACCCCAGTTGAGCGAACTGGAGATATGGAAGGCGATCCGGTTGGAAATGAAGACACCGTCAGTGCCGCCCACGATTTCGGGCGTGATGTAATAGCCGATCGACAGGATGAACACGAGGATCGACCCCGCACCGATCCCCGGCACGGATTGCGGAAAGTAGACCCGCCAGAAGGCCGTCGCATTCGTCGCGCCAAGGCTCTTGGCGGCGCGCATGTAGCTGGGCGGAATGGTCTTCATCACCGAATAAAGCGGCAGGATCATGAACGGCAGCAGGATATGCGTCATCGCGATCACGGTGCCGGTGGCGTTGTTCATCAGGATCAGGCGGTTTGCGTCATCCACAAAGCCCAGCCAGACAAGAATGTCGTTGATGACCCCCTGCTGCTGCAACAGCACCTTCCAGGCCGAGGTCCGCACCAGAAGCGAGGTCCAGAACGGCAGCAGGACCAGGATCATCAGCACATTGGCCGTCCGCAGGGGCAGGTTCGCCAGCAGCCATGCCACCGGATAGCCCAGCACGATGCAACTGCCGGTGATCAGCAGCGACATCCACAAGGTCCGGATGAACAGCGTGATATAGAGTTGCTGGTTCTCGGGCCGCATCTGCGCCCCTTCGGTCCCCAGTTCCATGTCGACCGCGTTCAGAAAGTATCCCGGTGTCAGGTTGGGGCTGTAGATCTTGATCGTCTGCCAGACCTCGGGGTCAAGCCAGTCTTCATCCAGCTCCGCAAAGGCATCGCGAAACATCAGATCGGGCAGTTGGTCACGGTTCGCGGCGACCAATTGCAGGTCTTCCGCATGCGGCCCGCTGTAGGCGTTGACAGCCGCCACGGTGTCGGGATTGCGCAGGTCCAGCCCGAGCGCGGCATAGACCGCCTCCCAGGGATCGCTGGTCGAGATATCTTCCTCTTCCTCGATCGCCTCGAAAATCGCCCAGTCGGCATAGGCCGTGGTCGTCAGGGGCAGCATCTCGGCCATCTCGCCGGATAGTGTCAGGCCGACATCACCGTTGAATTCACCCGGCACCATGCCGTTCCAGAGATCGCGTCGCGCCTCCAGCAGATCGTTGCCGCCGGTTCCGGACATGATCGCGAACCAGGTCTCGCCGTCTTCCAGTGCGGGTGCGATCTCTTCGATCGGATCCTGCCACAACTCGCCCACATCATCCAGATTGCGCCCCGAGGTGCGGAAAAGCGACGACGTGCCGGTCTGCTCGTAGTTCAGGCGGGTGCCGAGTTTCGTATGCTCTCTGGCCTCGGCAGCCTTGAAAAGGTCGAAGAAAAGGCCCTGAAAGACGTCTTCGCCCGGCGCGTCGCCGGACTCTTCGTCCCAGGATTGCAGCGCGGCGGTCGCCTGCGGCATTGTCGTTGAAACAATCTCGTTCTCGACGGATCGAAACAACATGGTCGCGATCGGGATGACGAAGGTAATCACCACGAACAACAAAAGCGGCGCGATCAGCGCCAGGGCCCGCAGCTTCTGGCGGCGCAGCGCACGCGCCAGGCTCGTCTTCAGCGGCGTGCCATCGGCGGCAAGCATGCGTTCCGAGGATGTCGCGTCACTCATATCTACCCCGTCGGTATGAATTCGGTCTGAAACGCCGGCTTATTGTTGCCGGTCTGTCGTCTTGAGGTCGGGAAGGGCCCTTGGGCCCTTCCCGCTAAGGCAAAGCCTTATTGTGCCAGCCAAGCCTGGAATTTCGCGTCGATATCGTCGCGATAGTCAGCCCAGAACTCGTAGTTGTAGAGGAACGTGTTCGCGGCATTGTTCGGATCGGTCGGCATGTGCTGCGCCATCTCGATGCCCAGATCGGCGTGCTGTCCGACCAGTGGCGCCGAGGATTCACGCGCAGGACCGTAAGAGATCCACTTGGCCTGATCCGCCAGACGCTGTGTGTCCGTCGCGAAGTAGATGAAGTCCATCGCACGTGCCAGACGGTCCTCGGGCAGACCTTCGGGGATGATCCAGCCGTCAAGGTCGAAGACCTGCGCGTCCCACATCATGCCGATCGGCTGATCCTGCTCTTCGATGGCCGAGAACAGACGACCGTTGTAGGTCGATCCGATGAAGACCTCGCCGTCAGCCAGCAGCTGTGGCGTATCGGCACCGGCCGACCACCAGATCACGCTGTCCTTGATGGTGTCGAGCTTGGCAAGCGCCTGCTCTTGACCCTCTTCGGTCGCCAGCACGTCGTAGACTTCATCCTTGGCGACACCGTCGCACAGAAGGGCCCACTCCATGTTGTTGATCGGACGGCTCTCGAGCGAGCGCATGCCGGGATAGGTTGCCAGATCGAAGACGTCGCAGATGTCGTTCGGCGCTTCCACACCCTCGGGCACCATGTCGGTGCGGTAACCGAATGTGGTCGAATAGACGATCTGCGGAATGAAGCAGTCGCCGACCAGAAGATCACCGAAGTCGTCCGATGCGGATGTGCCGTCAGGGGCCGGTGCCAGCACTTCGTCGGCATCGATCTCCATGGCCAGACCCTCGTCGCACAGACGCAGGGCGTCAGCGGCGACCACGTCCACCACGTCCCAGGTGATGCTGCCGGCTTCGTTCATCGCGCGCAGACGCGCCACGGCCTCGGCCGAGCTTTCGTCCCACGTGACCGACACCTCGGGGTTCATTTCGGTGTAAGGGTTCGTGTAGGCATTGATCTGGCTTTGCTGATAGGCACCGCCCCAGCTGACGATCGTCATGTCATCGGCCATTTCCTGCGCGAGACCCGGTCCCGCAGTAAGCGCGAGGACAGACACCGCTGATACAATATGTGTCTTTTTCATGTTAACTCCCAATCGTTGTCTCGTGATGATTTTTTTGCGGGTCACGAGTTTGCCCGACTGCTTGCAAGGGGTGGCAAGACCGCCCCCTCGACAAGAATGGTATTACGAATCAAGCGCGCGGCAATCCGCGGGCAGCCAGCCGATCTCCAACTGCTCCCCCGGCTTGAGGCGCGGCTGGTCGGGCGCGTTGCGTGTTTTGACCACGAAATCCTCGTTGCCGGCCACACGCAGACGGGTCCGGAAGATGTCGCCCATATAGATGAATTCGAGCACCTCGGCCTTCAGCGTATGGGCCCCTTCCTGCAACCGTTCCTTGTTCATCTCGACCCGTTCGGGGCGGATTGACACGCAGGTCCGGTCACCGACCTTGCTGACATTGACGGGCTTGGCGTCGATGACCTCGCCGCCATCCAGCTTGACCTCGCAAAGCTCATCGCTCTTGATCTCGGTCACAACGCCTTCCAGCGTGTTGTTCTCTCCGATGAACTGCGCAACGAAACTGTTGTCGGGCGCCTCGTAAAGGACATCGGGCGGGGCAAGCTGCTGGATGCGGCCGTCTTCGAACACGGCGACACGGTCCGACATCGTCAAGGCCTCGGTCTGGTCATGCGTCACGTAAACCGTGGTGATCCCCAGGTTGTGCGCAAGACGGGTGATCTCGAACTGCATATGCTCGCGCAGCTGCTTGTCCAGCGCGCCAAGCGGTTCGTCCATCAGCACCAGTTCCGGTTCGAACACCAGCGCGCGCGCCAGCGCGATCCGCTGCTGCTGCCCGCCTGAAAGCTGTGCGGGACGCCGGCCCCCGAACTCCCCCATCTGCACCATGTCCAGCGCGCGCTTCACCTTTTCCTCGCGCACCGACTTGTCCAGTTTGCGCACCTCCAGCGGAAACGCGAGGTTTTCGGCCACGGTCATATGCGGAAACAGCGCGTAGTTCTGAAACACCATCCCGATCCCGCGCTTGTGCGGCGGAATGTTGTTGATCGGCTTGCCATCGAGCAGGATTTCACCATGCGTCGCCGTCTCGAAACCGGCCAGCATCATCAGGCATGTCGTCTTGCCCGATCCGGACGGCCCGAGCATGGTCAGAAACTCGCCCTTGGGCATCGCGAGGTTCAGGTCTTTGACCACCAGAGCTTCGCCATCGTAGGATTTTTGCACGCGATCAAATTGCACGAACGATTGGTCATCGGCCAAATCGGTCACCCCTGTGTTACCATTCCCTGTCGATCAACTGTAGTGATCTTTATTGCCGTCAATAGAGCATCTGCATCCGAAGGTCGCAACCAAGAACACCGGAATTAACCCCAATTGCTTGATTTTTCACAGTTTTGCACAATTCTTCATATGCCATGAAAGCGCAGAGTTACTTGAAAAGACCGGCTTGCCCGTCATCGCGGCGATCTGTGGAATCGCCACGCGCGTCCTGAGATTGGTGCAGCTGAGGAAGATACCTTCGACATCCTCCGCCTGTCCCAGCGCGACGGCGGCCTCGATGATCGACGCATCGGAAATCCGCGCGACCTTGGCCTCTTCCGCCTCGCCGAAGGTGCCGAACGTATCCGTTGCGATGCCCGCATCGGCGAAGGCCGCCCGGAACGCGGTGTTCACCTCGGCGATATAGGGTGACAACAACGCCAGGCGTGTCAGCCCGTAGGTCCGCGCATAGGTGATCGCGGCGCGCATCGGGTTGGTGACCTGCGCGGTATTGCAGGTCGACTTCACCAAGGCCTCGACCGCGTCGGACCCGATGATCGCGCTGGCAGAGGTGCATCCATACCCCACCACCGAAAACGCCAGCGACTTGGGCAGCAGATCCGCCGCCGCCGCGATATCCGCCTCCATCGCCCCGAGGGTTTCGGGCGTCACCTGTGGTGAACTGGGGATCCGACTGACGTAAAGGGCGGCATCAACGCCCGCGAAGGCCTTGTGAAACTCGGGCTCCACCGTTTCATCCGTCTGCAACACGATCAGGCCCAGGGGTGTGGGAAGCGCCTCGTCGGCAATAAGGTTGAAAGGCATCGTTGTCATAGCACGGGGATCCTCGCGGGGTCGTGCGGGCTGAGATACCGCGCACCATCTTGCGTGATTACGATATTCTCTTCATGGACCATGATCCTGTCGCCGATTGCAAGCCCCGGCTCCAGCGTCAGGATCATCCCTGCCTCGATCACCGTATGATCGGACGGGATCAGGGACGGCCATTCGGTCAGCGACATGCCGACCCCGTGCCCCAACCGGCCCCCGTCCGTCGGACCGCTTCCCTGCGAAAGCACACGGTCCATCGCGTGAAAGAGATCCGCCGCGGTCACACCGGGGCGGGCGGCGGTATACGCAGCCTCGGTCGCATCGCAAAGCCGCGCATGGGCGTCCTGCGTCGCGCGACTTGGCGGACCCACGGACCAGTTGCGGTCGAAATCACAGAAATACCCGTCGTGAACGAGCCCGGTGTCGAGCATCAGCACATCGCCCCGCGCCAGCGGTGCTGCGGTCGCGGGCGAAATCACATCGCCATAGCCACCCTGCCCTGCCCCGCCCGCCAGATAGGGCACCCAGTCGGCCCCCTCCTGCAGACAGAGCATCTGGAACTGCCGGAACACCGTATCCAGCGCGACACCCTCGGCCGCGATCTCGGGGACACGGGCAAAGGCACGCCCCGCGATGGCGCAGGCCGCGGCCACCTTCGCGATCTCGGCCTCCGACTTGACCATGCGCAAGCGCCGCACGATCCCCTTGTCCGAGGTCAGGTTGCAAGCCGCGGACAAGCGCCGGAAATCTGCAAGCGGCATCCGCACATGGGTCTCGTGTCCGTCCGGCACGGCGATGCGACCGCCCGCCGCCACCTCGTGCAACGTCTCGATCAGCAGGCCGGTCCCGTCGTCGGTCAGGTCGGGCGATGACCAGGTGCGGATATCGCTGATCCATGTCTGCGCCATCAGCGTGCTGCCGATCGCGGGGATCACCGCGATCGGTTTGCCCGATGCCGGCACGACGACGAACCATGGCCGCGTGGGGCTCTCCCAGAACCGCGTCAGAAAGCCTGTGAAATAGCGCACCTGCGCTTCGGTGGTCAGCAGAAGCGCCGCGATATCGTCTTGCGCCATCAGCGCCTGCGCCCGCGCGGTACGGCCCGCGAACTCCGAGGCGGCAAACCCCCTCAATCGGCCACTTCGGACAAAAAGCACAGGACCCGCGCCTGCGCGCCGATGTCCAGAGCGTCGCGCACGCGCGCGTCCATCACGGCGGCGATGCCCGCCCCGCCCGATGCGGTTGTCTCGAAACCCGCCGCCGCGATCTGCGGCAGCTTTGCCGTGACATCGTCGTCGCTCACCGTCAGGAAGTGGTCCGCATCACGCGCCAGACCGTTCAGCGCAATCAGCGACGGCGCCTTGCAGTCAAGCCGCCCCATGATGCTGTCCGGCCCGTCGGCAAAGGTGGCACGGCCCGCCGCGATGCTGGCCTGCAACGCGGGGGCCGCGTCGGGTTCCACGACGACGATCCGCGGGCGCATCACCCCATGCCTTGCGGACATAGGCGGCCACCGCGCCCGCCATTCCGCCGACGCCCGCCTGCAGGAACACATGGGTCGGCACCTCGGGGCATTGCGCCACGGCCTCGGCGGCCATCTGCAGGTATCCCTCCATCAGGACATGGGGCAGGTCGGTATATCCCTCCCACGAACTGTCCGATAGCAGGGTCCAGCCCTCGACCTCGGCTGCCGTCTGCGCCGCCTGCATCGCGGCGGCATAGTCGGCCCCCTCCCGGACCACGCGCGCCCCCAGACCGCGCAGGCGGTCGGCAAAACTTTCGGGCACTGTGGCGGCGATATACACGACCGCGCGCGCACCGAATATCCGCGCACCGGCGGCGACGCTCATGCCGTGGTTGCCCGCGCTCGCCGTCACGTAGGTCCGGTCCGTCAACGTCTGCGCACCCGGATCGGCCGCGCGATCGGCCGCCTGCCGTGCGATCACATAGGCCGCACCCAGCGCCTTGAACGATCCAAGCCCCATGCGGGACCGCTCGTCCTTCACCCAGAGCGCGCCGACGGGTGCAAGCCCCCGCGCCGTGCCGAGCGGCGTGGACGCGGCCTTGGGGCAGCGCCGTAGCAGATCGGCCACGCGCCCGGCATCGACAGATGGATAAGGCACCCCGCTGGCCAGCCTGTCCCCGCCCCGGTAGGGATTTGCGATCATATGCATGGGCGGGTCCTTTTCATGTCACCCCTGTCCGGCGCCGTGGCTGCGGCTGTAAGGGTTGGGCTGCGGCACGCGATGCCGCGCCCGCACCGCTGCGCCGGGATCCCAGACGCTGATTTCCAGCGGATGACAGGCGGCGGTATCCGAGGAATGTTCCGCCGAACAATCCCCGCCCGGACAGGCCGAAAGCCCGACGAGCAAGTCGATTTCGGCGTGGAACTCCAGATAATCGCCGGGCCGGACCGGGCTGGCTTTCATGAAGTACTGCCCCGTGTCGCGGGTGAACCCCGTGCACATGAAGAC
>JGI12048J13642_10843925_pt1 | contig 13718 bp, 6 predicted proteins | sample ElkSlonscriptome_16_FD_13642 | JGI IMG/M metagenome (IMG submission 13642) | reverse complement strand
GGCGTGAATTTCCTCCTGCGTTTTACCGCCTTTGCTTGCGAATTGATTTCTTCGGCATGCGTAAGAAAGATGCTCTTTAATGCGTTGGAAACCTTTGTTAACATGTCCATGCGGAAGCTCCTTCTCCCAGAATTGAATTGTTTTTGCGAGCAACAATTCTGATGGAACTTCCGCTTTTTTAATACACCAATTTCTTAACTTGATGCGTATGGGGGGTATAGGTTTCTTCCCCGCCGCGCGCAATGTAATTGTCTTCCTGCCAGGCGATGGGTGGCGAGCCGGGAATCTGGGGGTTGCCTGCCCGGTTCTTGATCTGCCCGCAGACGCTGGTCATTGGGTTGAGCGTACCGTCTTCGTTGAGCAGCTCGCCGTAGCGCATTTTGATTTGCGTTCCGGCGGGCACATTGAAATCGAAGCTCGCCCAGCCGCCGAAGTTTTGCCCCATATCCACGATGTAGACGCCATCGGCCGGTTCGGTAATGGCGACGGGGCTGAACGTTTTCGTGACCTTTATGGCCGCGTTTGGTTGGGCCATCAGCACGCCGTTGGGAGCTGTAGCGGTTCTCGCCGCCGACCATTTGCTGTCGTTCAATCCGGGCTTGTTCCAACCAGGAATACTCTTCCGCGCATCGACCTTTTCGCCGAGATAAATATTGTTGCGCAGGATCGGTCCCTGAGTAGATTTCCAGGAGGTATCGCTGACGATTGATTCGCTAGAGCCGTCGGCATATTCGATCTGCAGGCGAGCGATGAACTGGGGTCGGCCGACGGGCAACCGCTCGCGCAGGTTGACGCTGCCCCACAGACGCAGGGGCAGGGGATTGCGCCAGCCGTTGCCAAGCTCGACGCCCAGACAGTTTTCTTTGTTTGAGAGTTGATCCGTCACATCGTAGACGGAATAAAACACGCGTTTGTGTGGGAGGGTCCAAAGTGGATCAAGCTGATGGTCGCCAACCACCTTGCCGTTTAGTGATGCACGGTAGTAGCCCAGTGCGGCAATGTAGAGACGCGCGTTTTTGGCCGATCCTGAGAGCATGAAAGGCTTGCGGAACAGCGGCGCCGGATCATCCGTAAAAAAATCTTCGTCCTTTTCCGGCGTCGGTTTGCCGTCGCCGATCCACTCGGCCTGCCAATCGGATGCCTTCAGCAGACCCTGTTCCCAGAAAGCGGGTACCGACCATTCGGACGCCGTGCCATCGTTGTCCCAAACCATCACTTTCCAAAAACATCGCTGGCCGGACAGCAGTGGCGCACCGGCGTAGACAACGCCCACGCTTTGGCTGGAGGGGACCTTTCCGCTGTCCCACAAATCACCCCTGTTGTCTTTCAGTTTTTCGCTGGCCGAGGCTACCAACACGCGGTAAGCGGTCTGTTGCGCGCCGCGCACGTCAGATGCTAACTCCCAGCCCAGCCGCGGCTGTGGATGATCGATGGCCAGTGGCTGGTCGCGGTATTCGCAGTGCAGTCGCACAATGTTGATTGCCTTTGATGATCGAAACGGAGCTGAGCTCACTGTTTCTGTCGCCAGGGAGAGCAGAAAGAGCGCACACAAGGTGCTTAAACCCAGGGTTGATTTCACTTGCATCGATAAAACTCCATAGTCGTCTGACTATTTGGCTGGATAAACGTGTTCGGTTTGGCACCGCCAACAGACGTAAAACGTCGGTTCGTTCCGTTCGCCACAGTGAGTGCATTCTCATTGCTCTGCCGATTCGTAGAACCATTTCTGTTGTTCGCCGCTGTAACGGATGCGAGAACGAGACCGACAAAAACAATCGTCAATAACCCGGAGAAAGCACCAAGACCTGACGCATTGTCCGCGGCGAATGTGGCATAACAAAACCAGCTCGCCGTTGCGGTAAGCAGAATTGACATCAGCGTCATCCAATGCGGCCGTTGGCGTGGTGGCATCCTGAGATCCATTTCGGTTCCGAGTCTGGCCCACAATCGCCGGCGTCCTCTCAGCGGCAACGTGTCGGCGATTTTCCACGATGGGCGAATGCGTCGCGCGTCGGCGACCTGTGGAATCAGGTGCCGACGAAGAGATCGGAAAGTGGCCGCGGTCACGCAAGCATTGTTGTCGCGAGTGATGTCTTTTGTCAAATCCAAAACGATCGCGTAAAAACCGCCAACTGTGCGAACGTTACCCGCTCGGTCCTCTGGGATCGTGATCCCAAACGACTCCTCCACTTCCATCACGTTTTCAACTGCATCAAGCCTCATCGTTGGACTCCAATCATCATGGCCGTGTGTGCTGCTGTGACTTCTCGCCGGTCATCTGCGGGCCTATTTCTCGGAACAGTTCTACCCAGGAGAGCCAGATGGCGTTTTGGATCGTCGCCTTTCCTGTCTCCTTTAGCTTTGCCAATTCAGTCGTCGATTCATCGGGCCAGTGACCAATCCAGCCGTGAGCAATCTCGCGGCTCTTCAGCAGAAAGTCTCGTTCGTCGTCTGCGCCGCAGCTCAACGGAAATGTTTCACCAATGACGATCGGCTTGCCCCAGTCGAATCGCTGCAACAACTTGATTTCTTCATCGACCTTTCCGGTCTTGGGATACAGATGCGGCGAGACGAAATCGAGCTGTTCCGCAGCGACCTTGTACGCGCCGGGGAACGGTAGCATCCCCATCGTGATCAGATGCGTCTGGTCTTGCGACCGGATTGCAGCAACCATTCGACGAGTCCACTCGCGGAAAATCTCGTCGCCGTTTCGCTCTCTGGGATCGAGAGTCAGCCGTTGGCAAAACTCCACATCGCCCATCTTGCCGACGTACCATCCATCTTCTGGCTTGCCCACTGCCGCAGGCTCGTTGACGAGATCATAGGCGAACACCGCTGGACTGTCGGCACACGTTTTGGCAATCGTTTCCCAAAAGAACGCCTGCGTCTTCCAACGCTGCTGCTCTTCCATCGAATCATACCAAGCCATCCGATCATTGATTCTGTAACAGGCAAGGCCGGTGATCTTGAGGTAGACGCCAGACTTCTCGGCAATACTCAACAGCTTTCGAAGTTGATCGATCGCCGCAGGATCAGGCTCCTTTGGACCGGCCAAGAAACAAGGCATTTCGGGATGCACCCTCGCGACGGTCGTACCCGCTGCACGCATTTCGGCGAACTCCCTCTCGACACGGCCTGGATCATTAGCCAGCCGATGCATGATGTCGACCGAAGCATAGTTATGGCCCCAAGGAACGTAACGCTCGCCGGAAGGATGGAGGATAAAACCGTCTGAGTCGGGGGCGACTTTCACCGTTTCCATTTCTGCCGAATTTGCGGTTACCGATTTCGTTGCCGTCGGCGCTGAACCAAACAGCATTGCACCGACCTCTAGCGGTCGGTCGGTTTCGATGACGTCGACGCCGGTTTCGAGTAAGTCACGGTATCGCGATTGAAGCTCTGCAGGTTGCCTCGCCGCGTCAATCACTAGTTGCTGATCCAGATTGCGTGACGTTCCGGCCATGCAGCGTGCTCCCTTGGCATGAATCATCATCAGCAACTCTTTGTCTTTCGGCGGGTTGTGGCCGACAAAGGCGATGATGTTTCTCCAAGGCACGCCAGACTTATCAAACGCTTGAAACGTTCCCTGATCGCCCATCATTACTTCCATGCAAATGTTCTTGTCAAGCTGGTGGCACGTTTGTGCATCGGAAACACTGCCCACAATCAACATCACAAAACCTTGTGCTCGATGATCGACAACTTTTTGAACACGCACTTGTAAAGGGACATCTTTTTGGTCCAGAACGAGAATCGTTTTTCCTCTGGCCCAGGTAATCACTTCGTCCAAAGTCGGAATTCGACAATCGGTCACGTTACCGTTAATATCTTTTAGAAAGAGGCTTTTTAGTTCCGCCAGCGTATGGTCTGCGACGCGTCCAGACCCCGTGGTGGTTCGGTCTAGGGTCGCATCATGATGAATGACAATTTGTCCGTCTTTTGTTAGACGGGGATCGACCTCGAGCATCGACGCGACATAACGCAAGGTATGTTCGAATGTTTCAATCGCATTTTCGGGAAACCCAACTCTCGCACCTCCTCGATGAGCACTCAGCATCGACACCGAGCGACCACGGAATCGCAGCAGTTCCTGCAATCCGGCTGGACCGTCCAGATTGATCACATGTAATTGCGTTGGTGATTGCCCATTGCAAAAGCAACCGATTAGAGCCGCACTGAACACTACAGCCAATCGCAAAGCCAAGCTAAAGTCATCGATTCGTTTGATCATGGTAATCCGAAAGCTAGTAAATTCGGCAACGCGATGACGCTCGCGTCGATCATCTTCTCGTCGACACACACTTTGTCTGCCTGTCGTTTCCATTTCATCCAGCATCATACCCCCGACTCTCCATCTTTGGGAGATCCACGCGATAGAAAATCGACCTAATGCCCAGTGGTTGTCAGGTCAAGAAAGCCAGCGATGCAGTAGCTTGCTATTCAACGATCGTGAAAATATTTTCGAGATAGTTCGCCAATTGGCACTCGGTCGAGAGCGATAATCCAAGATTTGCTCAATCTCTTTGCTTGAGCAATTTGTAGACAGCATCGATGGCTGGCTTCGGCTGGCGGTCGCGGTCAAACAGAAGCGGATAGTTCGTCCGATCCCATGGAAAGTCATTGAGCCAGCTTTGGCCATCGTGCAGATTCCAGAATGAGACTCGAGCGATGACGTCGCTGTACTCGTCAAAGAGCTGAAACAAAGCAACGTACTGATCGACCACCTGTTGTTCAATGTTAGGCGGCAAGCCATCTTTGTACGGATCGAACGACTTGAGTTCGTCACGGTATTTTCCGTCTTCAGCCCACCAGCGGCCTCGTTTGACGACGTCAATGTCGAGTTCCGAGACGACTACCTTGAGACCCAAATCTCGCAAGGGGTCGAACGTCTCGCGAAGCTGTGGTAGGGAATCGTCCCCGAGTTCAAAATGACCCTGCATGCCGTACGCATCCACGGGAGCACCAACAGCTTTAAGCTTCGTCAGCAGTTCGATTCGCTTTTCTCGCCCAGTTTGCCGTGCGGAATGTTCTCCCGTTTTTCGGTAATGCTTTCAGGCGGATCGGGGTGCGTTTGCTTGCCAAACTCGACTGGTGGGAATTCGTTGAGCGTCCTTAGTCAGTATTACCTTGAAAGCACTGAGTTGATGCGCAATCAATCTTTGCGATCTACCGTTCGCGATCGAAGTCGCGAGTTTCCATTACTCAACGATGTGCTTCCGAACTTGAATTGTCTACGATCAGCGAATTCCCCGATGAAAACTCGGCATTCTTGACTTCTGGCTGGGTTGGAATTTCATCCTTTCCTGGGACCATGACTTCCTAGACCGCCTCCGTGATTTACGTCTCTTTAATGCCAGGCTTCCACGGAAGATGCACCGCAGCGACCGGTTGCAATCTTGAACATCACCTCTTGCGTCCATCCCATCTTGGCAAACATTTCGGCTTCATCGAGTTGATGCCGATGGCAGTCTCGACAAGAAAACCGCAGAACTTGTGAAAATCGGCATTTGCCTCGGTGGGGGACTCGAATCCGCTTTGCGTGCCCATGTTCGCAAGGCGACGAAGGCGGGGGCCACGGTGGGCGAAATTGAGCAGACGATCGTTCAAGGCATGAACACCGTTGGTTTTCCACGAACCGTGGCGGCGTCGAGTTGGGCGAAGCAACAATTTGAACGCGATGCGAAAGACGATGAAAAGGAGCATGACTCTTGAAGGTAACGATACTCCTGTTTGGCCCGTTTCCAGGTGCCGGAGCTTGGTTACGCTTCGACGGTATCGTCCGCCCTCTCGAAGGTGACGAGCGAATCGCAGGCCTGTGCTACGAAACTTACGACCCGATGGCCGAGCAGCAACTTCTTGCCCTGGCGAACCAGGCGACGAGTGAGTTTGAATTGATGGCGGTCCTTGTCGAACATAGCCGTGGTTTCGGGCCCAGTGGAGCGTGCAGTTTCCGGTTGCAGGTCGCGCGACTCGCCGGCATCCAAGCAGCCAAGCGCACGGACGAATTGATCCCGTTGTGCCATTCGCTTCCACTGGATTCGGTTGACGTTCGGGCCACCCTCGCGACCGAACAAAACACGAACTATGTACAGCTTTGGGCCGAGGCTCGAACGACCGCTTGTCTGCCCGACGACCGAGACATGTTGTCCGCAAAGTTGCGAACCTGGTCCGAGGAGTCGCCGAAACCCGATCTCATTTTGACCGCTGGCGGGACCGGGCTTTCCCCCCGTGATCACACGCCCGAAGCGACACTGGACGTGATCGAGCGACGGCATAGCGGGCTGATGGAATTGATTCGGCGTCGTTGTTACGACCAAACGCCGAAGGCTTATCTGTCACGTGGAGAAGCGGGAACCATTGGAAGCACGCTGGTGATCAACTTACCCGGTTCGTATCGAGGTGCGACCGATGCCTGGGCTGTATGCTCGGACCTGCCTGCCAACGGTGGAGCGTATTCTCGAATCAAAGCAACGTAGTTTTCAAAATCTGCTGAACGAACTGCGAGTTATCTCGCTCGCCATGCCGGACGATTGGCCTGTTCGATGGCAAGTCAACACGCGAGCAGAGTTGGATCATTTCGAGAAGTCGTGACCACCGCTGACTTGATTCAGCGTTGGTAATGCCGTTTTCAGTGCAATCGCAAACACAATCAATCGACTCGACGGCTCGAAAAAGTGGTTGCATTCCCCCCATTGATGAGGGATCATACGGGGGGGGAGTTTCTTACTCCCAACTCTCAACCTTGTTTACTTCTAATCATCCTCCTACTCAAAACGTGCAATCATGCTTCCAAGCTGGCGTGGCAAATTGCCGCAACTACAAAACAGAAGACGGAAGCATCGAACCGAGAAGCGACGCAAACGGCGAAGTCTGGTTGAGCAACTTGAAACGAGGCTTTTGTTAGCAAGAGACGTCAGCGGAGCGATCACCGAGGATGACACTTGGTCGGGGACGATCCGGGTGACGGGGAATGTCAATGTGGCCGCCGATGCGACGCTGAGGATTGATCCTGGGACGGTGATCAAGTTTGCTTCGGCCCAGTGGCTCGGTGGCGCCGGTACGATCCATGCCGTCGGCAACTCGGCAGAGCCGATCATCTTTACCAGCATCCAGGATGACAGCGTCGGTGAAGATCTGACGCCGGATGCCGATGGGGCACCGGTCCCGGGAGCCTGGGAAGCGATCTACGTGAATGGCCCGGGCAGTGTTTTTGAAAATGTTGCGGTTCGTTACGCGGGCGACACGAACGCTACTGGCGGAGGCGGCGCCGTGGGGGCGTTCGAACTCAATGCGGCACCGGAGTCGCTTGACGATCAAACCCGATTGGTGAACGTCACGGTCACGGAGGCTTATTCGACGGGCGTGAATGTCTTTGGCGGTCGACCGCAAATGCAGAATGTTGCTGTTGAGAATGGACTCGGCAGCGCCTACTACTTTGAACTCGATAGCTCGCCGGTCGCTAGCGGCTTGACCGCTAGCGGCAACGCTGGCGGAGACCGTATCACGCTGCAAGGCGGCGATTTGCGCGAAGACCGAACTTGGGACTACGGCGATTTGCCACTGCACGTTAGCGGAAACAACTATGTCGTTCGTCAAAACGCTGATGGCAATCCGGTGACGCTGTCGATCGCGCCGGGAACGGTCGTGAAGATGAATGATTCGTTATATCTGCAAGCACTCGAAGGAACGATTCAAGCGATCGGAACGTCGTCCGAGCCGATTGTGTTTACCGCTCGCACCGATGACTCCATAGGTGGCGATTCGACGGGCGATGGCGACACCGGTTTGCCTCGCCAAGGCTACTGGGAAGCAATTTACTTGGATGGTCCAGGAAACGTGCTGGAGAATGTTGAGATCCGTTTTGCTGGTGATACGAATTATACAGGCGGCGGGGGTGCTGTCGGCTCGGTGGAATTGCGGTATGCGGGTGATGTCGGAGCCGAGCAGACTCGGCTAGCCGATGTCCGCATCAGCAACGGTTATTCGGAAGGGATCAATGTCCGCAGCGGCCGACCGCGACTCGAAGGGGTTCATGTCGAAAACGGTCTTGGTAGCGCCTACTACTTTGAACTCGACACCTCGCCGGTTGTCAGTGATTTGACCGCCCGCGGCAACGCTGGCGGCGACCGCATCACGCTGCAAGGCGGCGATTTGCGTGAAGACCGAACGTGGGACTATGGTGACTTGCCGCTGCACATTAGCGGTAACAATTATGTCGTCCGCAGCGATGCAGATGGCAACCCCGCAACGCTGGCGGTCGCGCCAGGTACGATCGTAAAAATGGATAACTCGTTGTACCTGCAATCGCTCGAAGGAACCATTAAAGCGATTGGAACAGCAGCCGAGCCGATCGTCATTACCGCTCGCAGCGATGACACGGTCGGGGGCGATTCGACCGGCGATGGCGATACCGGAGTGCCGCGTAAGGGCTACTGGGAATCGATCTATTTGAATGGTCCCGGTAACGTGCTAGAGAATGTCGAGATCCGCTACGCGGGTGATACGAATTTCACAGGCGGCGGTGGTGATGTCGGCGCGGTGGAACTTCGGTATGCAGGCTTGGTCGCAGAGGAACAGTCGCGCCTCAGCAATGTACGAATCAGTGACAGTTATTCAAACGGCATCAACGTCACAGCTGGTCGACCGCAGCTCGAAGGAATTCATATCGAGAACGGTCGCGGTAGCGCCTACTACTTTGAACTCGACACCGCGCCGGTTGTCAGCGGTTTGACCGCTCGCGGCAACGCCACCGGGGACCGCATCACGCTGCAGGGCGGCGATCTTCGTGAAGACCGAGCATGGGACTACGGCGATTTGCCGCTGCACATCGTCGGAAACAACTATGTCGTTCGTCAAACGGCTGAAGGCAATCCGGTGACGCTCTCGATTGCACCGGGGACCGTCGTCAAGATGGACTCTGCATTGTTTCTGAGCTCGCTCGAAGGAACGATCCAAGCAATTGGCACGTCGACCGAACCGATTGTCTTTACCGCGCGCACCGACGACACCGTCGGCGGCGATTCAACGGGCAATGGTGATACCGGTGTGCCGCGTCAAGGCTACTGGGAAGCAATTTACCTTTATGGTCCGAACAATGTGTTTGAAAACGTCGAGATCCGCTATGCCGGTGATACCAATTTCACGGGAGGTGGCGGTGATATCGGCTCATTGGAACTGGGTTACGCAGGCGGCCTCGATGACGAGCAAGTCAAGCTAACTCGCGTACGGATCCGCGACGGCTATTCCGAAGGCATAAATGTTCGCAGCGGTCGCCCCATACTGGAGGAGGTTCATGTCGAAAACAGTCGTGGGAGTGCTTATTATTTTGAACTCGATTCATCACCGGTGGTCATCGATGGCTTGACCGCCGCCAACAATGCGGCCGGCGACCGCATAACGCTGCAAGCTGGCGATCTGCGAGAAGACCGAACTTGGGATTACGGCGATTTGCCGCTGCACATTGTTGGGAACAACTACAGCGTCCGCAGCGATGCAGAAGGCAACCCGGTAACATTGACTATTGCGGCGGGGACGGTCGTCAAGGTCGATAGTGCCTTGTACGTCTATTCAAACGAAGGTTCGATTTCCGCAATCGGGAGCGCTGCGGAACCGATCATCTTTACCGCCCGAACCGATGACACGGTGGGTGGCGATTCAACCGGCGATGGTGATGCCACCGCTGCGGTGCCAGGCTATTGGGAAGCGATCTACCTGCAAGGGCCCGCAAACGAGTTTAAGCATGTAGAAATCCGTTATGCCGGGGATACCAACGCCGGCGGGGGCGGGGGCCAGCAGTACGCTTTGGAAGTCCGCGGTGTATCACTTGATTTGATGGATGTCGATATCGTTTCGACGGCTGCGGGTGGGCTCCGAATCACGCAGGGCGCGGCGGTCAATTACATCGGCGGCCGCCTTCAATCGACGACCGAGTACGATCGCGGCGATGCGGCGATCTGGATCGAAAACGGATCGCTCGTAGCCAACGGTTTGGATATGCTTGGTCATAGCAGTTCCGCCGATGCCGGAATCAACGTTTTTAGTGGACAATCGGCAACGGTTAGCGATTCGATGTTCGTCGGCAACGCCCGAGCTGTGATTCATGCGGGCACGGATCCAGGCAACGCGAACTTTCAACGTAATTGGTGGAGCAGTGCCGGCGGGCCGCACGACCCATCAGCAGCCGATGGCGTGGTCAACGACAACCCGCCCGGGCAACTTGTCAGCGACTACGTCGATTACGGTTCGTTTCTTTCGATCCCACCGCGACCGATTGGTCCGCGTGGGATCGCACTGGAACGACTCGATGATATTCCCGCGCCGATCCACCATCGTTATGAAGCGGAGAGTGCTGCGACCGACGAGTCGGGGACACGAGATGGCGTTCTGGTCGGCAATACCACTTATGCCGAAGGCCGCGTGGGCGGTCAATCCTTCTTGCTCGATGGCGATGGCGACTACGTCAACTTGGGCAACTGGGCACCGGATTCGGAGTGGACGGTTGCCGCTTGGGTCAATCCAGACGTTGATACCGCCGTCGGTTCGGCAGGCATCGTTGGGACACGAGCCGAGTTTCGCGACTGGGCCATTGAGATCGTCGAAGGAACCTACCAGGCCGTTTACAAGAATCAGTTCTTAGACAGCGGTATCGTGGCGATTGCCAATACATGGACCCACGTTGCGGCAACGCGAGTCGGCAACATGGTGCATGTTTATACCGATGGCGTGCTTCGCAACAGCGTTGATATCGGTGCATCCTACATCCCATCTGCGGCGGGCGTTCGGATCGGCAGTTCGACGTTTAACAATGCCGGTTTCTTCGCTGGACGGATTGATGAGGTCTCCGTCATCGAGCGTGGGGTCAGCGATGCGGAAATCATATCGCTGCGCGACAGCGGGACGATTGACTTTGTTCCGAAGAAAGATCGGTTCTTGGTCACGTTTGACGCACCGATTATTGCGGACAGTGTTTCAGCTAGCGATGTGGCTTTGTCTGGACCCACGACCATCGGCGTCGAATCGGTTCGTGTTGCCAGTGATCGAACCATTGAAGTCGTTCTCAACGGTGCCGTCGACAACGCCGGCAGTTACACGTTGTTGGTCGGCCCCCAGATTCTTGGTTCCGCTGGCATCGCGATGGACCAAGACCAAGACGGCACCGCCGGTGAAGCGGTGGAAGATGTCTTTTCGGGTTCCTTCGTTGTCGACAAAGCGGGTCCACGAATCGTCTCGCAGTCGCCTTCGGGGACGACCGAAAGCGTGTTGACCGATATTGAGGTGACTTTTAACGAACCGATCGATCCACTCCGTTTCACGACCAGTTCGGTTCAACTGATCAACCCCAACGGGGACAATCCGCCGATCCAGGCTGTTTTCCCGATCGACGACACTCGCCAAACCTTCCGCATTGTCTTCCCCGCTCAGCCGGCCGATGGCGACTATCAGTTGATCGTTTTCCCCGATCCGGCCGACACCTCCGGCAACCTCATGGACCAGGACAACGATGGCGTCGGAGGCGAAGTGGACGACGACCGTTACCTGGGCAACGTAACCGTTGCTCGTGATCCGCTAAGGATTGTTTCCCAAACGCCCTCCGGCACACTCAACGGAGCACTGCAATCGCTTGACGTCGTTTTCAACGTACCGATCGCGCCGAGCAGTTTTGCCACCAGCGACGTGAAAGTCTTTGGGCCCGGCGGTGCGGTCGACGTCACCGCGATCACTCGCATCAACGACACGACCTACCGCATCCGAGTCGAACGTTCGACCGAGGATGGTGAATATCAATTTTTTGTCGGCCCCGACATCACCGACCCAGCCGGCAACAAGATGGATAGCGATGGCGACGCGATCCCCGGCGAGCTTTCGGATCGCTACGTCGGCACGCTGCAAGTCGCCGGCGGCGGCCCGTTCATCACGGAACTATCGCCGGTGGGGATCACCAATGGCCCCGTTAGCCGAATTGACGTGACGTTTAGCGAACCGATCCGGTTGAATTCGTTTACCGCCGCCGACATCACGCTGATCGGTCCCGACGGCGCGATTCCGATTACGGCAATCGAGTTGACCGAGCCGAGAACGTACGCCTTGTCATTTGCGCCGCAAAACACCGGAGGCGAGTATCGCGTCACGATCGGACCGGACATCGACGACTTCGGCGGCACCGCGATGGACCAAGATCGTGACGGCACCGCGGGTGAGGCGGTTCACGATGCCTTTACGTCCTCGTTCACGATCGATTCCGGTGGGCCGCAGATTTTATCGTACACACCCGATTTTGTCACCAAGCCGTACTTCTTTATTGATGTTCAATTCAGCGAAGAGATCGACCTCACGACGTTCACTCCACAAGACGTTTCGTTGATGGGTCCGAATGGTGTGATCGCGGTAAATCAAGTCATCGCGCGCGATATGGACGTCGTTCGTATCTCGTTCCCAACGCAAAGTACGCTTGGCGATTATACCTTCATCATCGGTCCTGAGATTTTTGATCCGTCCGGTAACGCGATGGATCAAGATGGCGATGGCACGTTTGGGGAAGTGGATGAAGATCGCTTTGTCGCCAATGTTACTTTAGATGCTCCCGATTTGACGATCGACTCGATTACCGCACCCGATTCGGCCAAGAACGGCGAGACGATCACGATTGGGTGGACGGTTGAGAACATCGGCGATGCCGAAGCCGCCAATCCCTGGACCGACCGAGTTGTCTTGTCGCAAGACGAAATCTATGGAAATGCTGACGACCGATTGCTTGGCACTCTGGTTCATGACCAAGCGTTAGCTGCAGGCGAGAGTCGTTCCGCGTCGCTCGATGCCGCAATCCCGTTTGGGATTAGCGACGACTACTATATCATCATCCGAACCGATTCGTCGAACCAAGTCTTTGAGAAAGAGGAAACGAATAATCGCATCGCCCGCCCAATCGCGATTCAATTGGAAGACCCGCCCGCCGACTTGATCGTCGATGCGATTACGGTGCCGACGACGGGTTTCATCGGTGATTCCATCGAGGTGACATGGCGAGTTCGCAACGATGGTACGGCGACAACGACGGTCGATTCGTGGACCGATCGGTTGTACCTGAGCAGCGATACCGATTTTGGTAGCGATATTTTTCTTGGAAACGTCGTCCATAGCGGAGCACTTGCGTCGAATGCTTCGTACACGATGACCGCTTCGCTGATCGTGCCCGCCTCGGTCGCCGCCGGAAACTATTTTGTGATCGTCCAGACCGATGTCACCAATCGAGTCGTCGAACCGACTGCCGAGAGCAATAACGCGACCTCGTCCAATGCACCGATTGCGATCGATGTCGCACCGCTACCCGATTTGGTCGCCAGCGGTGTGTCGCTTCCCGATGGCCAATCGCCAATCAGTGGTGAAGAAGTCACGGTCCAATGGATGATCACCAACTCGGGCGACAAACCGGCAACATCGAATTGGACCGATGCGGTCTATCTGTCGACCGACGCCGACTTTTCGACCGACGACGTATTGCTTGGCGAAAAACCGAACGACGTAGACTTGGCAATCGATGGGGCGCTGTCACGTTCACTTAGCGTCTCGCTTCCCGAAGCGATCAGCGGGCCGCATTATTTCATTGTTGTTCCCGACTCGAATAACGATGTGAATGAAGGATCGGGTGAGGATACTTCGGCAGCGGTCAGTGATGAAGTCGTAATCTCTCTGTTTCCCTACGCCGATTTAACCGTCACGGA
>JGI12048J13642_10256961_pt1 | contig 13722 bp, 11 predicted proteins | sample ElkSlonscriptome_16_FD_13642 | JGI IMG/M metagenome (IMG submission 13642) | reverse complement strand
GGCAGCCGGCACGCGTTGCCGCTGGATGCCGGCTCCAATACGGCGTCGCGCGCGGTGATGGCCATGCTTGAAGCGCAAGGGATCGAGGTCGGGATCGAGCTGGTAATCGATAAAGGCATCCCGCTGGCATCCGGCCTGGGCGGCTCGGCGGCTTCGGCGGTTGCAGCGGTCGTCGCTACGGCATCGCTGTTGGAACTGCAGCTTTCGCTGGAGGAAATGTATCCTTTTGCGCTCGCTGGCGAAGCCGTCGCCAGCGGCACCGCGCACGGCGACAATGTCGGCTGCCAATTGCTCGGCGGGCTGGTGCTGGCCACCACCGATCGGCTGATTTCCATTCCGGTACCCGCCGGCCTGACGGCGGTTGCAGTGCATCCTGACTACCAGGTCAACACCCGCGATGCGAGGCAGTGCCTCGTCCGGCCATTCGATCTGGCAACGGTGGTCGCCCAGTCGTCCAACCTGGCCCAGGTGCTCACCGGCTGTCATCAATCGAGTATCGAGCTTGTACGTTCAGGTCTAGCCGACGTGATGGTCGAGCCGCGCCGGGCCGCGCTGATTCCGGGATTCGACGAAGTCAAAAAGGCCGCGCTGGCACACGGTGCGCTGGGCGCATCGATCTCCGGTGCCGGGCCCACGGTGTTCGGCTGGTTCGCCGACGAAGCCGACGCGGCAACCGCCGGACGGGCAATGGTGAACGCATTCGCCGGGGCCGGCCTGAAGGCGGAAGCCTTCGTGTCCCCGGTCGCCGCAGAAGGCGCCCGGATTGTGGACAATGGATGAGGCGCTTTCGAACAACGCCGCGCGGTCGCGTCGGCGTGCTTGCGGGAGTTCTCGGCCTGGCTTGGGCGAGCATGGCCTGAATCCTTCAAATGAGCCAATTCAACTGTCGTGAATTGTTGTGAGATGCGGCACTTGCCAATGCAGACGACCCTCTCGATCTGCGGCTTTTTAAAAAGAAACGCGCGCCGCGCGATGTTATTCGGAGGTTGCCTGAATGAAATTCACCAGCACACGTGATCCGGACCGGGAAGCCGGCGTTTCCGAGGCGCTGGAGGCGGGCCTGGCCCCCGACGGCGGACTTTTCGTTCCGACCACGCTGCCCCGCTTCGATGCCGGCGCTTTTCGCCCCGACATCAGCTTGCCCGAGTGCGCCGCTCAAGTCCTGGCGCCGTTCTTCGACGGGTCGGTGCTGGCGGAACGGCTGGGTACGATATGCGGCGCGGCGCTGGACCTGGAACTGCCCGTGAATCCGCTGGAATCAATCGAATCTTTGGAAACGGCCGGGCGGGGCGCTCCGGCGTGGATGATGGAACTCTTCCACGGCCCCACCGCGGCGTTCAAGGATTTTGCCGCAAGGTTTCTGGCGCGTAGCCTGGGCGCGCTTCGTTCCGAGTCTTCGCCACCACGCACGGTGCTTGTCGCAACGTCCGGCGATACCGGCGCTGCGGTGGCCGCGGCGTTTTACCGTCAGCCAGGTTTTCGCGTGGTGATCCTCTACCCTGAAGGCCGCGTATCGGGCCGCCAGGCACACCAGCTGGGCGCGTTCGGCGACAACGTTCAGACCTTCCGGGTCGAAGGCAGCTTTGACGACTGCCAGCGGCTGGCCAAACAGGCGCTGGGCGATCCGCGGATGGTCGAACGCCACGGCCTCACGTCGGCCAACAGTATTTCGATCGGCCGCCTGCTGCCCCAGATCAGCTACTACGCGCTCGCCACGGTGCGCGTGGCCGCTTCGGGACCGCTCGACGTGATCGTGCCCACGGGCAACCTGGGCAACGCGCTCGCCTGCATTCTGGCGCGCGACATGGGATTTCCGATTCGTCGGGTGTACCTGGCGACGAACGCCAATCGCACGCTCCCCGAGTACTTTGCCGGCGCCGACTACCGCGGCCGAGCCGGACTCCGGACGCTCGCCAATGCCATGGATGTGGGTGATCCCAGCAACTTCGAGCGACTGGCCTGGTTCTACCGCGACACCAACCCGCGCGACGCCGGCATCCACGCCGAAAGTATCGAAGACGACGCCATCAAGTCGTGCATCCAGCGCGAATACGAGCGTCACGGCAACATCGTATGTCCGCATACCGCCTGCGCGCTGGAACTGCTCTCCAGGCTGCGCGCCGACGGCCATCGCCAACCGACGCTGGTCGCGGCCACCGCTCACCCGGCCAAGTTCGAGAGCGTGATAGAACCGATCATCGGCCACCAGATTCCATTGCCTCCGGCGCTGGAAGAACTGCTGCAGCGACCCAGTCACGCCGACCCGCTCGCCGCAGATCTCGATGTACTGGAGCGCGCGCTGGCAGCCGGAGGGTGACCCGCCGCGGAATGATCCGTCCGCATTCGATACGCCGCGGGTGAATCTACTAAAGGAAAATATTCGGCAAACGCCCGCCTTGGGCCGGACGCAGTCGGATCAGCGAATCAAACCGGCATGCCATTTCTTTTTCCTATTACCTCCATAAAAACAATTCATTTTACAAATTTATAGTCCGGGTGTATGTTCCTCGCATGGCTGATTGGCGCCTTGAATGGACTTCACCGCCGGTCAGCGACACTCCAGTACTGCTCCAACAGCCTGGCCCGGCCTCACAGCCGGGCATTTTTTATTGTCTGACGAGTCGCGCGCCTCGGCCTTTACCGGCATCCATGGCCAATTCGCTGGCCAAAGTCGCTGGGTACCGGCCTTCAATTGGAGTCAGTTGCACGACCGGCGAAAGGGCGCTTGTGACCACACCTTTGACGCTGGCCTTTACCGAACCCCGAAACCGCGCCATAAATTAGGTCAGAATTCCCTGCCCCCACCGCGAATCGAGTCCATGATCAACCTGACCGACTATTCCGCCGCTATCTTCGATATGGACGGCCTGCTTATCGATTCCGAACCGCTGTGGCAGGATGCCGAGATCGCCGTATACGCGCCCTACGATGTCCCGGTGACCCGCGAACTTTGCCGGGCCACCGCCGGACGGCGAATCGATGAAGTGCTGACCCTGTGGCACGGCCGGTTCGACTGGCAGGGTCCGCCGCTTGACGAAATGGTCAAGCGCGTTCTTGCCGAAGTGACGCGCCGGATCCTCGAACATGGCAAGGCATTGCCGGGCGTTCACGAGACGATGCGGCTGCTTCGCGACGCCGGACTGAAGCTGGCCATAGCCTCATCGTCCCCGCCGCCCCTTATCCAGGCCGTGGTCGAAAAGCTGGGCCTGGATAATTATCTGGAACTGACCCATTCCGGAATCCATGAAGCCCGAGGCAAACCCGACCCCGCCGTGTTCCTGACCACGGCCGAAAAGCTGGGCTCGGAGCCGAAAAATTGCCTGGTGTTCGAAGACGCCCCGGCCGGGGTGACCGCCGGCAAGGCCGCCGGCATGACCGTCATCGCCGTGCCGTCGGTATTCGAGCCCGACCATCCAGACATTCAGGCGGCCGACCAGGTCCTCAACTCCCTGCTGGCGTTCGAAACGGTCAAGATTGGTTGACAGTAAAGCTAGCTTTCAGCCTTTCCGATTCTGCAGCGCCTGGAATTGCCGCTTCAATTCCGGCAATGGCCTGGCATACAGAAAACCGAACGAGAACGCGCCGTCCTTTTCGTGCACCGCGTGGTGCATCTTGTGAGCCTGGATCAGGCGCTTGAGATAACCACTCTTGGGGTGCCACTTGAGCGGCCAGCGGCGGTGGACCAGTCCGTCGTGAAAAACGAAATAGCAAAAACCATAGCCGGCCATGCCCCAGCCGATCCACCAGGTGGGACCGAGGTCCTCGGCACCGAACGCGATCAGCGACATGGAAATCGCGGCACCGACAACCGCGTACAGATCGTTCTTTTCGAAGATTCCGTTGCGCGGCTCGTGATGGGATTTGTGCCAGCCCCAGCCCCACCCGTGCATGATGTAGCGATGTGACCACCAGGCCACAGCTTCCATGGCCACGACGGTGCCAAGGAACAGCATTGCGTTTATCGCGATATTCATCTCGTATCAGCTCGGATTTCTTTGTTGCCCATGCCTCAATTCGAATACTACCGATTCGTGCGTTACGAAATTGTCGTTTCACCAACCACTACTTTTCACGCGCCAACCGGTGCGCCAGCCAGACGCTGATCAGCATCGCCGCCAGCGCGACGCCCAGCAGCACGCCCCAGCCGGCTGCAAGCTCGGCCGGGCCGTCGCCGCGCCAGAAAATGCCGTGCCAACTTTCGATCACCCAGGCATTCGGGGTGAACCAGCCAAGTTCGCGCAGCCAGCCCGGCATCAGGAATCTCGGCATCATGCTGCCGCCGATCGCCGACATGATGAGAACGACAAATGCGGACGCCGTCTGCGCCTGTTGCCGCGTGCTGCAGAGCGAGGCCAGCAACAGACCCAGCCATGCCGCCAGAGCTGCGGCAAGCAGTGCCGTGACCAGCCACGGTCCGAAGTGGCCGAACCAGTCCAGTCCGTAAAACCCCCAGGCCACGGCAAATATCAATGTAGCCTGCGCCAGAGCCTGCAAGGTCAGGAAAAGCCCTTTGCCGACGACCACCACGGTGTAACCGCCGGGCCCGGCCACCAGTCGGTCGACGATGCCCGAGTTTCGCTCGTCGATCAATGAAATGGCACCCTGCATCGCAGCAAACAACAGAAAAAGAATCGCCACGGCACCGGCGTAATAGCTCACCCCGTCGTCGATTTCGCGGCCGCCACCCAGCAGCCGCTGTTCGACCAGCCCGTCCTGCGACGTCGCGCCATCTGCGTCTTCCAGCGCGGCCGGATCCAGTTCGGCGAACGCAAGGTTCAGCGCCTCCTGTTGCTCCGATGTATACGGTCCGGCCAGCGCATCGATCAGCGATGCTGCGCGCGCCACACCCAGCGCCGGAAATTGCGACTGCAGCACGCGCTGAACCCGGCCAGTCACCACGGCAGCGGCCAGGGCCCGCGAAGCGTCACCGATAACAACCACGGGCGGATCAGCGTCGAGATCGCCGTCGGGCTGGGCGCGCAGCAAGATCGCCGCGTCGGCCCGGCCGTCGCGAACCAGCGCCTCGAGTCTGGTGGTATTCAAAGGTCCGCCGATGGAATCGTCGGAAACAGGCACGATGCCGTCGGCCTCCATGATTGCACGGGTGATGCGACCGGCAAGCGGTGACCCGACAGTGTCAAGAACGGCCACACGCATTTCGAGATCGCTCTCGCCGGCGCCGGAAAACACTTCGGCAAACACCAGAAACATCAGCGGCGGCAGCACGAATGCCAGCATCAGCGCGCCTCGGTCGCGCAGCAGCGCAAGCCACATCACCCTGGCCACCGTCGGGATCACGCAAGTTGCTCCGGGTCCGCGCCGTAAAGCCGGCGCCAGAGCGAATCAAGGCCGGGACGGCGGACGCGCAACTCGACGATCGGCGCGTCAGGCGGCAAGCGTGACTTCAGATGCCAGGCGGGATGTTCGTCGATCAGGCCGTCCCAGTGTCGTGCCTGTCGATCGCGGGTCTCGAGCCCGAACTTGCCCAGCGTTTTCGCGAGCTCGGCGCCCGGCGGGTCGGCCAGCGAAACGCGACAATCACGCCGCGCGCCGAAAAACTCTCGAATCAGCCCTGCCGGCGCGCCGGTCGCGGCGATCCTGCCTTCCGACAGAAACGCGACGGTGTCTGCCAGGGTTTCGATCTGCGCCAGGTCGTGGCTGGTCATCAGCACGGCCAGGCCGTCGCCGGAAAGCCGGGTCAGCAATCGTTCAATCTCCTCGCGTGCGGGCGGATCGATGCCGACCGTCGGCTCGTCGAGAATGAGCAGGCGCGGCGCGTGGCTCATTGCGCAACCGATGTTCACCCGCCGCTGCCAGCCCCCCGAAAGCCGGCCGGCCGGACGATGGGCCACCGTCGCCAGGTCGCAGACATCCATTGTTCTGGCCACCGCCGAGTTGACCTCCCGCCTACCGACCCCGGACAGACGAGCAAACACTGCCAGATTTTCGGACACGGTCAGATGCGGATAGAGCGCGATCTGTTGCGGCACAAGTCCGGTGGCAGCGCGCGCGGCGGAACTGGTGAGCGGATCATCGCCATCCACGAGCACCCGGCCGGCATCGGGCTGCAACCGCCCGCAAATGCAGCGGATCAGCGTTGACTTGCCGGCGCCGTTCGGACCCAGAAGCGCGAGTATCCGCCCCCGCTGCAGTTCCAGATTTATTTCACGCAGCACAGGCTTGTCGCGATAAGCAAATGCGACGGCATCGGCGTCGAGGATCGGTTCTTCACCGCCCTGGTTCATGGACAATATCGGCTACAGCAGGCGCTGAAACAGCGATTGCACGAAAGCATGCATCAGGCTTGCATCGAGATCCAGCGGCTCGAGCTGTTCGCCGGCCGCGCCGACTTCGCGCTGCAGCCGTGCGAGAAGCGCAGACTCACCGACCTGATGCACGGAGCCCGCCTTGTCGACATCAGCACCGCAATCCTTGCCGGAATTCTCCCCGTGCCGACGGCAGTCCAGCAGATCGTCGGCACTCTGAAATGCCTGGCCGACGTGGCCGGCATACCGGTTGAGGGCATCAAGACGATCCGGCGACAGGTCCATGATCATTCCGCTGCCGACCACCGCGAGCTCGAACAGCACGCCGGTTTTTTGCTGATTGATCAATTCGAGTCCGGCACGGTCGACGCCGCAACGCCGTTCGACCAGATCGCGTGACTGTCCCGATACCAGGCCCACGGTGCCGACCGCCTGACTGAGACTGGCAACCAGCCGACAACGAATTGCTTCCGGGAGTGACGTGCTCGCTGCGATCACCCCGTAGGCCTGGTTGAGCAGCGCTACGGCCGCGAGCGTGGTGGTGGCGTCGCCAAACCTGACGTGCGCAGCCGGCTGTCCGCGACGCATGCGGGCGTCATCCATGCACGGCAGATCGTCAAGCATCAGTGACGCGCAATGGACGAGCTCGAGCGCGCAACCGAAATCCAGCAGCGGACGCGGGTCGCGGCCGAAATCCAGCGCGGTCAGCACGACCATCAGGGGCCTGACGCGCTTGCCGGGCGCCAGAAGGCAGTAGCGCATCGCTTCGTCCAGCTGCCGGCAGGTCCGCTCATCGACGGTGATCAGATCGGCCAGCCGGTCATCGATAGTCTTGCGCCAGACCGCCACGCTCGCCGGCACTGCGCGGACATGCTTGCCCTGATTCCAATCGGCGACCGTCACGACGTCGACACTCACTGCCATCAACGAACTCCCTGTTCAATAAAATCTGCATCGGCCGAGTGCCAGGGCACGAACCGTCGCAAATCTTGGCTTTGAAGCGCAAGTGTACCGGTTGCTCGGGCGCTTGTTTCGACGATTCTTCTCAAGGTTGTTACGAAGACGGCTGCAGGTTGTTGCGAAGACGACTATGACGTTCGATGCGATCGGCGTCGCAGGCTGTGTTTGGCATATAGCGGATGTCGTCAGATATAAACCGCGCTATTGTGAATCGCACGTGAACCGTTATCCAGCACAATAGGCGACATGAACGAATTTAAAAGGCATCTAGTGCTGGCCGGCGGCGGGCTGGCCGCCTCCCTGATCGCGCTGCGCGTCACCGCCCGTCATCCGGACACGCGAGTGAGCCTCGTCGAGGCCGGCCCGGCGCTTGGCGGCAACCATACATGGTCGTTCCACGCCGGGGACCTGAGCGAGGCGCAGCATGCCTTTCTGGAACCGCTCGTCGTGCACAAATGGTCGCAGCAGGAAGTCCGTTTTCCCCGCTACACCCGACGACTGGGCGCCGGCTACTTCAGCATGACATCCGAATCGCTCCGCGAGCATATGGCGGATCAGCCTGGTATGGACATCCGGACGAATTCTGCCGTGAGCGCCGTAGGTGCCGATTACGTGGAAATATCCGGGCAACAGCGGCTCACCGGCGATGCAGTCGTCGATGCGCGCGGTCCGGGAGATGCACCGGGCATGATCCTGGGCTTCCAGAAGTTTTTCGGACGCGAGGTGAGAACGGCCGCACCGCACGGCGTCAAGTTCCCTGTAATCATGGACGCCACCGTCTCGCAGGCCGACGGCTACCGATTCATCTATCTGCTGCCGTTTGACGAAACCACGCTGCTGATAGAAGACACGCGTTACAGCGACGGTGCCGGGCTGGCCGACGAGGAACTTGCCGCGGCGATCGACACTTACGCGGAACAACAGGGCTGGCGCATCGTCGATAGGTTGCGCGACGAGCGCGGCGTGTTGCCGATCCTGCTGGCCGGCGAATTCGAGCGCTTCTGGCCGGCCGACGATCCGGTCGCGCGCGCCGGTCTGCGCGCCGGGCTGTTCCATCCAACCACCGGATATTCGTTGCCGCAGGCGCTCACGCTTGCCGACGAAATTGCCGACCGCTGGCCCATGGACGGAAAATCGCTGGGCCGGCTGACGCGCAGCCACGCGCACCGGTTCTTCAACGAAACCGGGCACTTTCGCCTGCTCAACCGAATGCTGTTTCGCGCCGGTCAGCCGGAGCAACGCTATCGCGTGCTGGAGCGCTTCTATACGTTATCGGACCCGCTCATCACGAATTTTTACGCGGCAAAACTCAAACTGCGCAACAAGATGCGTATTCTGGTCGGCAATCCGCCGGTTCCGTTTTTTCGGGCTCTGGCGCTGGTGCGCGAAGAGTCTTTCATTCGCAGGGAGCAGTAACTCGAAAATGAATACCAAAAAGACCGCCGCCGTGATTGGCTCCGGGTTCGGCGGACTCAGCCTGGCGATCCGCCTGCAGGCTGCCGGTTTCGACACCACCATTTTTGAAAAGCGCGACAAGCCCGGCGGGCGGGCCTACGTCTACGAGGATCAGGGCTTCATCTTCGATGGCGGCCCGACGGTAATCACCGATCCGTCCGCGCTGGAAGCGCTGTTCACGATCGCCGGCAGGGAAATGAAGGATTACGTCGAATTGATGCCGGTCGACCCCATGTATCGGCTTTGCTGGGAAGACGGCGACGTCTTCGACTACACCAACGACGTTGATCGGCTCGAAGCGCAGATTCGCAAGCGCAACCCGGCCGACGTCGACGGGTATCGCCGTTTTCTGGACTATTCGCGCGCGGTGTTCGAGAAGGGGTATCTCGAACTCGGCCACGTGCCGTTCCTGAATTTCGGATCGATGGTCAAGGTCGCCCCGACGCTGATGAAGCTCAAGGCCTACCGCAGCGTGTACGCCCAGGTGGCGAAATTCATCCAGGACGAGCACCTGCGTCAAGCATTCTCGTTTCATCCGCTACTGGTTGGCGGCAACCCGTTCAAGACCTCGTCGATCTACGCGCTCATCCACGCGCTGGAGCGCGAATGGGGCGTCTGGTTCGCCCGGGGCGGCACCGGCGCGCTGGTGCGCGGCATGGTGAAACTGTTCGAGGACCTGGGCGGCACCATCCGCCTCGATAGCGAAGTGGCCGAGATCAGGACCGCCGACAGCCGCATCACCGGACTGGCGACCAAAGACGGCTATTCGGCTGATTTCGACACCGTGGCCAGCAACGCCGACGTGCTCCATACCTACGGCAAGCTCCTCGGCCACACCGAGCGCGGCCGCAAGCAGAAAAAATCCCTGGAGAGACGTAACTGGAGCATGTCGCTGTTCGTCATCTACTTCGGTCTCAAGCGCATCCATCCCGATCTGAAGCACCACATGATCCTGTTCGGGCCGCGCTACAAGGAACTGATCAGCGACATTTTCAACGCGCCGGATCTGGCCGAGGATTTCTCGCTGTACCTGCACGCACCTACGCTGAGCGATCCGACGATGGCGCCGGAGGGTTGCAGCGCTTATTACGTCCTCTCCCCGGTGCCGCATCTGGGCACCGCCGACATCGACTGGGATGAAGTTGGGCCGAAGTACACCGCACGCATCCTGGACTATCTGGAAAAGCATCATATTCCCGGTTTGAAGGAAGACCTGGTTACCTGTCGAACCCTTCATCCCTTCGGCTTCCGCGACGAGCTGAACTCGCACCTGGGTTCGGCGTTCTCGGTCGAGCCGGTGTTGACCCAATCGGCCTGGTTCCGCCCCCACAACCGCGATTCGAAGATTTCCAACCTCTACCTGGTCGGCGCCGGAACCCATCCGGGTGCAGGCATTCCCGGTGTGGTCGGTTCGGCGCGCGCGACGGCCGGCCTGATGCTGCAGGACTTCGGCATGCCCGTCCCGGCCCGCTGACCCGGCCCGCTGATCCACAAGCCCAGCCGTTGACACGCATGGACGCAATGCTCGAACAACACGCGCAGGCGACCATCGATCGCGGCTCCAAGAGCTTTGCTGCGGCCACGCGTTTATTCGATCCTTCGACACGCCGCGACGTGACGCTGCTCTATACCTGGTGCCGCCACTGCGACGATTTGACCGACGGCCAGGAGTTCGGCCACGGGCAGCTCAAGACCGCGTCGATGGAATCGCTGGAGCGCCTGCGGGCCGATTCCCTGGCCGCACTCAGCGGCGCGCCGACAAGCAGTATCCCGTACCGGGCGCTTGCCGAAGTCGCCGCCCGACATCCGATCAGTCCGGCGCTTGTCGAAGCCCACCTCAGGGGTTTCGAGCTCGATGTCGAAGGCTGGCAACCCGAATCGCTGGACGACACCTTGCAATACAGTTACCACGTGGCCGGTTCGGTGGGCATCATGATGGCGCTGATCATGGGCGCCCGCGACGAAGCCACGCTGCATCGCGCCTGCGATCTGGGGCTTGCGTTCCAGCTCACCAACATCGCCCGGGACGTCGTCGAAGACGCGCTGTCCGGGCGCTGCTACCTGCCGGCACAATGGCTGGACGAAATTGCCCTGGATGTCGGAGATCTGGCAGACGAGAACTACCGAGCCAAGGCGTTTCCGCTGGTCTGCCGCCTGGTCCAGGAAGCCGAACCCTACTACCGGTCCGCCAGAACAGGCATCCGCGCGCTGCCTCACCGCGCTGCACTGGCGATCGCCACGGCACGCTCGGTCTACAGGGACATTGGACTGATCATCGTGCGTCGCGGCCCGGCGGCGTTTGGCGACCGCATTTTCACCGGCAAAGGCCGCAAGGCCTGGCGCACGGCAACCGCGATCCCCACCGCGCTCGCGCCGCGCAAGCGCGTCGCAGCGGCCAGGCAGGGTCTCTGGACGCCGCCGGCAATCTCATAGGCGCTTTCTGGAACCGCTGGCAGAGATTTTCGTTTCAACCAGCGGGTGCCGATCCGGTCGGCTTCGGATAGACTCGCAACATGTGGTTCGCCAATGCCCTCGCCTTCCTGGTCGCTGCACTGATCGTGCTTTCGGTACTGATCTGGGGCATCGTCATTTTCAACCGGCTGGTTCGGGCGCGCAATCTGGTCGGTGCGGGCTACGCCGACATCGACGTCCAGCTGCAGAAACGCCACGACCTCGTGCCGCAGCTGGTCGAGGCCGTGCGCGCCTATACCGGCTACGAGCAAACCACGCTCGAGGATGTCACCCGGTTGCGGGGACAGGCGCAAGAGAAGGCCGCAAGCACCGACGACGTTGCCGACCGCGATGCCGCCGAGCAGGCGCTGGCCGGCGGTCTCGGCAAACTGGTGTTGCTGGCCGAGGATTACCCCGATCTGAAAGCCGGCGAAAACTTCCGCCAGCTCACGACCGAACTCACGGCAATCGAGGATGACATCGCTCACGCGCGGCGATTCTTCAACGGCGCGGTGCGCCAGCTCAACGACCGGGTCCAGCACGTGCCGGACCGGTTCATCGCTGGCCCATTCGGGTTCACTGAAGAAGCGTTCTTTTCGGCCGCGATCGAAACCCGCCGGACACCGGACGTAGGCGAGGCCCTCGGAGACCCCGGGTGAGGCATTTCGTCGCCGCAATTTTTCTGATGCTGGCCGGGTTGTCGCTGGCCGAAGAGCGCATCCTGCGTTACGACGCCGAGATCGGGGTCCGGCCCGACGGCAGCCTGGAGGTGTCGGAGACCATCGACGTTCGGGCCGAGGGGCGGAACATCCGGCGCGGCATCTACCGCGACTTCCCCACGGTCTACCGGGACGCACTGGGCAATCGGGTAACCGTACCGTTCGATGTCGTCGGGGTCACGCGCGACGGAAACGCCGAATCGTGGCACACCGAGCGCGTCACCGGCGGCACCCGGCTCTATATCGGCGACGCCGACACTTATCTCGACCCCGGCGACTACAGCTACCGCATCGAATATACGACCGACCGCCAGCTCGGCTACTTCGACCAGCACGACGAGCTTTACTGGAACGTGACCGGCAACGACTGGGCCTTCCCGATCGACCGGGTCGAGGCCACGGTGCGGCTGCCGGCCGAACTGCCGCGCAACGAATTGCGTATCGATGCCTATATCGGCGAAACGGGCGCCACGGGTACGGCCTGGACGTTCGACATGCCGGCCGAGGGTGTGGTCGCGTTCAGCACCGAGCGGCCGCTGAAACCGTACGAAGGCCTGACCGTGGCGGTCGGTTTTCCCAAGGGCGTGGTGCCTGAACCAACGCTGGCCGACCGGGGCGCGCGCCTGCTGACGGACAATCGCGGCTCGATAATCGGCATGATCGGACTGCTGGTGGTCATCGGCTGGCAGGCCTGGGCGTGGAGCCGGGTCGGCCGCGATCCGCTGCCCGGCGCGATCTATCCGCGCTACGAAGCGCCGGGCAGCTATTCACCGGGCATGCTGCGCTACGTGCTGAAATACGGCTACGACAAGACCGCAACCGCCGCCGCGCTTGTGCATCTGGCTGTCAACGATCACCTGAAGATCGACAAACACGATAAGCATTTTGTCGTCACGCGCGGCAAAGAACATCCCGATTCAAGGACCGAGCGCAAGCTGTTGCACGCGCTTTTCGCCGGCGGCAACTCGCTCACCTTCAAACAGTCGGAGCACGCGCGGGTGGGCAAGGCGGTCAAGGCGCACGAGAAGGCGCTGCGCAGACGCATGGATCTTGATTACTTCAAGCACAACCGACGCTGGTGGGTGCCGGGCCTGCTGGTCAGCGCCGTGTCCGTGGTCGCGATGATTGCGATCACGCCCACCGATGAGCCGGGCCTCGGGCTCTTTCTGGCATTTTTCGCCTCGATCTGGAACGGAATCGTCGGACTGTTCGTGTTCGGCGTCCTAAAGGGCTGGAAGCAGGCCCGCGGCCTGGCCGTCGTGCCGCTCCTGTTTGCGACTTTATTCATGATTCCGTTCGTCGCGATCGGCCTTTTCGTGCTGGGCATTCTGGCCTGGCAGATCGGACCGCTGCCGGCACTCATCCTGATCGCCCATGTCGCGATCACGGCCACGTTTTATCAGCTGATGAAGGCGCCGACCCAGCGCGGCCGCGACCTGCTGGACGCGATCCAGGGCCTGCAGCTGTATCTGAACATCGCCGAGCGCGAGGATCTCGAACGTCGCCACGGCGGCGAGCATCCCGTGACAATCGAGGAATTCGAGCGGCTGCTGCCCTACGCCATCGCGCTCGAAAGCGCCGAGACCTGGGGGGCGCGCTTCGAGGACGCCATCCGGCAGGCCGAAATCGACGGCACGATACAGTCGCGCAGCTGGTACACGCCGTCGATGGTATCCGGCGGTGCGCTAAGCGGTGCGGCAATCTCCAGCTCGCTGTCCAGCGGTCTGGCTGGCGGCATCTCCAGCTCGGCCTCGCCGCCGGGCTCGTCATCGGGCGGCGGCGGGGGCGGATCCTCCGGCGGGGGCGGCGGGGGCGGCGGGGGCGGCGGCTGGTAGTTTTATTGCCGCTTGCCGTACATCCCCAGCCAGGCC
>JGI12048J13642_10041886_pt1 | contig 13727 bp, 9 predicted proteins | sample ElkSlonscriptome_16_FD_13642 | JGI IMG/M metagenome (IMG submission 13642) | reverse complement strand
GACGCGATGATTCCGCCTTCGCGGTTGAGGTTCTCGTCCTTCGACAGGTAGCTCGCGAAGGTCAGCATGGCGCCCATCCCAAGCGAGAGGCTGAAGAATGCCTGGGCCGCAGCGGATGCGAATGTCTCGCCGTTGAGGAGGTCACCCCACACCGGCTTGAGGTAGGCCGCGTAGCCCGCGCCCGCCCCGTCGAGTGTCGAAACCCACATCGCGAGGCCGACCAGGATGATGAACAGCGCCGGCATCATGAGAGAGCTGGCGCGCTCGATCCCCTTCTCGATCCCCCCCATCACGATCGCGACCGTGAAGATCATGAAGAGGATGTGGTAGGACATCGCGGTCGGTCCCGTCGAGATGGCCTCGAAGTGCGCCCCGGGATCCGCCGGAAATCCGATCGTCACGGCCTCGAAGGCGTAGCGGACCACCCACCCCGCGATGACCGAGTAGTAGGACAGAATCAGGAAGCCGGCGCCGACATAGAAGAAGGCGACGGGAATCCACTTCGGTCCGCCCGCCGCGCGCAACGCGCCGATCGGCGAGCGACGCGACTTCCTGCCCGCCGCGAACTCGGCGAGCATGACCGGGATTCCGATCAGCAGCGTCAGGACGATGTACAGGATCACGAAGGCCGCGCCGCCACCCTCCGACGCCGTGTAGCTGAAGCGCCACATGTTGCCGAGACCGACGGCGCTTCCCACCGCGGCCAGGATGAACCCCATCCGGGTTCCGAAGACCTCGCGCTGGATGGAGTCCTCGGCGTGTGCCTTGACCTCTGCGTCGAATCGATCCGACACGTCGCTACCTCTCGGGTGATCGAGGGGCCACGATCCCGGGCCCTTCGGGTCCGCGCCCAGCCGGGTGCGGAACGTCCAGCGAAGAAAGGGACGCGGCGGGTGGGCGTCAAGCACGATCCGCAGCGACGAGCGGCGCGCCGCGGAGGCGAACCACTTCGCCCTTTCGGGGTTGTTTCGGGTGCCTTCACCTCCGCCCTGACTGTCCGTGGCCGACCGACCCCTCCAGATCGTCTGGTTCAAGCGCGACCTGCGCGTATACGACCATGGCCCCCTCCTGGATGCGGCGGCCGAGGGACCCGTGGTGGGCCTCTACATGCTCGAGCCGGACGTGCTCGGCGCGCCGGAGTCCCATCCGCGCCACTGGGAGTTCGTCCTCGCGTCGCTGAGAGAGCTGCGAGGCAACCTCCGGCGGCTGGGGAGTGACCTCTGGGTGCGGCAGGGGGAGGCGGCCGGTGTCATGACGCGGCTCGTCCTCGGCCTGCGGGACCGTGGCTCGCCGGTCGCCGCCGTCCGCTCGCACGAGGAGACGGGGCTGGATTTGACGTATCGACGCGACCTCCGGATGAAGCGGGTGCTGTGCGGTCTCGGCGTGCCCTGGGTGGAGACGCCGCAGTTCGGGGTCGTTCGCGGGCTTCGGGATCGCGACGGCTGGGCGGGTCGGTGGGCGGAACGGATGCGTGGGGGCCCCCGCCCCGCCCCCGATCGCCTCCCCTCACTCCCCGAAGGCCTGCGCCCGCAGGACGGCGTCGCCGGAGAGATCCCGAGCCTCGAGGTACTCGCTGGTCTCATCCCCGGCGAGCAGTCGGGTCGGCCCGGGCAACGGGGAGGCGAGGCCGAGGCGCACGCCACACTCGAGAGCTTTCTGGGGGTCGGTGAACAGGCCCCACGGGGCGCCAATTACCGCGCCGACATGGCCGCCCCCATCCCGGCGGCCGAGGGCTGTTCCCGCCTCTCGCCACACCTGGCCTACGGTACGATCTCGCTCCGCTGCGTGCACCATGCGACACTCGCGGCGCGCACCCGGGCCGAGCAGCGCCGTCGGGCACGGGACCCCGGGCTCGATCCCCGCTGGCTCCCCTCGATCCGGTCCTTCGAGAAGCGGCTGCGCTGGCACTGCCACTTCATCCAGAAACTCGAGTCGGAGCCGCGGCTCGAGTTCCGCTCGTTCAACCCCGCCTACGATCGGCTTCGCCTGCAGGAGGAGGAGTGGGGGCCGTCGGAACAGCGGCGGTTCGATGCATGGAGAGCCGGTCGCACGGGGCACCCGATGATCGACGCGTCGATGCGGGCCCTCGAAGCCACCGGCTGGATCAACTTCCGGATGCGGGCCATGCTCGTCTCCTTCGCCGCCTACCACCTCTGGCTCGACTGGCGACCGATCTCCAGGGAGCTCGCGCGGCGGTTCACGGATTTCGAGCCGGGCATTCACATCTCGCAGGTGCAGATGCAGTCGGGGGTCACCGGGATCAATCGACTGCGCATGTATTCGCCCGCGAAGCAGCTGGTGGACAACGATCCCGACGGTGCGTTCGTTCGGCGATGGCTGCCGGAGCTGCGCGAGGTGCCGACCGTCTGGCTGCCGCACCCCTGGAAGATGCCCGTCTCGGAGCAGGACCGGACCGGGTGCCGGATCGACACCGACTACCCGGGGCCGATCGTCGATCATGCCGTCGCGGTGCGAACGGCCCGCGCGCGGATCGCAGAGGTGCGCGGAAGTGCGGAGGAGCGTCGGCTCGCCCGACGCGTGTACGAGCGGCACGGTTCCCGACGGGGCTCCCCCGCCTCGCCGGGGAGCTTCCGGGAGCGCCGCCCCGCCAGGGAGGGGTCGTCGTCCGAGTCGGGAGATGCGCAGATCGGGCTGGGGCTCTGACCACGACCGGATCCAATCCGATCGCGGTGCAGGGGACGTAGCCAGAGTGATCACCTCCCGTGCCTCCCCCCATGAGACTCATGCGCATCCGCCCCCGCCACATCGCCTCAGCAGTAGCGTTCCTCGGAATCCACGCCATCTGGCCGGCCTCCACCCTCGCCGCCCAGAGCGCCGGTGACACGATCGCCGCGCGGTCGGATACCACCACCGTCCTCGCCCTGCCCGGGATCACCGTCATGGCGGCCACGCCTCGTACCGCGGCATCGTCGGCGACCTTCGGCGCCGAGCGTCTCCGACTCCAGGCGGCCTCGACCTCGGGCGACGTACTCCGCGTCATTCCGGGAATGCAGATTGCACAGCACGGCGGCGGCGGGAAGGCCGACCAGTACCTGATTCGCGGGTTCGATGCCGATCACGGCACCGACTTCGCCCTCTTCGTGGACGGCGTGCCGGTCAACATGGTCAGCCACGCCCACGGGCAGGGCTACGCGGATCTCGGTCACGTGATTCCGGAGACGGTCGGCGAGGTCGAGGTCTACAAGGGGCCATACTTTCCCGAGTACGGAAATCTCAGCACGGCGGGGACGAGCGAGATCCGGTTGCGCGACGACTTCGACCGTTCGTTCATCGAAGTCGAGGGGGGTGACTTCGGGACGCGTCGGGCCTTCGGGGTGTGGAGTCCCGACCTGGACGGGCAGGCCGGCTGGGTCGCGGCATCGGCGTCCACCACGGACGGGCCGTTCACCGACCCGCAGGACTTCCGGCGCCTGAATGCGACCGCACGGTGGCGCATCGGGCAGGAGAGCCCGCTGGTGCTTCACGCCTCGGCCTACGACGCGACGTGGGACGCTTCGGGCCAGATCCCGCTCCGCGCCGTGGAGTCGGGACGCATCGGTCGCTTCGACGCCATCGATCCGACCGAGGGCGGAAGCACGCGCCGTCTCGACGCGTCTGCGGCCTGGTCCACGGAGCTGGGTGGGACGGCGTTCCGGGTGCAGGGCTGGGCGTCGCGCTACGAGCTCGACCTCTTCTCGAACTTCACCTTCCGGCTTGACGACCCGGCGGACGGGGACGGCATCGTCCAGCGCGACGAGCGTACGCTGGCCGGTGGACGCATCCGCATGGCATGGCCGAACGGGCTCGGCGTCCTGAGCGGTGGCGTGGACATCCGTCTCGACGATGCCCGGGTCATGCTCGGCGAACAGGCCGACCGCGTGGAGGGCGCCCGCACCGTCGACTCTGATCTGCAGGAGCGCAACGTCGCCTTCTGGGCGCAGCAGGAGATCGGGCTCGATCGCTGGGGTCGACTTCTCCTCGGCGTCCGGCACGATCGCTTCACCTGGGACGTGACCGACCGCCTCGGCTCCGGGCCGGCGGGACTCGAATCGCGGAGCATCACGCTGCCCAAGGCCTCGCTCATCGTGACGCCGACGGGCGAGGACGACCTGAACGTCTTCCTGAACTGGGGGCGCGGCTTCCACGGGAACGACGCCCGATCGGTCGTCACGGACCCGACGGGTACGGCGCTCGCTGCGGCCGACGGCTGGGAGGTCGGTGCGCTCAGGCGCTTCGGCGACGTGCTCGAGGTCTCGGCCGCCTGGTGGCGCCTCGATCTCGAGGGGGAGCTCGTGTGGGTCGGCGACGAGGGTGTGACGGAGCTGTCCGGTCCGACGCGCCGGGAGGGTCCGGAGCTCGATCTCACCTGGCGAGTGGCGGACGGCCTTCAGCTCGAGGCCGGAGGCACACATTCGCGCGCAGAGTATCGGAACAGCGACGACGTGGTCGCTCGCGCGCCCCGATGGACGTGGCGCGGCGCCATGGTGTGGGAGCGCGACCGGATCGGAAGCGGAGCCCTCTCGATGCGGGGCGTCGGCGACATCCCCCTCGAGGAGTCGGGGACGGCGTTCGGCGACGGCGCGACCCTGGTCGACCTCACCCTTCGGCGCACGCTCCTGCCCGGCGTCCAGCTCGGACTGCAGGTCGAGAATCTGTTCGACACCGACGTGAAGGAAGCCCAGACCTGGTTCGCGTCACGCCTCCCCGGCGAGGCGTCCGGGGTCGACGACAACCACTTCACGCCCGGCTACCCGCGTACGATCTCGCTGTCGGTGCGCGTGCTGCGCTGACCGCCGTCACGGTGTACCGTCGAGCGTCCGCCGCCACCTTCGATGCGGCGGCGGGAAGTGGAGGAACTCCGACGGTGGACCGCGAGCGCATGAACCGGACGACCCGAATGTCGTCGATCGACGAGCTGCAGCGCCGACTCGAGGCGGACGCGATCGAGTCGAAGCGCGAGTGGTGGACCCGGTACCTCAAGGGTACGGCGCGCTTCCGGGGCACGCCGATGGCGGACGTGCGCCGTCACGCCCATGCCTGGTGGGACGAGCACAGCTTCGGCGACCTGCGCGCCGGCGACCGCGTCGCGGTCGCGGTCCACCTCCTCCGAGAGCCGCTGACGGAGGATCGCCTCGCGGGCATGCTCCTCCTCGGCGAAGCGTTCGTGCCGGAGGGGTGGCTCGATCCCGGACGAGACCTGCCCGTCATGGCGCGCCTGTTCGACGACGGGCATCTGGCGGACTGGAACTCGGTGGACTGGTTCTGCGTGAAGGTGCTAGGGCCGTGGATGATGTCGCGGGACGGGCCGAGCCGCGAGTCGCCTCGTGCCGAACTCGGACGGGCGATCGCCGCGTGGCGCACCGCTCCCGTGCTCTGGCGTCGGCGGGCATCCGCGGTCGCGTTCGTGAACCTCGTGGATCGGGGCGACGCCGTGTTCGAGGGGTTCGTGGACGAGGTACTGGGGAGCTGCCGGGTCCTCGTCGCCTCCGACGAGCGCTTTTCGCAGACGGGAGCGGGGTGGGTCCTGCGGGAACTCTCGACCGCCGAACCGGACCGCGTACGCGCCTTCCTGGAACGGCACGGGGCCTCGATGAGCCGGGAGGCGCTGAACAGCGCGAGCAGGAAGCTCGGCACCTGAGCACCGGGTCCGCGGCGACCCGTGGGATCCGGGCGGTGGTTGACCGATAGTGGGCTACGTCGCATCTCGACTGGACCCCACCCTCCCGCCTCGACCGACGGAGTCGCCATGAGCGAACGATCCGGCAGCCTCCACCTGGGCCGCCACCTCGACACCGATGCCTCCTCCGCCGGGACCGACGGTGAGGGCCGTCTCGAGATCGACCGCGGGTCGCTGACCACGCACGGCGTCATCGTCGGTATGACGGGCTCCGGAAAGACGGGGCTCGGCGTCGTCCTGCTCGAGGAAGTCCTTGGGTCCGGCGTGCCTGCGCTGATCCTCGATCCGAAGGGGGACATGGGGAACCTGCTCCTCAACTTTCCCGACTTCGAGGCCGAGGACTTCGAGCCGTGGGTGGACGCGGCCGAGGCGAAGCGGGAGGGGATGGATCCCTCGCAGTTCGCGGCGAAGACCGCGGCGAAGTGGAAGAAGGGGCTCGCCGGATCGGGCATCGACGGCGAGCGGATGCGGTCGCTGCGCGATCGTGTCGACTTCCGGATCTTCACCCCCGGCTCGACGGCCGGCACACCGCTCAACCTGGTGGGCGACCTCTCCGCACCCGCGGCGGACTGGGACGACGACGCCGAGGTCCTGCGGGACGAGATCGAGGGTCTCGTCTCCGGCCTTCTCGTCATGGTGGGCATCGAGGCCGATCCCCTCACCAGCCGCGAACACATCCTCCTCTCGAACCTGGTGGAGCATGCGTGGCGCGCGGGCGACCCGCTCGACCTCGCCACGCTCATCGGGCAGATCGCGTCGCCGCCCCTGCGCCGTCTCGGCGTATTCGAGCTGGACACCTTCTACCCGGCGAAGGATCGGATGAAGCTCGCGATGCGCCTCAACGGCCTCGTCGCATCCCCCTCCTTCGCGGAGTGGATGAAGGGACCGTCGGCGGACATCGAGACGCTGCTCCACGCGGAAGACGGGCGGCCGCGAGCCGGCATCATCTACCTGTCCCATCTGACCGAGGACGAGCGGCAGTTCGTGGTGACGCTCCTCCTCTCACGCCTGATCACCTGGATGCGGAAGCAGCCGGGCACGTCGGATCTTCGGGCGCTGGTGTACGCCGACGAGGTCATGGGCTTCGCGCCTCCGACCGCACAGCCGCCCACCAAGAAGCCGATCCTGACGCTGTTCAAGCAGGCCCGGGCACACGGGGTCGGCATGGTGCTGTCGACCCAGAACCCGGTCGATCTCGACTACAAGCTCATGTCCAACGCCGGCACCTGGATGGTGGGGCGACTCCAGACCGAGCGGGACAAGGCACGCATCATCGAGGGGCTGAAGTCGGCGTCCGGCGAGGTCGACGTGTCCGAGTGGGATGCGCGGATCGGGCAGCTCGGGAAGCGGGAGTTCCTGCTCAAGACGGCGAAGTCCGCGACCCCGAAGCTGTTCACCACGCGGTGGGCGATGTCCTACCTGCGGGGGCCGCTGGCGCGACCGGAGCTGGAGCGGCTGACGGAGGAGGCGGGGCCGATCGTGGCGGACGACAGGGCGGAACAAGGGCGGAGCGCGCCTGCTGAACGGCGCGTCGCACCCGACACCTCCGGCACCGCGGACCTCGCGCCGAACGAGAGCCCCGTCGCGCCCGTCGTCGCTGACGGCGTGCAGGTGCGCTACCTCGCACCCGATGCGCCCTGGCGGCGCGATCTCGGGGTGGGACGGGGCACACGCCGCCTCGCTCCGGGCCTCGCCGCCCGTGTCCACATGGTCTTCGACGAGCGGAAGGGGGACGTGCGTGAAGAGCAGGAGTGGGAGGCGATCTTCTTCCCGCTGACCGAGCCCTTCGACCCGTCGTCCAGTTTGGCTGTGGACTACGACGACCGCGACTTCCAGCGCGAGCCGCCCGAAGATGCCACCTGGCTCCTCGGCGACGCGCCCCTCGACAAGGCGTCGTTCTTCCGGGACGCGGAGCGCGAGATCGTCGACCAGCTCGACCACGGCCACACGCTCACCCTCTTCCGGAACGACGAGCTCGACCTGGTCTCCCGTCCCGGCGAGTCGGAGCGGGACTTCCTGGTGCGTTGCATCGCCGCGGCCGAGGACGAGGCCGACGCGGATGCGGAGAAACTCCGGGACCGGTACGAGAAGAAGCTGGACACGCTCGAACGCCGGCTCTCCGCCTCCGATCGGCGGGTGCGGGAGCTGGAGGCGGACATGGAGCGCCGCCGGCAGGACGAGCTGCTCCAGGGCGCCGGGCAGGTTCTCTCGATGTTCCTCGGTGGCCGGAAGCGCACGCGCGGCCTCGCCGGGATGTCGCGTCGACGCTCTGCCACCCGGGGTGTGGCGAGCCGACTCGAGAGCGCGGTCGACAAGTTCGAGGAGAACCGCGCCGCCATCGACGAGCTCGAGGCGGAGCTGGCGGAGGATCTCGGGGAGGTGTGGGACGAGTGGGGAGAGAAGGCGGAGGAGATCGAGACGATGGAGGTGCCGCTCGAGAAGGACGATATCCGCGTCGAGCAGGTCGTGCTGTTCTGGGCGCCGATCGACGAGGCGTAAGCGAACCCCGGGCGGGGCGAGCGTGTACCTGTACCCGACCAGCTCATGTGCTCTAGATGGAGGATTTCCAACGTATGCGCCGTATTCTTACTGCCGTCGCCGGCCTGGCGACCGTAGCCGCCCTCGCTCCAGCGTCCGCGAGCGCCCAGATCAGCGAAGATTGTTATGTCGCCCAGGATCGTCCCGTCGAGGGGCGCGCCAGCCCCAAGAATTCGCTCGAGTTCATGGTGGGTGGAGAACGGGCCGTGCTCTGCTGGGACGCGCCGTCCATGAAGGAGCGCGACATCTTCGGGGCTCTGGTGCCGTATGGAGAGATGTGGCGGATGGGAGCGAACGAAGCCACTGCCATCCACCTGACCTTCGCCGGAGACATCGGCGGCATCGATGTCGAGCCGGGCAGCTACTCTCTCTACGTGACTCCGGGTGGGGAGAATTTCGAATTCTTTCTCAGCACGGACTTCGAGCGATGGGGCATCCCGATCGGACCCGACGTCCGTGAGAACGAGCTCGGTAGCTTCACGCGCTCGGTGACGACCCTCGAGGAGCCCGTCGAGTCGCTCTCGTTCCGGTACGAGTCGCACGGTGAGAGCATGGGCCACCTCGTCATGGAGTGGGAGAACACCCGCGTGGACATTCCGGTGCACAAGGGGATGATGTAGCACCGGTCGTGAAGTCCGCCTCCGGCGTCGTGTGACGGCAGGGGGCACCAGACGGGCCGAGTGGGAGGGTGGAGATCATTCACCCTCCCACTTCGCGTTTTCGGACCCCACGAGAGGATCAGGCCCATGAGCCGCCTTCTCGACCCCGGTCGCACTCACTCGCCGAAAGCGCCGCGAGGCTCTCGGGACGCACCGGTGTCCGATCGACCGATCGTTCCGTGCGACATCGGCACCTGCCAAGTCCCCCGAGGTCTACCCGCCGAGCTCCGCGTCGATGAGGACGCCGACCGAATCGAGCTGCTGCGAGACGTTGGTGAGTTCCAGGCCGTAGACCAGGTTCAGCAGGAAGGTACGTCCGTACAGCAGTCGCCGAACTTCATCATCCGTGGCGACGGCTTCCAGGATGGCCCGGGTCCCGGACGGGCTCGCCATATCCTGCGGAGTCCTCATCCAGTCCATTCCGGCCGCCCGAAGCAGCGTGGAGGTCAACTGCGAGCTCAGGCCGTCGACCACCGACCCCTCCTCGTCGATCTCGCTCTGGATCTCGGACAGGCCCGCCAGCACGCCGCGAAGCTCGCGGTCGTCGAGGGTGCGAAGGTGGCCACCCTCGATGAAGGCCGCCGTCGCCCCGAGCCTGAGCGTCACGACCTGAAAGTTCGGGAGGTTGCTGAAACGCCCCATGTCCTCATCGGTCATCTCCCCGACCTCGGTTGTGGCCAGGTCCAGCGCATCGGCCACGAGTTCGGCCTGGGCCGAATTGTAGGCCAGGGCGCCCCGAATCGCGCCGGCGTTGTCCTCGAGTTCGACCCGGACCGCATCGAGGGCGTCGCGCATCTCCCGTTCCTCGACCCGCCCGTCCCACCAGGCATCGAGCGCGAACGCAGCGAGAATTGCCGCGAGCACCGCCAGGGCCTCACGGAGCACGGCGCTCCATCGACCGATTCTTCCGTCCGACATCGGCACCCGATCGACTCCCGGTTCTGGTCATTCGCGATCCGCCGCCGCGCTCGGCCGCTCGTAGCGTTCCAGGGCGTGTTCACACAATGGTTCCGCGCCCCGCCGGAGCTCTGTCTTCGTCCTGCGAGGCGGAGTGAGTGAAGTGTAGCAGCGTTACATGAGGGAGCGACAACGCGCCAGGATGGAGACAGGACGGGGACCCGTCGTGTGAACACGCCCTGGTCGCGCGGGCGTCGGGCAGTCAAGCGATGGAGGTGGGTGCCGGCTGGCCGAGCGGATGGCCTCGTACCCGGTGGCGCATCATGTTGGGCGCTATGCCCGACTCCACCTTCTCGCCCCGAGCGACCGACCCTCCACCCGACCGCGGCGCGTACTGGCGCACGAATCTCCGGTACGTCGGGACACTTCTCGCGATCTGGTTCGCCGTGTCGTACGGCGCGGGCATCCTCTTCGTCGAGCAGCTGAACGCATTCACCGTCCCGGGCACGAGTTTCCCGCTCGGCTTCTGGTTCGCACAGCAGGGCAGCATCTACGTGTTCGTCGCGCTGATCTTCGTCTACGTGGTACTGATGAACCGGCTGGATCGGCGGTTCGAGGTGGATGAGGGGGATTCCGCCGCGGCGAGCGGCCGAGCGGCTGTCTCCGACGCGCGACCGGAGGCGTCCTCATGAACGTCCAGGCCTGGACGTTCACCCTCGTCGGGCTCTCCTTCGCCCTGTACATAGGAATCGCGGTGTGGACGCGGGCCCGCTCGACGAAGGACTTCTACGTCGCCGGCACGGGCGTCGGTCCGCTGGCCAATGGAATGGCCACGGCGGCCGACTGGATGTCCGCGGCGTCCTTCATCTCGATGGCGGGCATCGTCTCCTTCCTTGGATACGACGGCTCCGTCTACCTGATGGGATGGACGGGCGGCTATGTGCTTCTGGCGCTGCTGCTCGCCCCCTACCTGCGGAAGTTCGGCGCCTTCACCGTTCCGGACTTCGTGGGCGACCGCTACTACTCGCAGACCGCGCGCGTCGTGGCCGTGATCTGCGCGATCTTCGTGTCGTTCACCTACGTCGCGGGCCAGATGCGGGGGGTAGGCGTGGTCTTCTCCCGATTCCTCGAGGTGCCGGTGGAGATCGGTGTGGTGATCGGGATGGGCATCGTCTTCTTCTACGCCGTCCTCGGCGGGATGAAGGGGATCACCTATACGCAGGTCGCCCAGTACTGCGTGCTGATCTTCGCCTTCATGGTGCCGGCGATCTTTCTCAGCCTGATGATGGCCGGGACACCCATTCCGCAGCTCGGCTTCGGCGGCTTCGATCCGTCCACCGGGGTCCCGCTCATCGAGCGCCTCGACGGACTCCATCGGGAGCTGGGTTTCGCCGCCTACACGAGTGGGGCGAAGTCCACTCTGGACGTGTTCGCGATCACGGCGGCGCTGATGGTCGGGACGGCGGGACTCCCGCACGTGATCATCCGGTTCTACACGGTCCCGAGGGTGCGGGACGCCCGGATCAGCGCCGGCTACGCCCTCGTCTTCATCGCGATTCTCTACACGACGGCCCCGGCCATCGCGGTGTTCGCGCGGACCAACCTGCTCGAGACGGTCCGGGACGCACCCTACGAGACGGTGCCGGAGTGGTTCACCAAGTGGGAGGAGACGGGGCTGCTGACCTTCAGCGACTCCAACCAGGACGGGCTCATCCAGTACGTAGGGCCGGATGCGGTCGATGCAGCGGGCGTCCCGATCACGAACGAGCTCACGGTGGATCGCGACATCATGGTGCTCGCGAACCCCGAGATCTCGGGACTTCCGGACTGGGTGGTCGGGCTCGTCGCGGCGGGCGGTCTGGCGGCGGCGCTCTCGACTGCAGCTGGACTGCTTCTGGTCGTCTCCAGCGCAGTCAGCCACGACCTGCTGAAGCGCGGGCTGCGACCCGACATCAGCGAGAAGGGCGAGTTGATCGCGGCCCGCATCGCGGCGGGTGTGGCCGTGGTGGTCGCCGGCTACCTCGGCATCAACCCACCCGGTTTCGTGGCCGAGGTGGTCGCCCTCGCCTTCGGCCTTGCCGCCTCGTCGTTCTTCCCGGTCATCCTGCTCGGGATCTTCACCAAGCGGATGAACCGCGAGGGCGCGATCGCCGGGATGGTCACGGGCATCGGCTTCACCGCGGCCTACATCGCCTGGTTCAAGTTCATCTCACCCGAGATGAATTCGGCCGAGCACTGGTGGTTCGGGATCTCTCCCGAGGGCATCGGTACGCTGGGCATGCTCATCAATTTCGCGGTCGCGCTGACCGTGTCTCGATTCACGCCGCCGCCGCCCCGCGCCGTCGCCAACATGGTCGAGGATATTCGCGTGCCGCGCGGCGCGCGGGGAGCTCATGAGATCAACGCCTGATATCCGGCCTCGACACTAAGCCGCACCCGTTCGTCATCCCGAGGAGAACTACATGTCCGACACCCCGATGACCGCAAAGGTCGCTCTCGTCACCGGCGCCTCCAGCGGTATCGGCCGCACCACCGCGAAGCTGTTCGCTGAACGCGGCGCGAAGGTGGTACTGGCCGCCCGCCGCGCGGACCGTCTCGACGCGCTGGTCGCGGAGATCGAGGAGATGGGGGGCGAGGCCCGAGCGATTCCGACCGACGTTTCGAAGGCGTTCGATGTCTCGGCCATGGTCGACACCGCGATGGAGGTCTTCGGCCGCCTCGACTACTGCGTGAACAACGCCGGAGTCGAGGGCGAGGAGTTTCTACCCATCCACGAGATGTCCGAGGAGGCGTGGAGCCGCGTCATGGACGTCAACGTGAAGGGCAATTTCCTCTGCCTGAAGTACGAGGCCGCGGCGATGATCGAAGCGGGCAACGGCGGCGCGATCGTGAATGTCGGGTCGGTGAACTCCTTCGTGGGGTGCGGCGGCGGGGCGGCCTACTCGACCTCCAAGGCCGCCCAGATCACCCTCAGCTCCAGCGCGGCAGCCGATCTCGCTCCGCACGGCATTCGTGTGAACCTCCTGGCGCCCGGGTTCGTGAAGACCGAGATGCATCAGCGTATCCGGGGGGTCGTGACCGATGAGGGGATGGACGGAATGATCGCCGGCATGGTGCCGCTGCAGCGCGCCGGTGAGCCCGAGGAGATGGCCCGGACGATCCTCTGGCTCTGCTCGGACGAGGCCAGCTACGTGAACGCGACGACGATCACGGCGGACGGGGGACTGCACGGCACGCTGTGACAGCTCCGAGCCGACTGTCGTGACGGCCGCGACCCCGTTTTCGGTGCCTCCGGTCCTGAATGCAAAGCTGGCCGAGGGTGTGGGGTCGTGCGCATCTTCGGGCTCCGAACTTCTCGAGCCCATGCATGACATGATCCGCACCCTCGCCGCTGCCGTTGCCCTCGCCGTCGTCCTCCCCGCCTGCGCCGAGGCCCAGCGTCCCACCCGCGAGCCGCAGCTCCCACCCCCGAGCATCACGGAGTACCGACCGGAGTCCACGCTTGTGGTGCCTGAGAACTTCGTGGCGCGCGCGAAATTCCCGGTGGTCGATATTCACGGCCATCCGCCGACGCTGGACGACCCGCAGACCATCGCCGAGGTCGTCTCGGCCATGGACCAGCTCAACATCGGCGTGATGGTTCAGGCGCGGCCGTCGTCCGGCGAGCGACTCCGCCGCCAGATCGAGGCGGTACGCGCGGCGGGCGTCGAGGACCGGTTCGTCTTCTTTGCGAGCGTCGATCTGCGGGATGTCGGCCCCGGCTCGGGAGAGCGGATCGCGGCCCAGCTCCGGGAGGACGTGGCGGCCGGCGCCGTCGGCATCGGGGAGATCAGCAAGGGCTTCGGTCTCAGCTACAGGAAGACCGACGGCACCCGCCTCGAGATGGACGACCCGGAGCTCGACGTCGTCTGGGAGACGGCGGGCGAACTGGGAATCCCGGTCTTCGTCCACACGGC
>JGI12048J13642_10891662_pt1 | contig 13746 bp, 11 predicted proteins | sample ElkSlonscriptome_16_FD_13642 | JGI IMG/M metagenome (IMG submission 13642) | reverse complement strand
TACTGTGTCGCACCACTATGCAGAACGAACCGATTGAGAGTGATGAGCCACCGCCGCTGTGCCGCTGTGTTCATTTCCCGCAATAAACGACTGAGCCGCGTCCCATTGGAGGAAATCTTGCAGCAGCGACTTATAGCCCATCGAATTGGGATGTAGGCCATCAGCAGTTAAGCGCGATCGCCACCAGTCGTCTCCCCTGGACAGCCACAAATCAAAGATATCCAGGTAAGGCACCTGTCGCTCTTGGCAGGCCACTTGAGTCGCGGACTTAAAGCGACTCTGATCCGCGTGGTTGTAGTACAAACAACCCGAAAAAGGCATCTGGCTTGCGTCTACAGGAGTCATGCCGACAAACAGGACAGGGCACAGCGACCTTGCGTGGTCGATGAGCTGAACCATCTCGTATTGGAACAGGTCAAAATCAGTCATGGTGCGACCATTTGGCTTGCCCAAACGAGCCGAATCGTTGGTTCCGACCGACAAAATCAAAACATCTGGGTGTTGGTTGCGCAGTTCTCCCCGGTTGCAGAACTCAAACTCCAATCGTCGCGACACCTGCTGTACCTTATCGCCCCGGATACCGAGATTGTAGAGAACATGTCCCGGACTCCCTGGTAGCATCCAGCGTCGCCTGAGCTGATCAACCCAGCCCCCGCCATCTGGATCACCATAGCCATAAATAAGGCTGTCACCCATTGCCACCCATCGTAAAGAAGATGGCTGCGATGACACAGGCAATCTCCGCAAGGTTGATGAGGGTAGCGTTTGCATAAAATAGCTTCCTTAAATGCATGGTTCAAAACCGCCACTCAACCATACACATTCAAGCATGTTGGGTCAGCGACGATTTTTAAAGTTCGGTATTTTCAACATCAGCCCGAGGCCAAATCGGCTTCGAACATCAAATTGCAATCATAGCGATCTGCTTTTAAGGAATTCTCGGTTAAATCTAATGAACTGGGAGGCGATCGCTCTATGACTTTTCGTGAAATGTTTAGATTTCAATACTGAATAAACAGCAAAAAGGTGCTCTTGTCCAGTCAATCGTCGAGTTTAGGGGGCTCGAAAGCAGCCGGAACATGGCTGGGTAAGGTAGTATTGGGTATTGTGGCAGAGTCTTACTTATCCTGCTCTTTCCACTTCACGCTGTCATTTTTTAGGGACACCCATGGTCAAACGCCCAGCCATCGACAACACTCAGCTCATGCGTCGTGCAGAGGATTTGGTTAATGCTGCATCCAATCGCTATCGCATCACCGTGCAGGTCGCAAATCGTGCTCAGCGTCGGCGTTACGAAGAGTTCGACAGCATTGATGATCCCAAAATGAAGCCCGTAATTCGAGCAGTTATTGAAATGTCAGATGAGCTGACTCAGCCCGAAATTATTGGCGAATAGTATTGTTTGAGTCCCCAGCCAGATATATTGTGAAACTCGTTCTCTTTGAGGGTATGAGGAAATTTGTGAATCGGACATGGACTCTAGTCAGAGGGCGATCGCGCACTCTGCGTTTCCTGTCCGTTTTTATAATGACGGTGCTTGTTTTGTGCAGCTTCTACGGATTGCCCACAAATCAGAGTTCTTGGACGGCTGAGCAGTCAGCGAACCAAACGTCTTCTGAGCAGTCTATATTTTTACTTGTCCAGACACAGCCCGCTGCGGCACAGCGCTTGCGAGCATCTGATATTGCAGAGATCGTTTATGCTCAGCATCCTGATTTGCCGCTCGAAAATAGCTATGTAGAGGGTGATTCTGGAGATGTCGATATCGACAACACCCTGATTAGTCGGTTCATTCGCTATCACTTGTACGTTGTTCGGCGGCTCCCCAACCTGCGGCTAGACTGGAAGCTCACTTTCGCTGATTATCTTGGAGCCAACGAATGGATTGTAGAGGAAGAGTATCCTGGTGCTACAAACCTGAGGCAAAATCCCAGAGATCAGGATATTACTGCGATTGGTCAACTCAACAGAGCAAAACGGGATGCTGTGATCGCAACTCTGGTCGAAATTTTCTCTAGTGAAAGTTCTCGCTTACCCGGATTCGGGTTCTAAGACAAAGCGACGAATCCCGTGGGGCAAGCCGTGGCACGAACAATCAAAAGCGGAGACGGCTGGCGCATCGGCTGGGATAACGAAGCGAATCTCTATCGCGGCCTTGTTGGAGGTACCCAATGGGCATTGGAGTTGACCCAAGCCGAGCTAGACGATTTTCGTCGGTTGGCATTGCGCCTTGATGCTGAAATTCATCAAATTGCAAAAGAGCTTATGGATTCTGAAAAGCTGACCTGTGAAGCAGAAAGTGACTTACTGTGGCTTGAAGCGTATGGATATCCGCATTCTTACAGTCTTCATCTCATGCTGTTGACTGGACGTCAGTGCGAGGGGGAATGGACAGAATCAGCCACAGGAGAACTGATTCAAGCCCTGCAAACCCTTTATGTGTTCTAAGGATATGGAGTCTAAATTTTATTTTGGCGAGACCATAAGCTGAACGTCAGAATATAGACCCTATTCAAGCGCTGCCTGATTACTCAGGAGTCCGCTGTTTTTTCGGCTCATCTTGATTGATGCCCTTCATGTGTCAGGATAAGTCTGAGTCGGACTGAAGACTCTACAACCATTTTCTGTAATTTTCTATCTCGTTCAGTTTAAACTCTTTGATTTCTTATCTGTGCTGCTTCTGGAGAACATTGCGTCGTGGAGACTGGTTCAATCGATTCCCAAATCCCCGCTGACTCAGCGCTAACGGGCTATTCTGAGTTTGATAGCGCATTCGAACGTGGTCTTGAAGGCCGTCGTCGAAAGGCTGCGATCGCCCTTTTCCTGATTTGGTGCATTACCATTTTGCTGCATCTCATTCCAGGAGGAGAGATCGTTATTTTGGGTCTAGCTACCTTGATGGGAAGCCACTTCCTGCGGTTGCTGATGAAACGGAGTCCTCAAAATCCACCACAACTGAATCCAGCAAGACTTATGTCTTCGAGGGAGGCGATCGCCTCAGAGGAACCCTTACCTTACATTTCTCTGTTAGTTGCAGCCAAAAACGAAGAGGCAGTGATCACGTCTTTGGTCAATGAGCTATGCACCTTAGACTATCCAAGCCACCGTTATGAACTTTGGGTGATTGACGACCACAGCACCGACCAAACGCCTGTACTTCTTGAACGCCTATCGCAAAAATATGCAAACTTGAGGGTGTTGCGCCGAGCAGCTGATGCTGGAGGCGGTAAGTCAGGGGCACTCAACGACGTATGGCCTCTGACTGAGGGCGATATTATTGCAGTTTTCGATGCGGATGCCCAAGTGCCCAACGACTTGCTGATGCGAGTGATTCCTCTGTTTGAGCAAGAAAGAGTAGGAGCCGTTCAAGTGAGGAAAGAGACCGTTAATGCCTCTGAAAATATTTGGACTCGCAATCAGTCTATTGAAATGATTCTAGACAGCCATTTACAACAGCAGCGAATTGCGATGGGTGGCATTGGCGAATTGAGAGGCAACGGTCAGTTTATCCGGCGTGCGGCTCTCAAGCAATGTCAGGGCTGGAATGAACAAACCATCACGGATGATTTGGACATGACGCTGAGGCTCCATCTCAATCAGTGGAAGATCGACTTTTTGTTCGTTCCCTCAGTTGGAGAGGAAGGGGTAACGACGGCGATCGCCCTCTGGCATCAGCGCAACCGTTGGGCAGAAGGTGGCTATCAACGCTATCTCGACTACTGGCGACTGCTGGTGCAAAACAGACTTGGGATACGCAAGACCTATGATTTGCTGATGTTTTGCCTGATGCAGTACATCTTTCCCACGGCTGCTTTGCCCGACCTGCTGATGTCAGTGATTCGAAGCCGTCTTCCCATCTTTACCCCCGTCACGAGTGTCACGCTGCTTTTTTCCTTTACCAGCATGATTGTCGGCATTCGGCGCATGAATCGTCGGCGCGTGATTGCCCAAGTTGCAACGGCTCAGGGCGAAACTCTCTCCTATCCTCGTCAACAAGATCTGGCTTCTTTTGATGGCGATCGCTCGAACAGGAGTCGCCCGTCGTTGCTAAGAGGGTTTCGCGATGTTGCTTGGCCCGTGTTGCACGCACTCCAAGGCACAATTTACATGTTGCACTGGCTACCCGTTATTGCAAGCACCACATTGCGAATCTCAATTCGTCCCAAGCAGCTCAAATGGGTAAAAACGGTGCATCGAGGAAAGGGCGATGACTTCTCGACTAACGAACCGTAATCTCGCAAAACTTTAGAGTATTTTTTGGTTGAGATCGAATCCAAAAGGACGTTTTAGCCTGTAGCAGAACGTTCTATAAACAGACAAAAGTCTCTGTTCATCATTTGCAAGAATCAGGAAATAAGCCACATCTCACTTTGTTCAGGATATTCCGAACTATCATCGGAATAGTAGAACATCTGTTGATTGACACAAATTCTCACTTCCTATGGGCGGACGCGAATCTTTAGCTCAAGCCTTTACCCTACTAAGCTTTTTGTCGGCAGGGTTGCTTGGCTTGTCTAGTTTACCCATGTGGAACCTAGCTTCTGAACCTGCACCAGAGCAGCCTGGAACAGAAGCCGCCACAGAATCATCTGACAAGGTTCTAGCGATGGGAGTTTGGATTCTGAGTTCTCTCCCAATAGAGCGGCTCCAGTCTGACTCTGGACTACCGGAGGCCGATAACGATTCGCTTGAGTCTTCTAGCTCTTCTAGCCCAGTCAGAGTTGACGCTGCCCTAACTGAATCACTTGCTGTGACCACGGCTCGGACAGAATCTACTCCGCCTCAATCCTCCTCCCTTCCTATAAGCGAGACGAATCCAGGTGCCTCTAGCCGCACAGCATTTGCCCCCTCGACTGGAGACGTAAGTCGAGAAGCTGCATCTAGAGGCTCGAATTTCCAACAATCCTCTCCGCCACAGGAGGTCTCTCGCGCTTCTGGCGATCGCCCCAATATTTCTTCCAATCCCAGTTCAACCGCTACCAGCGAAAACGCACCTGCGTCTGCCGCCGCTATTCCTACAGCTGACCGAGAAATAGTCGTAGATTTGAGCGATCGCGAAGTCTCCCTTTATCGAAACAATCAGCTTCAATACCTCTTTCCCATTGCAATCGGGCGAGTGGGATGGGAAACACCTGTAGGTCAGTTTGAGATCATCGAAAAACAAGCGAACCCTGTCTGGCAAAATCCAATCACTGATGAAATTGTTGAACCAGGCCCCAACAATCCTCTTGGAGTGCGCTGGATCGGCTTCTGGACAGATGGCAAGAATCAGCTTGGGTTTCATGGTACAAATCAAAACGAGCTGATTGGTCAAGCTGTTTCTCATGGCTGCATCCGAATGCGCAACGAAGATATTGAACGCCTCTATGCTGAAGCGGCAATGGGCACACCCATCCGAATTCAGCAATAACACGAATTAGAAAGTTCGCCACGCTGAATCAGTAGCGTTGTCCTCCCAGAAGCCGCTGCCGCATTCCGTCTGCAATCTTTTGCCCTAGATATTCAGGAATCAAGTTTTCATTAGGGCCTAGGAGGTAAAGAATCAGGCGGGTGCGTCCCCTCCAGACCAGCAAGTTGGCATTGACTACTAGCAAGTCTTCCTGCCAGATGGCATACATCACCTTGTAAAACAGCCCTGGCTGGTTATCAGCCTCAATCAAAAGGGCCGGCAAATGAAACACGGGATCAACGTAAAATTCAGTCTCAACTTGCTCCAATCCAGCGTCTAAGTTGAATTCAACCGCCAGCATTTCTTCAACTTCAAATCGCCCCGCCAGAGCTTCTCGTACGGCTCGACAAACGTTGTCTGCTGTTTTATCCGTCAGCGCCTTGCCGCCTCTAGACACAACCAGCTTGACAAAAACCAGCATCGGCGGGTAGATCTGTCCATAGAGACTAAGGCTGTGAATTGTGAGACCATAGGCAGCCAAGACGCCAAAAATATCGCTTAACAAGAAAGACTGATTGCGATAAGCAAAGTGAAGCGCATTTTTGTTGCCTTCAGGACGGAGTTCAATGACGGCTTGTCGTCTCTTGTAGAGTTGATATGCTAGCCGCAAATTTTGTAGCTGGATGTCACTACTGACAAATTGTTCGTAGAACTGTGGGAACGCCCGGTTGAAGCGCTTGAGAAGATCCAGCGTAGATGCTTTTAAGCCCGAAGCCATGTTGGAGGTAATCACGTGACGATTTTAGCTTGGCAGTTGAGCAAGATTTTTCGATTCTATCTCTAGTCCATCTCTAGTCCCTTATCAGTCACAAGCATTAAATGGTGCATTGTTTGAATAGAGCTGAATGCAGGGACTGCGAGGTTTAGGTCTGTTGTATGCCATCTAAAACAAGACTTCATAAAACAGAGCTAGTCGAGCGTGGCTAGCTCCACTATATTTGAAGGCTTGTTCTTATCGCTAATGCGCGTAGAGATAAGGGGAACGGAATAAGGAATAATCTCTATAGAGGGTAGTCGAATAAGCATCTAGCGCTGAGGCAAGCCCATATTAGTTCTGTTGAAATTACCTGACTGCAGAAAACCTTTAAGGTTAGAGTGAGACATCTGTTTAATTCCCCCCCCAATTCAGAATCTACTTCGATTTGGGATGGAGTCTATGTATGATAGGGAATATACTAGCTAATATCAGACATTACCACCTATTCTCCCCGCATTAAGTACGCCTGCATGGGTTTCTGGAAAAGTTTATTCACAACTTCGGATACAGCGATCGCTTCTCATCCTTCTACTCCCGAGGCCAATGTGCCGCTCGGACAGCCTGTGGAAGACGGTGAGCGACTCTTTTTTTCGACTGACCGAGACATCGATCTCTATGACCTAGAGGAACTGTGTGATGCCGTTGGCTGGTCTCGTCGTCCTCTCCGAAAGGTCAAAAAAGCAATTCAGCACAGCTTTCTCGTTGTGACGTTGTGGGAGCAGCGTGGGCAGCGGCGACGATTGGTTGGATTTTCACGAGCAACTTCAGATCATGCGTTTAACGCCACAATCTGGGATGTGGTTGTGCATCCTGACTATCAGGGCAAAGGGCTGGGTAAATCTCTGATGCGCTACGTGGTCAAAAAGCTACGGAACGAAGACATCAGCAACATTACTCTTTTTGCCGATCCCCATGTCGTCGATTTCTATCGCAACCTCGGATTCATGCCTGACCCTGAGGGTATCAAAGGGATGTTTTGGTATCCTGAGTAGCCGGGCATTCTGAAAAACAAGCTTACCGATGTCGAAGACTCCAGCGACACCTCTAGCGGTTCGCCATCTTCCTGAGCATTAATGACAGAGATTTGAAGAATCCAGGGTGCAGGAGTTGAACCTGCCTAAGGCGAATTATGAGTTCGCTGCCTCATCCGCTCGGCCAACCCTGGGAACGGAGTCAAATGCCAGAACGTTGCATGAACGTCTGACGATCGCGACGTATTGGTTGAGAATCGTTCACTTCCAATTCTAGCTTGGAATATCCGCGAACCGAAGTTGAGTATCGGAAGTTTTATTGTAAATTCTCTTGTGGTAAATTTTCGTCTTCATCTTGTTGCTCAGAGACAGTTCTAACCTCAGGTTCATCGCGGGATTCTTGTTGAGTTTCAGACAGGTTATCTTCCGCACTGAGAATTCGATTACGCCCTTGAGATTTTGCCTTCAAGAGGAATTGATCTGCTCGCCGGAGAAAACTTATCCCTTTGCCGTCATCGTCTGGACGTAATGAAGCGGTGCCTGCACTGACCGTGATCGTCAGCTCTAGCTGATCATCAATATTGAACGCTTGTCTGGCAATCAAATTGCAGAGCCGTTGACCGATGCGTAGCGCTTCTTTCGCTGCTGTGTTGTTAAGAATGATCACAAATTCCTCGCCACCATAGCGAAACGGTGTGTCGTAGAACCGCAAGTTGTGACGAAGCCGTGCGGAAATCAGTTTTAGTGCGCGATCGCCCACCAAATGTCCGTACTGATCGTTAATAGACTTAAAGTAATCGACATCTAGCATCAACAAACTGAGAGGTGCATTGCGCTCACGAGCATTGTTGATTTGACGTGGCAGTTCCCATTCAAAGGCTCGTCGGTTGTTGAGTTCGGTCAGGGGATCTGACAGGGCGATCGCCGATAGTAAGTCATTAGCCCTGACAATTTCTCTGTGGCTTTGAACCCGCCGAAGCCCCGCTTGAACTTGTGCCTGCAAGAGCTGCATATGAGCAAGAACAGAGAACAGATCTAGCGCCAAAAATGCATCTGCTCCCTCCATCAAAAATTGTGATTGCTTTTGCAACAAGGCTTCTATCGGCTGTAACTCTGCGATCTCAGTCGCAGATGGCAGACTTTCTACAACGATGCAATACATCCAAGTCAGACGATTGTTCCGCCGAATGGTGCGACACAGATCCAACACTCCAGGTTGCCTCGACAAGACAATGATGAGATCGGGTTGTTGAGCCTGAATTAAGGGAAAAGCCTCTTTAGGATCCGGTGCGGTCTCAATGGTCAAATTTGCTGATGGCTGAATTGCGTCCAAGATGGATTGGCAAAACTCATCCCGTCCAACAATAAGGATAGAAGCATCCATTGAATACTTATAACGCTCGTCAGCAGAAGTTCGAAGGGTTTGGGGTTGAGAACCGGGACTCGTCACTTGAGCAGAAGAAGAAGGCATTGATCTCTTGGTAGATAATGCTTCGGCAGTTGAGTCCCGAATAGGCAACCGCTGAGCTGGTGTCTCGGGATCAATGTCGACGCTAGAATGGCATTTTACTGAACGATTGCTAGGTAAAACTCCTTTGGGAATTTCTTCGGCTACATCAGAACCTGACGATGACGACACCTGTTTCACTTACAACTGCACAGCTCCTTGCTCCCCGAACTTTGAACGATTACCTTAAAAGAAGGGGGTGTTGGAGCTAATCTAGATCAGACGGGTTTGAGCAAGATGCTCCAGTGTGACGATTCGTGAATTGCAAGGTTTATCTTGAAATAACAAATCCCCGTCAATAAATACACCCCAGATATAATTTATTCCGTAAGAATCCACAACTATTGAGTCTACTAAGTAACAATTTAGCGGTTTGCTCTGAACGAAAAATCAAAGCTTGTCTCAGATTTTCAGTTGCTCTGTCCTACTTTCTTTGAGTGTATCGCTTTGACGCATGAGTTTTCTCATTCGTTTCCATGACGTATCAAAGATTTATCGTTGATACGTCATCCTGTACATAAAAAGTGCCTGCTCATGTGCAACGACATTCATCAATGTCAATACCAACCCAGATCACTTCTTAATCTTTTTACATGGCGCAGACCGTAACATCGACTCCATCTTCTCCTCAGCGACAGACCGATTGGCGGCTCGTGCAATTGCTTATTCCTTATGCATTGCGTCATAGGCGATCGCTCGTTGTTGCCATGGTGCTGCTGGTGCCACTGTCAATTGCTGAGGCTGTGCAGCCCATCTTGGTAGGACAAGCGGTGTCCCTGATCCGCAGCGAACCGACAATGGGCTTTTTGGAAGGGCGATCGCTCTCTGCCGGAATCAACTTTCTCGTCGTGCTGTTGCTCATCACGATTTTGATTAAGCTTTCGCTCGATGGAGTGCAGGGTTATCAGGTTCAAAAAGTAGGGCAGAAGATTACGGCGGATATTCGTGATGATCTGTTTCACCACGTCACGTCACTCGCTTCCCGGTTTTTTGATCGTACTCCTGTTGGACGATTAATTACGCGGCTCACGAGCGATGTAGAAGCTTTGGGAGATGTCTTTTCGACTGGAGCTATCGGCATTGTTGGCGATTTCTTCTCGATGGTGGTTATCACTGTCACGATGTTTTTGGTGCAGTGGAAACTGGCACTAATGCTGATGTTGCTGTTGATTCCTGTCACATTTCTTATTATTTTCTTTCAGCAGCGCTATCGACAGTCGAACTATCGAGCCAGAGAAGAACTCTCAGCTCTGAACTCCAATCTCCAAGAAAACATTGTTGGTGTGGGTATTGTTCAGCTTTTTCGACGAGAACGATTTAACAGTGAAGTGTTCCGCAGCATCAATCAACGCTATATCGAGCAGGTGGATCGAACAATTTTCTATGACTCAGCGGTGTCGTCTACCCTCGAGTGGATCGGGTTTGTGGCGATCGCAGGAGTGCTGTGGCTGGGTGGCTTGCTGGTCATGGATGAGAGCATTGAGCTGGGGACGCTGACGACCTTTGTGCTATTTTCGCAGCGCCTGTTCAATCCCCTACGCCAGTTCGCTGAAAAGTTCACTGCCATTCAGGCCGGGTTCACGTCCTTAGAGCGGGTCAACGACATTCTTTCCGAGCCGATTGAAATCCGTGATCCCGAGCGTCCAGCAGCACTTCCAATTCATCAGAATTCAACCCAGATTCAGGATGAAGGAGTCGTGCGTCCAGGGGAAATTTGCTTCGACCACGTCTGGTTTGGCTATAAACCGGATGAGTATGTCATTCGAGATCTCAATTTCACGATTCGACCGGGTGAGAAGGTGGCGATCGTGGGGCCAACCGGAGCGGGCAAAAGCTCAATTATCCGCTTGCTGTGTCGCCTCTACGACATTCAGCAAGGGCGAATTTTGTTAGACGGATCTGACATTCGTGCGTTGCCCCAAAGTGAACTGCGCCAGCGCATGACGATCATTCTGCAAGATGGGTTTCTATTTGCGGGTGACGTAAAAAGCAACATTACTCTGGGTGAACGTTACTCTATAGAGGAAATTCGTGCGGCTGCGGAGCAAACCAATGTCGCTTCTTTTATTGAACACTTGCCTCATGGCTACGATACCGAGTTGAGACAACGGGGAACAAACCTGTCGGGAGGACAGAAGCAACTTCTCGCGTTTGCCCGTGCGGCCATTCGTAATCCTCCGATTTTAGTGCTAGACGAGGCGACGGCCAATTTGGATGTTGGCACAGAGGCGATGATTCAAGAAGCGCTCGATCGCCTCCTGGTAGGACGTACCGCCATTATCATTGCTCACCGCCTATCGACCATTCGCAATGTTGATCGAATTTTGGTGTTAAAGCAGGGGGAATTGGTGGAAATGGGCAGCCATGATGAGCTGTTACAGGCTGAAGGACTATACGCCAGCCTGTATCGTCTACAAATGCTGGAGTCCTAGCGTGTGGTAAGAGAGCTGATATCGCTGTACGCTGCAAGCAGAGAGGTGCAGGAGAAATGTCTGATATCTTGAGTTTTATCGGAAAAATTACGTTGGCATCAGCGGCGATCGCCCTTCTGATCAAATATGGTGCGCCTTATCTTCCCGTGTCCGGCAACACAACTACAGTCCTGATTATTGTGTTTTTGCCTACCGTTGTCGCAGCCGTCACAATGGCGTGGCGATCGCTGTCGTCTGAATAAAGGTGCTTAGCCATAGCAGGCAGCTGAGACAGGGCTAGAAGTAGAGCAACAAGTTCAGCCCTGGAATCGTGCGTGATAGCGTCCACAGCAGCAAGACCACATACAACAGCCCCAATCCCCACTGATACCAGACCAGGGTGCTGATAAGCCCAGGCAAATGTTCATCCCGCAGCCGAATGTCATTGAAGCCAAACTTGATCAGGTTAATCAGACTGAAGTCAAAGTAGTTGAGCCAGTTCCACCGACGATCCCACAAAATTGGGGTGTAGCGATCGCGAAAAAACGGAAATTTGGGAATGATCGGCAGCCGAGCAATGAGCAGACGAAGCTGACGCGCCCCTCCATCTTCGACAAAATAGCTGCTTTCCATCAAGTCATGGAAGCGGCCTTTGCGATAGAGCACTGTAAGCAACAGGGTGGGTATCGGTACAATCAGCAGCATTAGACACAGCAGCGTCAGCCACGGACGTTCCGAAAGCTGAAAAATCGCACCTAAGCTCACACTGCTAAGCACGGCTCCCGAACTCACCATATAGATTGTTTCTTCAACAGTAGGAACCATGCGATAGGGATACAGTTTTCGAAACCGATCGACCCCCCAAAATACCAAACTAAAATAAGCGACGACCAGAAATCCCGTTGCGAAAACGAGTCCTACGCTGGTTCCATAGCGAGTCAGTACCAACAATCCATTGAGGGCGAGCCAGTGTAGCCCGTCTACGCTCCAGCTTGTGAGGGTGCGCGGCGCGATCGCCACTAGTTCATCGCTGATGTTGACATAGGTCGTCAAGTCAATCGCATCGAGCTTCAGCAAATCTGGGACTCGCTGAAAGGACTGCTGTTCTCGGCTTTTGGCGATCGCCTCGGCTTGAGTTTGCGTGAAGCCCAATTCGGTTAAACTTTCGAGTGACGCCGAATTGAGGTTTGTGGCGACGAGGTTTTGCCAAAGCTGCCTGAGCCTCAAGTTTTCGGTCAGATATTCCACTTGGTTGGCATCAGAGAACTGGTCAATCTGACGAAAATTGCGCACGAGGTTGCGCAACAGCGTCTCATTGCCTTGGAGCGTAGGAACTGACAAAACCCGTCCAATCTGACCCGGATTTCCCAAAATTTTGGCTTCTTCTGCGTTGAACTCTAGCCCCGAAATATTCAGATAAGCGCGGTGTGAAAATGTTGTATCGCCAAAGTCGATTTGACCCAGAATAGCGGCTCCTCGCAAGTTTACAGGTTCACTAAACTGGGCTTCGCGGAAGGTTGCGCGATCGCCAAAGCTGGCATTTGGAAAAAACACCGCTTGCACAAACTTTCCTTGGTTAAACGACGCGAGTGCTTGCCACTGAGCCTGACCGAAGTCAACGCTGCCTAGCCAACTGACATCTTTCCACTCTGAATCGGCTTGAAACAAGGCTCGACTGAAGCTCGCTGACTGCTTAAACTCACTTCCTTGAAACAAAGCAGTATCTAAAAATTGAGCTCGCACCCAGAGCGATCGCTCAAAAAAAATGCTGTTTCGACACCACACTCCCTGCCGAAACTTTGCGCCAGAAAAATCCACAACTTTCCCAAATCTGGCTTCTGTCAAGTCTAGAGCGTTGTTGAGCTGTAAGCCTTCAGCATTTATGGCTCGCTGAAAAAATGTGCTGCTCAACGACATCGCCCCATCGACCGTTGTTTGCGTTAGTGTAATCGGGCCACGCACAAGGGAGATTTGCAGCGCATTACCAAGGGGTTGCAATAGCAACGACTGAGAAAGTCGTCCCAACTGAACCAAACGACGGCGATCGCGCTGGAGCTGCTGTTGTTGGGCAGTGCTGAATACCGGGGGCAGGGAAGGGCTATAGAGGGGTACCTGCTCGCCGAGCTGGCTCAGATCGAGATCTCCTTGAATCGTGGAGTAGCTGAGGTCGAGTCCTATGGGACTGCTGGGCTGACGCATTCGGCCTCGGATCAGCCGATAAAAAGGTTCTCGCAGACTTAAATCTGAGTCTGGACGCAAATCGATGGAAAATCGTCGCAAGTCTATCTGCTGTGTCCCATCTTGCTGAGCTAAGGTCTGCACTCGCTTGGTTAACTGATCCAGAGTGAGCACTGTCGTCTCAAGCGCGACTTCATCTGCAAAGACGGGAGCGCTCCAGAGTCCTAACCCAATACTCCAGCAAACGGAAAGACAGAAACCTAAACACAGCCTAGAAACGAGTTCTCTAGGTTCAAAACGTTTGCGAACCCAGAATGCAACGACTCCGGATTTCGCCCATCTCAAACGGAAGGCGATCGCCCTTCCTATCCCACAACCATCCATATATGCGAACAAAACAGTTGTTCACACTATAGATGTCTACCGTCCATCTGTCTTAGAGGATGTTTGAAAAGTATTAGACAACACGCTGG
>JGI12048J13642_10921347_pt1 | contig 13748 bp, 9 predicted proteins | sample ElkSlonscriptome_16_FD_13642 | JGI IMG/M metagenome (IMG submission 13642) | reverse complement strand
CGTAAATGGGCACGGTTACGCCTATGGTGGGATACATTGCGTTTGATCGAAAAGCTACACACACAACGCCCCTTTGATGTGCTTCATGCGATGTGGGCAGACGAAACCGGTTTACTCGCAACATGGGCGGGTAAACGCCTTAATATTCCTGTTGTCGTGTCTATTGCAGGGGGTGAATTGGTCGGTTTTGAGGACATCAATTATGGTTTACAGCGCAGTCGCTTCAGTCGATGGACAGTTCGACAGGCATTAGAAGGTGCATCAACGGTGATTGTTGCGTGTGACTATGTGCACGACTTATTAGAATATCATGCTCTTGACATCATACCGGAAAAAATCCACAAGATTTCACTTGGCGTAGACACAAATCTATTTACACCATCACCCACAACAGCACACGCTAAACATTTAATTCACGTCGCGTCGTTAATCGGTGTGAAAGATCAAATCACGCTATTACGCGCTTTCGCAAAACTTGATGACGACACCACCTTGACGATCATTGGCGAGGGCAAAGATCAGCCAATATTAGAGCGCCTAACCCGCACTTTGGGCATAATGCCTCGCGTGACATTCGTCGGCAGTGTGCCCCATCTGGCATTGCCCAGTTATTATCAACGCGCACAGATCAACCTGTTAACCTCACGTCATGAAGGCTTAGGTATGGTGACATTAGAGGCAGGCGCATGTGCGGTGCCTACCATCAGCACTCGTGTCGGGTTAGTGCCGGATGAGCCTGCACTCGGTCTGACCGTGCCCATTGGCGACACAGAATCATTGGCACAAACAATACGTGATTTACTCAACAACCCAGTCCATCTCCGTACCCTTTCACACTCCGCACACACAAGCGTAAATACGAAATTTACCATTCAACACGCCGTCAACGCATTTTTGGCACAGTACGACGGACTCATCCGGTAATTTTATGTCTTGGTTTTCCACCAGAATCCAGTACATTCTGGCATAATCACCCAATTTTCACGGCGCACACGGTCACCCAACTCATCACCGAAGAAAAATCGATTCAGACGTTCCGCTTCCTCAATATCTGCGAATTTATAGTCTGTACGAATCCAACGATGTGTAAAGTTCTTATTTTGCTCCAAATAAGCGTAATATTCAGCAAGTGCCTGATTCGGAGGTGTAGCAACCTCTACACCAGTTCCCATTGTTTCGATCAAAATTGCCGTACCGCCGGGTTTCAGCACACGTATCATCTCATCGAGATAAGAATCGATCACTTTATGCCAATCTTCTGGATGCCAACCGGTCGCATGACCGAAACTCCACCCTTGAATCGCCACATCTGCTACACCAGTTTTCACGGGCATATGTCCATTATCTCCAGCGGAAACTGCCCAATTATCACGAGATGTGTTAAAGCGATCACGGGCAACAGCAAGCATGGACGGCATAAAGTCAAAGACAAACAACCGACGCACATCGGGCGCGATCAAACGTGACACCCGCCCTGTTCCCGCCCCAAATTCGACCACATCTGCGCCTGCTAATGGGTGAATTTCTTGCAACGTGCTTAATAAATTACCTTCATAATCCTCACGCGATACTAGCACATCATAATCATCGGCATGGTTACGATAAATATTGATAAAGTGATCGACCATTTTGAACCTCTTAATTAGAAGATTGTCTCAAGTTGTTTTGAACGGGTAATCAGCGTTTCTTGCTCGGTTTCATTCATCGACGTGTAATGTTTCGTGGCTTCAATAACCATCGGCAAGATACGCGTATCTCCTGCGGATGGAATACCTGTTACACCCGGTTGCGATAACGCAAAACGTACGCCTTCATTGACTTTATCTTGCAAGGCATAGGGTTCATACCATGTGGTGTGGGTCTTCTCGCGTCCAGCCCATGGCTGTTTGGCTACGGACTTGATAGTCATCACCCCAACATCACGTTCGACACATTTTTTCAGCAGGCGCTCGGTATTCGCACGATATTCAGGATACCCGTACAACACCGGATTAATGGGAAACATCATCGTGTCAAAATCGAAACGGTCTAATGCTTCTAAAAAGATTGCGGGAACATCCATCCCATGCCCTGTAATCCCTAAAAAGCGCGTCAAGCCTTCGTCGCGAGCTTGCTGTAATGTCTCGATTGCCCCACCAGATTGCGTGGCTTTATCAAGCTCTTCCATTGTCGTGATCGCATGTAGTTGATACAGGTCAAGCTGTTCTGTCCGCAATTTGCCTAAGGATACATGCAGTTCATCCCATGCCGTCGCACGTTCACGCATGAGCGTTTTACAGCCGAGGAAGAACTTATCACGGTGCGGTGCAAGCCACCCACCAACCCGCTCCTCTGCTTGCCCATATTGGGGTGCAACGTCGATATGGTTCACACCCGCCGCCATCGCCATTTCCAGCACTTCATTAGCTTTGTCCTGCGAAATTTCCCAGAATGCCGCCGCACCAAAAATAACGATGCTACTCTGATTTTCTGTACGTCCAAGTCGTCGTGTTTGCATTATACTTTTACCTCCACAAGAACAATTTATCCCAAAAGAGCGACCCAAAACCGGATCGCTCTGTGGCATATCATGATGTTAACAGCGATACGCTAGCTAAAGTTTTTGATCTGTGTTTCAAACTTAGTCTGATCAATTTCAGCATATTTATCTAACAATGCCTTGAAGCGCTTCATGTACTCGACGATTTGTGACTTTTTATAGGCTTCAAAGCGCAGGGTTATGGCGGGTTGCGTGTTACTCGCACGTACCAGACCCCACCCATTTTCAAAGACTGCACGTGCGCCATCCACGCTAATAACTTCATAATCCTTAGACAGCTCTGCCTGAATTTCCTCAATAATCTTAAACTTCAACTTATCAGGTGCACTCAGAATAATCTCCGGCGTAGCGACCAACTTTGGAATTTCGTCGAAAATTTCCGCAACGGTCTTATTCGTCTTGGACATAATTTCGAGTGTTTTCAATACAACCAGCGGAGCATCATCAAACCCGAAGTAATTTTCACCAATGAATAGGTGACCACTTACCTCTCCACCAAGTAGTGAGCCAATTTCGTTCATCTTTTTTTTCATTAAGCTGTGACCGGATTTCCACATGACCGGCTCACCACCGTATTTTTTAATCTCATCGGGCAATGCCTGTGAGGCTTTCACATCGAACACAACCGGTGTGTTAGGGTGACGTTGCAACATATCCCGTGCTAGCAATGCCAGCAAACGATCTGCGGCAATATGATGTCCCTTATTGTCAATGAACCCACAGCGGTCTGAATCGCCATCGAACGCAAGCCCAAGATCTGCACCAACCTCGACCACTTTGGCTTCAAGGTCTTTCGTCATTTCCGGGTCTTCGGGATTTGGTAGATGGTTAGGATAGGTGCCATCGGATTCGCAATACAAGCAGGTCAGATCAACACCGAGTTTTTCCAGCACAGCAGGCACATATGTTCCTGACAGACCATTGCCGGAGTCCATCACCACCTTAAGGGGTTTTTCCAATGTGACCATACTACTGATTTTTTCCATGTGTTTGTTAATCATGTCAAAATCTTCGGCAATACTGCCTTCGCCAACAACAAACACACGATCTTGAATCATCTGTAATAAATCTTGAATTTGCTCACCAGCAAGTGCCAGCTTACCATATGCCATTTTGATGCCGTTGAAGCTGGTATCAAGGTGACTGCCGGTAATCATCACACCAGCACCATGTGGACCGTAGCTGGCTGAAGCAAAATATACAGTCGGTGTCAGAACCTCGCCAATGTCGGTGACCTTCATACCGGTGGACGCAACCCCTTCAATCAAGGCTTTGCGAATGGGTGTGGATGTCTCACGATTATCACACCCTACAAACATCATATCGCTATGAAATTCCTTGGGCAGATATGTCCCCAGTGCTTTGCCGACCATATTCGCCAAGCCGGGCGTAATTTGGGGGTTATCACCAGCGACCTTGCCACGAATGTCGTATTTACGAAACACGGATGGATCAATATGCACATTGTCCATATCTTCTATTGAGTCTATATGATCTGTTTGATCTATGGGATCCGTCTGGTCTGTGTGGTCAATTTGGTCAGTCATGTATTTTCCCTCGTATAGTGAAAATGTAAAAAGTCTGGTTAATTATAGCAAGTCTAAATCAATACAATTTCGAACGTCCGGTCAATATATAACGGATGATAGCATATAATTTACTCATCAGCTTGTGTAACAGTGGTGGCGCGTTGTTGCACAGTGTATACAACCTGTGGTGCAATATGTCGATATAAGGCACGACAGGCGTGCAACAATGTCTGATGATGCACAAGACCTGTAATCGATTCATCCTCAGTCTTCAGCGAGAGTTCAATCCGTCTATCCGCATGTTCACTTGGTTGGTACATCATGGTAAGGCTCCAATGCCCGGATGCAACTGACTGCATCGTCATGATAATGCGCTGTAAAATACTGAGTGTTCCAATATCTAACCAATCCGAATCCTGATAACCGGAGGGCGCGCGAATCGCATCATCGGCAGTTAAAAATACATTATGCCTTTCAGAGACACGAGTCCACAATTTTGCCAGTGCATCAGATAGCGTATGATGGTCTTCCACCCGTTCATGGATACTTGACCAGCTCACTCCGGCTGTCCAGGAAATGCTATCATCTGGCAATGGCGTAATCAGCATAAATAGCGAAGCATCTGCACTATGATGTGTGTTCAGATAACCAACCGTCGATTGCCACGCCATAAATCCATTAGGTGGTCGCCAATTTGCACCTGCCATATGTATCAATGTCCTTTAGTCTTGTGTTGTTTCTTTAACAATTGCTTCACGGGTTAATGCCCATGCCAGAAAGCGATCCAAATGGTATTGGGTTAGCTGTGCGCCTAGTCCGGCTAAAGAAAAATCAAATCCATGCCGTCCCCATGGCACACGCAACACCGCCACCGGCACATCATAACGACGGAGACGATTCAGCAGCAGTTCCGCATGTACCGGCGACACTAAGGCATCGCTGTAGCCATGCAGTAACAAAGTTGGGGGCACGTTTTCGTCCGCAAACTCCAACGGGCTTGCATCAGCATAGATCTCAGGATTTTCGTAGCTAGTTTCCCCACCGAGCAATCCCAGCACCCGATGATCGTGTCGCTTACCCACTAAAAACAGGTCTATGGGCGCGTAGTACGCCACAACCGCCTGAACCGCAGTATCCGCAAAGTCGCCATTGGCACGATACGCCGCATTGAGTGCGATATGCCCTCCCGCAGAACGCCCCAACAACGCCACACGTTCGCGGTCAATATTGTACACATCCGCTTGAGATTTTACCCAGCGGATCGCCGCGCGGACATCGTCTAGTTGTGCGGGCCACTTAACATTATCAGGTCCTATCGTAAAGCGATATTGCACATCAACAACCACATAGCCCTGTGTGGCAAGATAACAATGATGCCCAGAAAAGTATTCACCCTTATCGCCATGATTCCAACCACCGCCATGAAAAGCAATAATCACCGGATAACGATCACCCTGCACTGGCGGCACCAGCGGGCGGTAAATATCAGCTTTGAGGGTGCGTGCAGATGTTTCGTGATAAGGTACATCATGGATGATGGATACATTATTTTCACGATAGGATGCGCCTAGAGTATTCTTCAGTGACCACTTGTGCGGTGTCAGGCGGTCACGCATTACTGACGGAATCTGGGCGTCATAGTTTTTACCGAGCCCGGCACGCATGGCTTGTTCCATATCGCTTCTGGCTTCTTTCACACGGCTAAACGGTACAGCCGCAAGCAGTGCCCCGGTTAAACCGGCAACCTTGCCCAACCCTGAATGTGAACGCCATGTGCTCACCATACCCAGAAGCACCACACCCAATGAAAATTCATTGAGCACCAATTGCAATGTCCATATAGCGCGGTTAATCCGTTTGACAACAATCAATAATCCTAAAAACGCAGAAAGTATTCCGGTTAATGTCGCTAACCGACTGAACATATGATTTCAATCTTTCTTGATTGGCACAGGATCATTTCTTGATTTTTACCTCTTTACCGTCAACCAACGCCGTGAATTTGAGGCGTGCATTTTTGCCACCCACCGCATCAATCTCAATTTGTGTGCCCGGCGATGGATTTGCTGTCAGTAAGTAATCGGCTAACGGTTCACGCACACTGCGCCGGATGATTCTCCGTAAGGGACGTGCGCCATATTCCGGTTCATCGTTCTGTGCAAGCATCCAGTTAATCGCCTTATCCGTGAACTCTAGCGACAAGCCACGCTCCTCCGCCATACGATTCTCCTTCTTGAGCATCAAGCGTAAGATAAAGCCCAGATTTTCATTATTGAGGGAATTAAACATGATAACCTCGTCCAGACGATTGAGAAATTCTGGACGGAACCATGAACGCACCTCTTCCATCGCATAATCGCGGATTTCATCGGTGATGACCGGCACAGCAAGTTCCTGTGAGCCGAGGTTGCTCGTCAGGATGATGACTGTCTCACTAAATGTGACGATGTTCCCGCGCCCATCGGTCAACCGTCCTTCTTCAATAACTTGCAACAGAATATCCATGATGCGTGGATGTGCTTTTTCCACCTCATCAAACAGCACAATAATGTACGGTTGTTGTTTAACGCGCTCGGTTAATTGCCCACCTGCTTCGCTATCAACATAACCACTCGGAGAACCAAGCAGACGGTTAAGACTACTTTCGTCCTTAAATTCACTCATATCTAACGGCAACATGGCATCTTCACTACCAAACATGAATTCAGCAAGTGTCTTCGCTAATTCAGATTTACCAACACCTGTCGGCCCGAGAAACAAAAATGCACCAATGGGACGTTTGGGGTCTTTCAAACCTACACGGGCTGTTTTGATGGCGCGGCTTACCGCCAGCACTGCCTCATCCTGCCCAATAATGCGCTCTTTTAGGTGTTCAACCATACTTGCATACCGTAAACGTTCATCCTCACCCAGTTTACTGACCGGAATTCCGGTCATCTGGCTAGCAGTAAGCGTCACATCCTCTGAATCCAGCACTGCATCCTTGAGTTCAGGACGATAGGCAAGGTGACTTTGTTGACTCATGTTCACCATCGCCGCGGTACGATGCAATAATTGTTCTGCGCTCAATGGCAACGGCACAGAAGACATATAGCGCTTGGCGAGCTTCGAGGTTAACTCTAGCGCAGGGTCTTTGATCTCGATCTCATACTCAGACTCAAAGCGCGATTTACTGGCTTTCAACATTTCGTGCGTTTCTTCAATCGAGGCTTCCGGCACACGAATAACCTGACTATTTTCGACAATAGCACTGATGCTCGCGAGACGTTGAGCATATTCATGCTCAGTGGTTGTGGCGAACATCACAGGATCAGTATCCAAAAATGCTTTTTGAATCATGGGTGTTGATTTACTGAATTCTGCTTTGATAGGTCCACCAAAGAACCGATGCACATGCGGAATAAACAAAATACCGCCCGACGCTTTGCTCATGCCAGCGCGAATGGCTTTTTGATCGTTGTCGAGCAATGCCGTTTCGTCAATCTGTACCAGACTCTTCAGACCAACCGGTCCTCTGTTCTCTGCCATCAAAGCGGCAAGGCTCTGCGCTAAGGTACGCTTACCAACACCATCTGGTCCCAGCAAGATCACATGCCGATTGATCGATTGTGAGAGAATATTGATGATCTCACGCAACAAATCGTCACGATAATAGAATTGCCGCAACTCACCATGTTTTGCGCTAGCGACAAAATCGCGTGTTGTGCCATCTGGACGACGGCGAATCACGCTATGTTCGCTCACAATATCATTGATCGCTTTAGGCGTGATGCCATGTTGACGCAACAGACCACTTGTACTCATAGAGCTTTCGCTCAAGACGATCACGGCATGATCCGTATTGATTCGCACTTCGTTGTTGTTATTCGCAACGGTCAGCGCTTCATCCAGTAGAATAATCGTTTGGCGGGACATCGAAACCTGTCGATTCCCACGCGCTACAAAGCTCAAGTTCCCGCTTTGATCAGTACGGCTTTCAATTGCCAGATGCACCTGTCGATCTAAGCGGTCAAGGTCTACTTTGCGGGTAGATTTGAAAATGTCGAATAAACGCGCCGCCGCTGTGTTTGGACGACGTAGAATTGCAAGTAGCACCATTTCTGGTGTGATGACCCGCTTGCGATATTCGTCACGAAGCGCCACAGCGTCATTCATAACTTCTTCCATATCTTTAGCGAGCAGGTCAGGATTGAGGGTTCCACCAGCCATAAAGTTTTATCCCGATTGTGTTTTATTGTGTATTCTCTAAAGTTAACCCGAAAATGCGCCTGTAACAAGCGACATTGCCAAAGACATCGGGTCATAGATGCCATTGTAACGTATGAAGATTGACACTCAATGTGCAAAACGCGCACAATCTACACCTATTGTACGCAAAACGGGGAAAAAAGGTTGTAAAGCTATGGTGAAGGTGCTCCACCTGTCAATTGAAAATAGGTGCGATAGGCTTGTAGTGACTCTTCATGTTGACCAAGTCGATAGTGTAAATCGCCGGAATGCAGCAATGCCGAGGGCGCATATGCAGGATGTTCTGAAGCGCGGGCATAATCTTCGAGCGCAAGCGTGTACAATCCAACACCTTCACGGGATTGTGCCCTCAAGTAATAGGCACTATAGCGCAACGTGTTGATGTCTGCATTGTTTAGCTGAACACCTAACATTGCCAGACGTTCAAAATCAGCAATCGCAAGGTCATAATTCGCGGTGTTATAAGCATCTGTACCACGTAGATAACGCAGATTGACCACCGCATCACGATATGAAATTTGATCGGGCATTAAGGCAAACGCACGCTCAAAATCCGCGATTGCGAGGTCTTCACGGTTCGTTTGACGATAATTGGCACCTCGTAATGCGTATACTTCTGCTAGACGTGCATTGACAACGACATCAGACGCCAGCAAATATTCGTAATTACTGATGGTATTGGATAAGTCACCAAGCAAGAAATAGGCTTCAGCGCGGCGTTCCACCACACCATATAGACCACCGCTGACCTGTGACGAGGTGAAATCACGCTCTAGTGCAGTGGCAAAATAAGGGAGTGCTTCTGCCACTTGCCCGATGCTGACCAAAAATTGACCCATATCATCATGACTCTGCGGGTCATCCGGTGCAATTTCAATAACCCGTTCGTAAGTAACACGCGCAGTCTCACGCTCACCGATTTGCTGATACAAATGCGCTAATTCACGAGAGGTCTGTGGGTCATCCGGTGCAAGACCAAGCGCGATATCATAATGCGCTCGCGCCCGTGCAATTTCGCCAATTTGTGCATGCGTCCAGGCAATTTTTCGCCTTAGCATGACATTTTGTGGCGATAATGCCAGCCCCTGTGAATAGACATCAATTGCCGATTGCCATTGTCCTGTATTCACGAATAATGTCGCCAGCGCATCATAATCTTGCACAGTCGCGCCATTATAAGACAGGACCTGTGCGAAGGCGTTTTGTGCGCGTGCGTCATCGCCAATTGCCTGATACATAAAACCCAGATCACGATACGATTGTGGATCATCTGGTTGGCGTTGGGCAATCTGTGTAAACACATTCAGCGCTTGCCCCGTTTGCCCTAATGAGAGATGTGTCCGTCCAATTTGACGATATGTGTCCAAATTATCAGGGTCAAGTTCATAAGCCAGGTTGTAGAAGCGCAACGCCTGATCATAATTTTCAACCTGTACCGACATCCAGGCGACATCACGATATACCTGTGGATTATCCGGGAAGCGCTCAATTATCATGTTGAGGTCACCAAAGGCGGCGACATTATCCCCCATGCGATGATAGCTGACTGCCCGTTGCCGATAGGGAAACAGATCATCAGGCGTGAGGTCAATAAGACGCGTATAAAATGTGATCGCTTGAGAAAAATTCGCCTGTTCATACGCACGACTGGCTAGATCACGCAAAATCGTGGGTTGTAGGTCATCACTAAGTGTTATGGCATATTCGTAATCACTCATCGCATTTTGCGCCTGCTCCAGCAGATCATAAACGCGAGCACGCATGTAAAAATAAGTCGCTTCTTCGTTATTGAGTGCAATCGCTCGATCAAAATAAGTGATTGCTTCCTGATACAGGTGAGCCGATTCCGCAAGTTGACCGAGATTATAAAAATAGGCACCATAAAGTTGTGTATCATCCGCGAGGCGTAGCGCGTTCTCATAATCAGCGGCGGCATTTACCAAATCGCCCAACGCGGCGTGTACATGACCCCGTTCGGTGAAGATGTCTATCGTGGGTGCAAGGTCAAGCGCACGCGTCAAGTAGGCAATCGCGAAAGTGGGGTTTTGTGTTCGATGCGACAATGCAACATATTCACGGCTGACCGTTGCAGATAGACCACTTTCTAACGATAGGGTGCGTTCATAATCCGCAGAAGCATTGCTCAGGTCACCAAGCCCCGCATATGCCAATCCCCGTCGCAAATAAGCTACTGCCGAGCTTGCATCACGCGCCAATGCATCGTTGAAAGCGCCTAATGCACGATCAAATCGATTGACCTGTAGATACAATTGACCGAGTGCGCGGTAATGTGTAGCATTTTCTGGATCAGTACGAATTTGTTCCCGTAATTGCGCTTCCTGACGGATAAACTCATTGGTGGTCAAAGATTGTTCCACAAGTGTTGATTGCGCGTTTGAGGATGGAAATGGTGACAACGCATTAAAAAGTTTATCACTATAAAGCAATACAAATATCGCGACGAGTGCCACCATAAACACGATAACTTGCGGTTTCGCACTACGCCTTCCCTGTTGCATGACACATGCTCCATAAACAAATCTAAAATCAACTTATGCTGATAGTAGCGCCTCAAACACCGTTCTGCACGTCGTCGTAGAGTGCGGGTAGGTTAAGCGTTTATAACGTGGTTTTTCCGTAGGGTTGGCGTAGTTTATGGCGTGAAATTGAGTGTGTCGAAGTCAACAGCTAAATGTCCAATGGCGGGTAATTCCCCGAATAAAATCCGGCAAGCGACCTCAGCAGATGGCGATAATGGGCTATAAGTCAACATATACGCGCCAATATCAGGAAAGCGTAAGGGGTCATAAACAGATTGCAAGGCAACAAGTACGGTGTTTTGCTGTGGCAAGCTATTGACTAATGCCTGTTGCGCGTTACTGTAATAGGCATCACGGGTGAAGACAATAATTTGTGTGGCTTGCACTGCACTGATGCGCGCATTGTCAATTTCTGTAGCCGTCGGGGTGTTTGATACCGCTAACCAGCGCACATCCTCGCGTAAGTCTCCGCATACTTCCCTCACCGCAGGCACATTTGCCGGATAAATCACCAATACATCGTTATCTTCAGGCACGGGAACCATCGTACCGGACTCGTCAACAACGGTAATTCCTGCTTCAAACAATTGGCGGATCAATGGGGCTATATCAACCGCATCCGGTATGACTTCATCCACAGCCAACGGCGACCAATCCATCACCCCAAAGCGAAATTTCGCGCTCAATATGCGATGCACCGAGGCATTGATCTGTGCTTCAGGGATGTCCCCTGCCCGTATCGCATCAACCACCGCTTGCATTGCCCGTGCTTGTGATGCCTCGCCAACGTTCGCACCGATGGCAATCAGATCATTACCTGCCTGTATCGCCCGTATAGACGCATTTTCCGGTGAAAGCACCGTATCTATAGCATCCATATCGAGTGCATCCGTCATGATGATGCCCTCATAGCTCAATTCATCGCGCAATAGCCCGGTAACAATTGCTGACGAAAGGGAAGCAGGTGTGTTAGGTTCCGGTTCAAGTTGTGTGTAATAAATGTGGGAAACCATGATCGCGCCTGTTTGTGCTTCAATCGAAGCGATAAAAGGGGGCAGTTCTACCCTTGCAAGCCGTGCGCGATCTAAATCCAAAACTGGCAAACTTGTGTGTGAATCCTCGGATGTATCACCATGACCGGGGAAATGCTTGACGGCAGTCATAACATCGATAGATTGCATACCCTCAATAACCCCGCGCAGAGCAATGCTTACAAGCGCGGGGTTTGTGCCCAGCGAACGTCGCCCGATGATCGGATTATTGATGTTCGTGTTCAAATCAGCCACAGGCGCGAGATTCATATTTACCCCAACCGCGCGCAATTCGTTTGCCATCGCTGTGCCTACTTGACGCGCAAGCTCTCCATCTGCTGTGGCGGTGAGTAACATCGGCACCGGGAAAGTGGTAAAGCCATCCTGTAGGCGAGATATGATGCCACCTTCCTGATCAACAGCAATAAATAGAGGAATACCCCCTGCATCCACAATAGTTTGCTGATAACTATTCGTTAAGCTCGCAATGCGGGAGGGTGTGGTGATGTTACTACCAAACAAGACCACCGCGCCCGGTTGCCATGTTTCAAGAATTTCTTGACCAGCATATGTCAGGCTTTCACCAAATAAATTGACCATAAACATCTGACCAACCCGCTGTTCGAGCGACATCTCTGCGATAATTTCATCAATTGTTGGGGTTTGTGCCGTGAAACTATATGAGGTAGAAAGTATCAATGTTAGGATCACTAACAAGCATAAAATGCCTGTACGATGCCCTTTTATGCCCTTACGGATGATGCTCATTCAGATATTCCTGTAGCGCCATATCAAATTGTACCCGCCACGCGCCGTTAAAATGCTCGCGATTCAGGCTAATCAGTATATTGCTATCCAATATTTTTAGTGTGCGGAAAAGCTCAAATAATGCGGTCACGGTGATGGGTGTCCAATGCTCACCCATCTGATAGCTAAAGAAAAATTGATCTGTACTCAGAATGAACATTGCGATCATCGGCATGGTGTATCCGTCAATGCGTGTCTCCGCGATCAATGGTCCGACAATCAATCCCTGCAAAACCACGTCAGCCACTGCGTGTGGTGCATTTACCGTGACCTCAGGATGTGGTGGATTTGCACTCCGAAAGCCAAGATCAACACTTTTGGACTCATGCAAGAAGTGATTAATGAGATAACGCATCACCTTTTCTGACACGTTTTCAACATCAATTTCCGGTTGTGCGCCATCCACAGCCGTAAAAATGGGACTCACACGTTCCCATAAATCCATCATTTACTTTATCCCTCGTGGATATCAGGTCACATTATCTTCGCACAGGTGTAGATTTTTGGCGAGTTCCCAAGCCTAGTTTCATAAAAACTCACTGCAAAGCATATTCATTGAACATCAGAAACAGAAAATTGTAACGTTCATCAGCGGTCATCGGGCGTGGTCGCCCCTGCTCTTCGATAATGCCTGTATACAGATCAATTGTCTGAAGCTCTCCATCATAGATATATAGGCGATCCATAAAAAAGCGAGTGCCACCAAAAAATGTCTGGTCGAAGAATAAATTCCCCAATCCATAATGGATGAAGGCAGTCCGTCCACCGCCCACAGGGGCATAAAATTCAACTGATTGTGGGAAATGTGACGAGGTGCCAATCACCACATCTGCGCCCCAATCAGCAAGTTGCCGGAAATCAAACCGTTGATTATCCGGTGGCACAAACGCGTCCACTTCAGGATATTGTACCGTGACGATCACGACATCATTTTCAAACGCGAGTTGGGGCAATGTCGCCTCTAGCCACTCTGTATCACAGAATGCCGCACCGGGACGCACCCCGCCTGTTAATGCCGGATCTGCGTTGACTAACGCGTAATAAGGTCCAATCC
>JGI12048J13642_10106304_pt1 | contig 13761 bp, 13 predicted proteins | sample ElkSlonscriptome_16_FD_13642 | JGI IMG/M metagenome (IMG submission 13642) | reverse complement strand
GGGATGGAGTGGCTGCCGGACCTCTCGGTCATCAAGGAGCTCTTCCGCTTCGGACTCCCCACGGGCATCCAGGGCGTGGCCATGAACATGGCCGGCGTCCTGCTGCTGCGCTTCATCGGCTCCCTCCCCCAGAGCGCGGAGGCGCAGGCGGTCTACTCGCTGAGCTACACCCAGCTCTTCAGCTTCATCACCTGGACCTCGGTGGGGCTCCTGGGCGCCACCGCGGCGGTGGCGGGGCAGAATCTCGGCGCCGAGCAACCGTCCCGGGCCGAGAAGGCGCCCCGGGTGGCGGCACGCATCGGGGTGGGCGTGGCCGTCTTCGTGGGTGCCTTCTTCGTCTTCATGCCGGAGACGCTGCTCGCCCTCTTCGGCATGGAAGACCCGGTGGTGTTGGCCCTGGGCGCCCAGCTCCTCCGCTATCTGAGCGTCTCCGGCCTCTTCGTGACGGTGGCGCTGACCTACACCGGCGCCCTCCAGGGGACGGGGGACACGACGAGCCCCCTCTACATCTCCATCGTCAGCCAGATCGTGGTGCCGCTCGGCCTCTGCTGGGTCCTCCAGACCTTCTACACCCTCCAGGCCACGGACATCTGGCTGGCCATCGTCCTGGGCCATGTCACCCGGGCGGTCCTCAGCGTGGTGGTCTTCAAGCGAGGGAAGTGGAAGGAGATCGAGGTGGACATCGAGGGCCAGGGAGGTCCTGCCGGCGCCCGCAGCTGAGGCGGGCGGGCCTCTCCCTGGACACCTTCGGCCAGGCTGGAGACCTTTCAGCATGAGGCAGCGCTCTTCCACGGGCCTTCTGGCCCTCCTCGGTATCCTGGCACTCCTGGTGGTGCCCGGGGAACGCCCCGTCGTCGCGACGCCGGACCTTCTGGCCGGCGTCTCCAGCGCTCCGGGGCTCCATCGGCCCACGGGCCACCCGGCCACCGGATGGTCCGGAGGGGAGCTGCCCGGTGCCTCCGAGGGGCGCACCCCCGGGGAGGGCGGCGACGGGCCGTCGCCGGAGCTCCACGATCCCGGCCCCCCTTCGCCGACCGCGCGGGTGGACCGGCTCACCATCCCCGGACGGGGCCACTCCGGTCCCTCGGCCGCCCCCCGCTGGGGAGCTCGCCTCCTGGGTCTCCTCCAGACACCCGCCAACGCACCGCCGGGAAGCTGACCCGCGACCGCCGCTTCCGCCTCCGGGCAGAAGGGCGGCGCACGACGCTCGTAGCTTTCCGGTGCCCCCCGGCGTGGGGCCCCGATCCCCTCGTCCCACCTATGGGATTTGGAGTGCGCCATGGTGTTCACGACCCTCGGAACCACCCTCGTTCAGTCGTCGACGAACGACCCTTCCTTCCTTCGACTCGTCCTCGAGAGCCTCCCCACCGACCCGGCCGCGATCTTCGTCCTCGGGCTGGTGGCGGTGGCCGTCTGGTTCGTGGTCCGCTTCGGGACCGAATGACCTCCAGGGGGCTCTCGGACCACCGGGAGTCCCCACTTCTTCGGCCCCTCCGGCGCTCTCGTGGCCCGGCGCGGGCGCGCCCCGTAGCTTGTGCCCAGGTCCGGGGGCGGGCCCCGGACGTTCCGTGACGGGGAGGTCGAGATGGCGGTGCGGCTGCTGGTGGGGACGAAGAAGGGACTGTTCATCTTCCGGAGCGACGACGGGCGGGACGACTGGTCCCTGGAAGCCCCCCACTTCGGCGGCTGGGAGGTCATGCACGCCAAGGGTTCCCCCGTGGATCCCCGTCGGGTCTGGGTGTCGCAGTGGACCGACTGGCACGGTCAGGTCGTCCAGCGCTCCACCGACGGCGGACGGAGCTTCGAGGCCGTGGGGAACGAGTTCGGCTACCGCGGCGAGACGGGTACCCATCAGTGGTACGACGGCACGCCCCACCCCTGGGAGTTCAAGCGGGTCTGGCACCTGGAGCCCTCCCGGCACGACGCCGAGGTGGTCTTCGCCGGGGTGGAGGACGCCGCCCTCTTCCGTTCCGACGACGGCGGGGCGACCTGGGGCGAGCTGGACGGCCTCCGGACCCACGCCACCGGCGAGAGCTGGGCGCCCGGTGCCGGAGGTCTCTGCCTGCACACCATCCTTCTGGACCCTGCCGATCCGGATCTGGTCTACGTGGCCATCTCGGCGGCCGGGGCCTTCCGGAGCGTGGATGGGGGGGCGAGCTGGACGGTGGCCACCGGAGGCCTCCACTCCGAGTACCTCCCGGACCCCGAAGCCACGGTAGGGCACTGCGTGCACAACCTGGCCATGCACCCCTCCCGGCCCCGGACGCTCTTCATGCAGAAGCACTGGGACGTGTGCCGGAGCGACGACGGCGGCGACCACTGGACGGAGGTGAGCGGGGACCTGCCGTCGGACTTCGGCTTCCCGGTGGGGGTCCACCCCCACGAGCCGGAGACCATCTACGTGATCCCCATCAAGAGCGACCTCGAGCATTACCCACCGGAGGGAAAGCTCCGGGTCTACCGGAGCCGCACCGGAGGCGGCGACTGGGAGGCGCTCACCCGGGGCCTTCCCCAGTCCGGCTGCTACCAGAACGTCCTCCGCGACGCCCTCTCGCTGGACACCCTGGATCCGTGCGGGGTCTATTTCGGGACCACCGGCGGCCATGTGTACGCCTCCGTGGACGACGGCGACTCCTGGCGGGCCCTGGCCACCCACCTCCCGCGGATCCAGTCCATCGAGGTGCAGGTGGTGCCGTGAGCCGGTCCGTCCGCGTCCACCTTCCCGGCCACCTCCGGGAATTGGCCCGCACCGGGGCGGGGGAGGTGGAGATCCAGGTGGAGGAGCCTGCCACGGTGGCCCGGGTCCTCGACGAGGTGGAGGCTCGCTGGCCCGTCCTCAGGGGCACCGTCCGCGATCCCTTCACCGGAGAGCGTCGGGCCTACATCCGGTACTTCGCCTGCGGCGAGGACATCTCCCACGAGAGCCCGGAGGACGCCTTGCCGCAGGAGGTGGTGGAAGGTCGGGAGCCTCTCCGGGTGGTGGGGGCCATCTCCGGCGGGTAGCGCCAGCCTGCCGTCGTCCCGGCCTTCAGCCTGCGGTCGTCGTCGTACGGGGGCTCAGGATGGAGGCCACCGCCAGGTTTGCCGTCACGTTGGAGGCGGTGATGAACATGTCGGGGACCACGTCCAGGGCGATGAGGATCCCGATGCCCTCGATGGGAAGACCGAAGGCCTGGTAGAGGGGCGCCAGGACGAAGAGGCCGCCGCTGGGGATCCCCGGTGAGTAGAAGGACAGCGCCCCGAGCCCGGCGATGAGCGTCGCCGTCTCCACCACCCCCAGCTCCACCCCGAAGAGCCCGGCCACGAAGAAGGTCCCGGTGATGCGCACCAGCGGGGAGGCGTACTTGAACACCGACACCGCCGTGGGCAGGACCAGCCCGCTCACGTTCGCCGGCAGCCCCAGCGTTTCGTCGGCCTCCTCCAGGAGGACCGGAAGCGTGGCCAGGGAGGAGCGGGTGCTGAAGCCCACCGCCTGGGGTTGGGTGGCGGCTCGGGCGAACCGACCCACCGGCACGGGACTCAGCGCCCCCACCAGCGGATACAGCAGGAGCGTTCCCACCAGGACCAGCCCACAGGCCGTGATGAGGTAGCCCGCCACCGCCCCGATGATGGACGGCCCGGTCTGGAAGGCCAGCCCCAGCGTCAGGGCGAAGATGCCCACCGGCGCCGCCGCCAGGATCCAGTCGATGATGACGAACATGGTGTCGGCCACCGCCTGGGCACCACCGACGATGCGGTCCCGGTGCTCCTCGTCGATGCCCGAGGCCGCCAGCCCGAAGAGGACGGTGAAGAGGACCAGGGGCAGGATGGCGCCCTCCGCGGCGGCGGCCACGGGGTTGGCGGGGAGGAGGCCCACCACCCAGTCGCTGAAGGGAGGGAGGGTGACGTCGGTGGACGCCGCCCGCTCGGCGAGCTCCGGGAGCTGGACGGCGTCGGCCCCCACCAGGCGAAGGAGCGGGGGAGCCAGCAGCCCTCCCACCACCGCCGAGAGCCCCGCCAGCCCCACGAACCAGCCCAGGGTTCTGCCTCCGAGGCGCACGGCCTCCCTGGACCCGGCGGAGGTCACGCCCACCAGCAGGAGGGAGACCAGGAGGGGGATCACGGTCATCCGGATGGCGTTCACCCAGAGACCTCCCAGCGGCTCCACCCAGGAGACCAGGGTCGGGGCCCACCCCACCTGCACGGATGCCAGGACGAGCCCCAGAGCGAGGCCCGCGACGAGACCGGTGAGGACGCGGCTTGCGAGGGACATGGAGGCGAATGTGGGTGTCCGACCCCCGGGACGCGAACGCCGGAGCCCGTGGCCCACCTCCGCAGGACCCTGGCCCCCGGTCGCATCCCCCCGGCGGCCGTGCCATCTTCCATCTGGCTCGACGATACCCCCACCCCATCAGGAAGCGAGCGGCATGGCGAAGCAGTACTGGCTGATGAAGTCCGAGGAAGACGTCTACTCCATCGACGACCTGGAGGCGGACGGGTCCACCTGCTGGGAGGGCGTCCGCAACTACGAGGCCCGCAACAACATGCAGGAGATGAAGGAGGGCGACATGGTCCTCTACTACCACTCCAACGCCAAGCCGTCCGGAGTAGTGGGCCTCGCACGGGTCAGCCGGGAGGCCTACCCGGATCACTACGCCTTCGACCCGGACAGCAACTACCACCATGAGAAATCCGACCCCGACGATCCCACCTGGTACATGGTGGATATCGAGTACGTGGATACCTTTCCGGAGCGGGTGCCCCTCTCCGAGGTGAAGGAGGTGGACGCGCTTCAGGAGATGGAGCTGGTGCGGCGGATGCGTCTCTCGGTGCAATCCGTAAAGAAGGACGAATTCGAGCGCATCAAGAAGATGGGCGGCCTGTAGACCGCCCCGCCCGCTCCGGGTCAGGCTGCGCCGGCGGCCTCCGCCCTGCGTTGCGATTCACCCTCGGAGCTGTCGTGGGCCTGCCGCAGGAAGATGGTGATGGTCACCGCCACCAGGGCGTTGGCCGCCAGGACCATTCCCTGGCCCAGGATCGACCCCACCCCGATGAAGAGGTCCAGGACGAGGAAGCCGCCCTCCACCAGCAGGAAGAGGACGAAGGCGGGCACGAAGAAGCCGCCGCCGGTGCGCTCCTCCAGGAAGCGAACCAGGTAGGTCGAGACGAGGCCCAGGATCCCGAAGCCGCCCAGGTGGAGCACGGTGAAGAGGGCCATGCCCGTCAGGTTGATTCCCTCCACCTGCGCCGGGTCGGCGCCGAAGAAGAGGACGCTCCCCAGGAGGGAGGGCGTGTAGAGCGGTCGCCCCATCAGGAGATCCACCACCAGGAAGAAGAGGGCGATGACCAGGCCGCCCAGCGCAGCCGAATAGAAGGTCTCGTACGCGATGTCGCCGGCAGTGGGCGGCGCGTGCTTGGCGTGGGAGGTCATGCGGGTGCTCCTCTCGGGAAGGTGCCGGAGATCCGGCGAGGCGGTTCGCAACGTAGAATATCTGTGCCGCCGCCGCTTGTTCCGTGAGGGCCGCGAACGGGAGGGAGGTCGTGCTGGTGGGGGCGGGACACGCCCATCTCCAGGTGCTGGAAGCCTGGGCGGAGGCGAGCCCGCCGGAGCTGTCGCTCACGGTGGTGGTGGACCAGCCGGTCTCGGTCTACTCGGGCATGGTCCCAGGCGCCGTCGCCGGCGACCATCCGCTGGAGGAGGCCCTCATCCCGGTGGCTCCTCTGGTGGCGGCGGCCGGCGGGCAGCTCCGGACGAGTCCCCTCGCGGGGGTGGATCCGGTGGGGCGGCGACTCTTCCTGGCGGACGGTTCGACGGTGGAGTATCGGGTGGCCAGCCTGAATCTGGGCGTGGTGGACGGCGGAACGGACACACCGGGGGTGCCGGACCACGTGGTCTCTGCCCGGCGGGCGGACCGGCTGATGGACGCCGCCCGTGCCCACGAAGACGGCCCGATAGCGGTCGTGGGCGGTGGCGCCGCGGGCGTGGAGCTGGCGGCTGCGCTGGCAGGGCGGGGGCGTGGACCGGTGACGGTGGTGGAGGCGGGGGATCGGCTCCTTCCCGGTCGAGGGGACTCTGTCGCCGAGGCGGTCCGAGACGCGCTGGAGGCGCGGGGGGTGGAGGTGCGTCTCGGCGCGGCCGTCGCGGAGGTGCGGGCCGGGGTGGTGGACCTGTCCGACGGCAGGGGGCTCGAGGCGGGGCTGGTCGTCTGGGCGGTGGGGGCGGCACCCCCGCCCCTCCTGGCCGACACGCCGCTCCCGCTGGATGAGGACGGCTACCTCCGCGTCCGCTCCACCCTCCAGGTGGTGGGTCACCCCGACCTGTTCGCCGCCGGGAGTTGCGCCTCGGTGGAGGGGGAGAAGCTGGCGAGGGCCGGCGTCCACGCCGTGCGGCAGGGTCCGGTCCTGGCCGGGAATCTCGAGGCCCGGCTCTCCGGCGGGAGGGTGGACCCGTACCGCCCTCCGTCGGACATCCTCACCCTCCTGAACCTCGGCGACGGTACGGCGCTGGGCACCAAATGGGGCGTCTCCCTGAGTGGCCGGTGGGTGCATGCGCTGAAGAGCCGCATCGACCGGCGCTGGGTGCGTCGCTTCCGACGCTGAGGCCTGCAGGCGCCTGCGCTTGTGCCTGGTCGCGGCGGGGGCGTAGGGTGGATCCTGGTCGGTCCGTTCCCTTCGAGCCCGTTGATTCCATGCTCCGCATCGCCCTGCTGCTGGCCCTCCTCCTCCCCCTCCCGGGTGCTTCCCCGCTGGCTGCGCAGGAGGACCGGACCCTGCAGCTCCCGGGGCTGGACGCTCCGGTGGAGGTCCTGGTGGACCGGTGGGGCATCCCCCACATCTACGCCGAGACCGAGCACGACCTCTTCTTCGCCCAGGGGTGGAACGCCGCCCGGGACCGCCTCTTCCAGCTCGAGCTGTGGCGGCGGCAGGCCACCGGCACCGTGGCCGAGATCCTCGGACCCCGGGAGCTGGAGCGGGACGTCGGCACCCGGCTCTTCATGTTTCGCGGGGATCTGGAGCAGGAGCTCCGGCACTACCATCCCCGGGGCGTGGAGATCATCGGGGCGTTCGTGGAGGGGATCAACGCCTACGTGGCCACCACCGAGGCCGACCCCTCCCTCCTCCCGGTGGAGTTCGAGCTCCTGGGCATCACCCCCGGTCGGTGGACCCCGGAGGTGGTGATCTCCCGGCACCAGGGGCTTCTGGGCAACATCGGCGCCGAGCTCCAGACCGGTCGGGCGGTGGCCCGCCTCGGGCCGGAGGTGGTCCGTTCCGTAGAGAGCTTCGGCCCGGCCGAGCCCGTCCTGGAGCTGGACCCGGCGGTGGACGGCGAGGCGCTCTTCCAGGACATCCTCGGAATCTACGACGCCTTCCGTGGCTCCATCGACTTCCGGCCGGAAGACATCGTTCCGGAGCACCGGGGCAACGAGGAGGCATTCCTGCGCCTCCGGCGGGAGGCCGAGGCCACCGGGGACCCGGATCTGGCGGAGAGCATCGGCTCCAACAACTGGGTGGTGGACGGAACGCGGTCCCAGAGTCGCTACCCCGTCATGGCCAACGACCCCCACCGGGTCCAGGCCGCCCCCTCCCTCCGGTACTGGGTCCACCTGGTGGGACCGGGCTGGAACGTCATCGGCGGCGGTGAGCCCAGCCTGCCCGGCATCTCCATCGGCCACAACGAGCACGGCGCGTGGGGCCTCACGGTCTTCCGGACCGACGGAGAGGACCTCATGGTGTACGAGACCCACCCGGACGACCCGGAGCTCTACCGCTTCCGGGGCCGGTGGGAGCGGATGAGCACCCTCACGGAAGAGATCCCCGTCCGGGGCCAGGCGCCCCAGACCGCCACCCTTCGCTACAGCCGGCACGGCCCGGTGGTCTTCCAGGACGAGGACCGCAACGCGGCCTACGCCGTCCGGGCCGCCTGGATGGAGGTGGGCGGCGCGCCCTACCTGGCATCGCTACGCATGGATCAGGCCACCACCTGGGAGGAGTTCCGGGAGGCCTGCACCTGGTCCAACATTCCCGGGGAGAACATGGTGTGGGCCGGGCGGGACGGGACCATCGGATGGCAGGCGGTGGGCATCGCCCCCATCCGGCGGGGCTTCAGCGGGTTGGTACCGGTGCCCGGGGACGGTCGCTACGAGTGGGACGGCTATCTCCCCATCCAGGCGAAGCCCCACGTGGTGAATCCGCCGGAGGGCTACTTCGCCACCGCCAACAACGAGCTCATCCCCCGGGACTACGCCTTCATGGAGGGAGTGGGCTTCGACTGGTCCGACCCCTACCGCTGGACGCGGGTGGTGGAGGTGCTGGGCAATGGGCGCCGGCACTCCATGGCCGACATGATGCGCCTCCAGACCGACGAGCTCTCCATCCCGGCCCGGCAGCTCGTCCCCCTCCTCCGGTACCTGCCAGCGGACGATCCCCGGACGGAAGACGCGCGACGGCGGCTCCTGGCCTGGGACTTCGTGATGGACGCCGGGTCGGTTGCTGCGGGCATCCATGCTGCCTGGGAGGGACACCTCCGCGACCGGGTGGCCGAGCGACTGGTCCCGCCGGAGGGTCGGGACCTCCTGCGACCGGGTCTGGCTCGGACCATCTCGACCCTCCTCTCGCCTCCGGGATCGTGGGGTACCGACCCCCTGGCCGAGCGGGACCGGCTCCTCCTGGATGCGCTGGACGACGCCGTGGACGAACTCGCCGGCACGCTGGGCGGGGGGATGGAGGACTGGCGGTGGGGCCAGGAGAGCTACCACCACGTCTACCTGCGTCACCCGTTGGGCTCGGTGGTGGATGAGGACACCCGAGGGCGGCTGGAGGTGGGGCCCCTACCCCGGGGTGGGTACGGCTCCACGGTGAACATGACCGGGAACGGACACAACCAGACCTCCGGGGCCTCCTTCCGCATCATCGTGGATACCGGCGACTGGGATGCCGCCGTGGGGATGAACACCCCGGGACAGGCCGGCGACCCGGCATCTCCCTTCTACGACAACCTCTTTCGGCGCTGGGCCCAGGACGAGTTCCACCCGGTCTACTTCAGCCGGGGGAAGGTGGAAGAGGCGACGGCGGTGCGCTACGATCTCATACCGGACGGGTAGCCGGGCGCTTCTCCTCCAGCCAGCGCTCCGGCGCCCAGGTGCGCCGCCGTTCTCCGGGGTTGCGTCGGAACCACTGCGCCACCAGCAGGATCTCGGCCGCCTGGTCCGGGGTCAGGGCCGAGGGCCCGGGGTCCGGCGCCTCGAAGACCGCCTCGACGGACGTCGCCGCACGAGCGCGCTCCCGTCCGTTCTTGGGGTGGTCCAGGGCCGCCCGGATGCGCCCGCCCCGCACCAGGTAGAGACGGTCGTGGCCCCGGAAGCCAGGCACGCGGTATACGAAGGAGAGGTCCTCCACCCGGCCCCGGAAGGCCACCAGCTCGTCCTGGAAGCCCCGGAGCCTCCCCAGCCGGTCCCGGAGGATGGCGGCGTACTCGAAATCCCTGCGCTCGGCGGCGGCGGCCATGGTCGCCTCCATCTCGCCGAGGGGCCCCGCCCCGCGACCCTCCAGGAACCGGCGAGCCGTCTCCACCGCCCGGGCGTAGTCGGCGGCGCTCACCCGGCCGCAGCAGGGGGCGAGGCAGCTCCGGAGATCCGCCCGGAGGCAGCGAGGGGTCCGGCCGCCCCGGAAGATCTCGAGCTGGTCGTCGAAGACGATGGGGGTGGGGCCCGGGCAGTCCCGGAGTCCCAGGGCGTGGCAGAGCTCCCGAACCGTCCGGGCCAGGCTGCGGACCCGAGGGAAGGGCCCATAGTAGGTGGCGTCGTCGTCGGCCACCCGGCTCACCGGCACCACCCGGGGCGCCGGCTCCCGCGTGACCTTCACGAAGGCGTAGATGCGCTTCCGTTTGTGACGGACGTTGAAGCGGGGGCGAGCCTGCTGGATCAGCTTCATCTCCTGCACCAGGGCGGCGAACTCGTTGGGCACGTAGTCCCAGTCGATGTGGTCGGCGGTCCGGATGAGCTCGGCGGCCTTCTCGCCCTTGGGCGCCCGGAAGTAGGAGAGGAGGCGGCTGCGTACCCGGACCGACTTCCCCACGTACAGCAGCTCGCCCCGGTCGCCGTCCAGCGCCCCCCGGGTGGCCGAGGGGAGGAGGGGCCCTCTCCCCCCGCCGCCGCCCCGGGCCCACATCCGATAGATGCCCGGCCGGTTCTCGGCGTGGGTCCGGACGTGGGCGCGCAGGGAGGGGTTGGGGTGCACGACAGGCGGCGGTGCGGTGTTCGTGTTTTGTTCGGGGGCCGGAAGATAGGGATGCCGGGAGGCCGCCGCCAACGGGCCCTCCCCTGCATTGCTCCGCCAGGAGGCCTCGTCCAGCTTTCGGCATGACCCCACCCGAAGCGCCTGGACCCGACGACGCCAAGCTCGTTCGCGATCCCCTCTGGAACACCATCCGCCTCGATCCCACGGCGGTGCGCATCGTGGACACGGCGGCCTTCCAGCGCCTTCGCTACATCCGGCAGCTCGGCCTGGCTCATCTGGTGTATCCCGGCGCCACCCACACCCGCTTCGACCATGCCCTGGGCGTCTACCACCTGACGGGGATGGCCCTGCGGCAGTTGCAGGAGCGAAGCCGGGCGCCGGAGGAGGCCTGGCAGGGCGCCGAGCTGATCCCCTATGCCGCCCTCCTCCACGACATCGGCCACTACGCCTTTTCCCATGCGCTGGAGGAGCTGGAGCCGGAGCAGGTGCCGGCGGACCACGAGGAGGTGAGCCGGCGGTTCTTCGCCTCCCCTGCGCTGGCCTCCGCCCTCGAGCCGCTGGGCCCGGAGGCTCCCGAGGCCATCTTCGACGTCATCCGGGGGGAGAGCCGTCTGCCACTCGGCGGGCTCGTCTCCGGGAGCCTGGACCTCGACAAGATGGAGTATCTACGCCGGGATGCCCGCTTCTGCGGGGTGCCGTACGGAGAGGTGGACGTGGATCGTCTGTTGCAGGGCCTCGTCCTCCTCCAGGATCCCGCCAGCGGCGCCTGGGAGGTGGGCGTCCACGAGAAGGCGGTGGCGGCGCTGGAGTCCCTCCTCTTCGCCAAGTACCAGATGTTCCGCAACGTGTACTGGCACCACGGGGTGCGGGCCGCGACGGCGCTCTACAAGCGCATCGTGGACGAGGCGGTGCGCGACGGTCTGCTGGCGGCGGAGGAGCTGGTGGGCCCCACTGACGAACAGCTCCTCTACGAGATCGACCGCCGGGCCGGGGATTCCGATTCCGAGGTGGCGCGACGGCTCTCCGCTCGATGGCTCCCGGCCCTCCGTAACCGACGCCTTCCAAAGCGGGCGCTGGAGCTCACCGCGGCGGATCTGGGAGGCCGGGAGATCCAGGGCTGGGCGGTGGGGGACTCTCCGGAGAAGCGCGCCCTGGAGGACGAGCTGGCCGCCGGGCTCGATCTGGAGCCCGGGGAGGTCGTCATCGACTTCCCTGCCAAGCAGGCCATGTTCCAGCTCGACGTTCTGGTGGGTACGCGGAGCGGCGCGGTGGAACGTCTGGACGAGCGGGGCCTGCCGGGGCTCGTGGACCTGCCGCGGGTGGCGCGAGAGCTCTACCGGACGGCGCGGGTCCTGCGGGTCTTCACCTTGGAGCGACGGACCCTGGATCCCTCGGGACTCCTGGAGCGCCTCACCACTCCCCCCTGACGCCCCCTCTGACGGTAGGGCGGCCGTGGACTTCTCCGTCCGTCAGGACGCCATCTCGGCCAGGCCGAGGGTGACGTTGTCTTCGCCGCCGGCCTCCAGGGCGGCCTCAAGCAGTTGCCGGGCCACCTCCTCCAACGACCCCTCCCTGGAGAGGAGCCGACGGATGCGGGCTTCGGACACCATGTCGGTGAGTCCGTCCGAGGCGAGGAGGAACCGGTCGCCGGGGTGAAGGGACCCGGTGGCGCTCGACGGCTCCGGTCCCGGGTCCAGCCCCACGGCCTGGGTGAGGACGTGCCCCGACGGGTGCCGCCACGCCTCGTCGGGCTCCAGACGCCCGGCATCGATCTGCTCCTGCACCCAGGTGTCGTCCCTGGTGAGGCGGGAGAGGGATCCGTCCCGGAGCAGGTAGGCTCGCGAATCCCCGACATGGCCCAGCGCCCAGCGACTCGCTCCCTCGTCCAGCGCCAGCGCGGTGAGCGTGGTGCCCATGCCCTGCAGCTCGGGCTGTCCGTGGCCCCGGCGCCGCACCGCTCGGTGGGCCTCCTCCACGGCCTCGGCCAAGAGGGACGTCCAGGCCTTCTCCCCTCGTTCCTCCGAGAGATCCTGCGCGGCCGGGTCCAGCGGCCAGCGCGTTCGGAGCCACTCCTCGGCCCGCTCGGCGGCGACTGCGCTGGCCACGTCGCCTCCGGGGTGTCCCCCCATCCCGTCGGCCACCACCACCAGGTCGGGATTCCGGTGGAGGCGCACCGTGTCCTCGTTGCGGGTACGGACGCTTCCCACGTCGGAACGACGGGCGAGGAAAATGGGGGTCATGGACCGGGACGCCGGAGGAGCGATGCGCCCGAAGCTAGGCCCATCCCCGCGCCACGGGAACCCGCCCCGGACCTGGGGTTACCACCGGCGCCAGCGTGTTCCTGTCCGCGGAACGGAGGGGTCCCGGGGCCCCGTCCCCTGTGCCGCCCGCCCCGGGATCGGGTCGAAGCCCGCCGTCTCGCCCACCTGGGAACCTATCCTGGCGGCGCGAGTACCACGGGCTCGACGCATCTTGACAGGCTGCCGAAATGCGCCCCATCTTTCACGGCTGCCCAACTCACGTCGTAACAAAACTGCATGAAACGTCTCTACCGGTCCGTGACCGAGCGAGACCGGGTTCAAGGAGCATAGATGGCCATGGCTGCTACCAAGTCGAAGCGGAAGAAAAAGAAGGGAAAGAAGAACCTTCTCACCGGGTTCGATGCCAGCGTAGAGGAGCAGAGTGCGCTGGATCAGTACCTCCGGGATGTGAGCCGACACGAGCTCATCACGCCTGAGAAGGAGAAGGAGCTGGGAGCCCGGGCGCAGAACGGCGACGAGGATGCAGTGCAGGAGTTGGCTCGTGCCAACCTGCGCTTCGTCATCAGTGTGGCGAAGAAGTACCAGAACCGTGGGGTGAGCCTCACGGATCTGATCCAGGAGGGGAACGTCGGCCTTGTGACGGCCGCCCGGAAGTTCGATCCGGAGCAGGGCGTGAAGTTCATCTCCTACGCGGTGTGGTGGATCCGGCAGGCGATCCTCGCCTCCCTGGCCAACCACGGCCGCGCCGTGCGGGTCCCGCTGAACCGGGCGAGCGATCTGGCCCGGATCTTCCGCGAGAAGGAGCGCCTCAAGCAGGACAAGGGCCGCGATCCCACCACCGAGGAACTGGCCAAGGCCACCGACCTCACGCCGGAGCTGGTGGAGTCCCTCCAGACGCTGAACGCCGCCGAGATCCGTCTCGATGCGCCCATCGGCGACTCCGAGGATTCGCAGCTCGTGGAGCGGTTCGTCACCGAGGAGGCCGCGGAGCCCGAGGTGGAGGTCGAAGGTCGACTCCTCACCGAGGCCATCACCGACGCCCTTTCGACGCTGGAAGCTCGGGACGCCAAGGTCCTTCGCCTCTACTTCGGTCTCGAGGGCGAGCGGGAGCACACCCTCGAGGAGATCGGGAACATGCTGGGCGTGACCCGGGAGCGGATCCGCCAGCTCCGGGACCGTGCCCTGCGGCGCCTGCGTGAGGGCGAGCGGGGTGACGCGCTGGAGTCCTTCGCCGCGTGACCTTCCGGTGACCCCGGACCACGGCAGCACCACGAGCCCCCCGTCG
>JGI12048J13642_10402612_pt1 | contig 13767 bp, 9 predicted proteins | sample ElkSlonscriptome_16_FD_13642 | JGI IMG/M metagenome (IMG submission 13642) | reverse complement strand
AAATATTTGTCAAAAGTATTCTTGCATTTTAAGATGGATTTTACTCCTGTTCCCACCATAGACAAGGAAAAGGCAAAGCTGATCAAGACACCCATAACGCTCATCGCTGCAAAAGAAGATGCAATGTTTCCCGGAGAAAAAATGCTCAAAAGAGCTGCAAAAATTTTTCCATCCATCAAGAAACGTCTACTTCTCAAAAGTTCAAAACACGTTCAGTCCAAAGACGATAACATGGTCATTGAAAATTTGATTTTCGAAGGGCTCAAACAACTACCAAATCAAGTTCAACCAAAACATTCATCATGAATCAACGAAAACTTGCACTTATCAGCGGGTGGTCCATTGTCATCATGGCCATTGCAGCAGCTTTTGTTTTTGGATATGCATTACCCGAATTTTCAACTCCGAATTCAGGAGACACAATTCAAGCATCAATCAAAAAGCGACAAGGACTGTATTTGGCAATGTTGGGTGGCCTGCTTTTTATTCTCATATTGGATGCGATTGTTTCATACACCTTCTATAAATTTTTTGTTAAAGACAATCGAATTTTAGCCTCCATATCCGGTGGACTCCGATTTATATACACACTCATCTTCAGCTTTGGAACACTATTTCTTATTCGGAATATAACTTCGGATGCAGCTTCCGATGAATGGATTTCTTCCAACTTTCAATCGTTTCAAAACACTTGGACTTTTGGCCTTATCATTTTCGGAATACACATCTTATTGCTCGGATACTTAATGAAGCTTCACGGACGCATTCATTTCACCTTATGGGTATTGGCAAGTATTGCAGGCTGCTCGTATAGTTTGGTTAGCAGCTTAAAGCTCATGGGCTTCGACCCGGAATTTACCGCAAAATTGGAAATGATTTTGGCTTTACCGATGACTATTGGTGAACTAGGGCTGGCCGTTTGGATGATCGTGAAGGGTGGGAAAATCCACGATTCAGACCGCTTGAAAGTAGCTACTTCTCAACCCATGAGAATTCCAACTTTATCAAAACCACAAAAGTGATTTCATAGGCACAAAAACGCCAAAACTAATCCGCTAAGAACAAATATTATGAAAACCATACTCACGCTATTATTCGCCATTCCTCTATCTCATCTGATGATCGCTCAGACAACTGCTATTCCCGATGTGAATTTTGAGCAAGCTCTAATCAGTTTAGGATACGACGTTGGAACTCCTGATGGAACTGTTCTTACCGCTAGCATAGATACGGTCACCTCCCTTGATGTTATGCTCAGTGACATCGGCGATTTAACGGGTATTGAAGATTTCGCTGCATTGACTCACCTAAATTGCGGTGGGAATTTACTTACAGATCTAAATGTTACCCAAAATAGCGCTTTAAAGGAATTGCGCTGTAATACGAATCAATTGATTGGTTTAGATGTTACCCAAAATGCTGAGTTGACCAAATTATGGTGTGACGGGAATGTTTTAACCAATCTGGATGTCACACAAAATGAAGACTTAACCACCCTGAGTTCTTCTTCAAATCAACTTACCAACCTAGACGTAACTCAGAATTTAGATCTACATTTCTTGAGGTGTTCATCAAATTCACTGACCGCATTGGATGTAACCCAAAATGCCATCCTTGACACATTATTCTGTGACCTTAATCAACTCACTGGTTTAAATATTACTCAAAATACAGATCTGATTGCCCTGTCATGTTTTCAAAATCAATTGACTGGTTTAGATGTAACCAACAATGCAGCCTTAAATTTATTGAATTGTAGAAATAACCAAATTTCCAGTTTGGACGTTGCGCAAAACACTTCTTTGAATGCTCTTTTTTGTTCTCTGAATCAATTGACCACTTTGAATGTAACGCAGAATACTGCTTTGGTCTTTTTAGATTGTTCTTCAAATCAACTTACCAACTTGGATCTATCTCAAAATGTGAATTTGAATTTTTTGAGATGTTCCGATAACTTGATCTCCGGCTTAGAGGTGTCTCAAGCTAGTCTTCTGACAGATCTCTTTTGTGAAGATAATCAACTGACAGATTTAGATGTTTCTCAGAATTCTCAGTTAACTATACTGCATTGCTTTAATAATCAATTGGCTTGTTTGAACGTTAAAAATGGAAACAATTTCAACATTTTTCCAAATGGACTAATCGCTACAAACAATACTAATTTAACCTGCATCGAGGTGGATAATCCATCATTTTCAGCAGCCAATTGGCCCAACGTTGACCCCTCTGTTTCATTTAGTCTAGACTGTGGTCCTTGTGTTTTGGGAAGTAACGAAACCCTTGCACCGACCTTTAACTGTTATCCGAATCCAACTTCGGGGAACATAACCGTTGATCTAGTTGAGGTGAATAGTAATATCAACGTAATACTGACCAATAGTTTGGGACAAATTTTTTCAAATGAACAATTTGCATCAACGAACAAATTCAACATTGATATAGATGCTCCAACCGGCATTTACATTTTACACATTGAAACAGCTAAAGGGAAATATAAACCCATGAAGGTTTTAAGGAGATAATGATTTGCAGCCTGCCAAGTGCACGCAAATCATCTATGGCCGAGTCTTAAACAAGAAATATCAATTAATTTTATGTTTCACTTTCGAATTCAGTCAAGATTTGCTCAAACGTACGTTCCGCCGTCAAGTTTTCTAAGTTTACTACCGAAACAATGAACCCTCATTACATTCTACTTTTCAGCTATTCAATTTTCATCCTCTTTACCTCTTGCGGATACTCCGGGACTGAAGGAAAAGCACCTGAAGCCCCTTCAAAAACTGAGCAGGAAAAAACAAATTATTTGAAGGACTATCCTGCTACCAATACTGACGGAACTATAAATGCAGTAATTGAAATTCCTGCAGGGACGGTAGAAAAGTGGGAGTTGAATAAGGCCGATGGAAAAATTGAATTGGAGCACATCGATAATGCACCCAGGCTCATCAACTATCTAGGATACCCGGGCAATTATGGAATGATTCCAAGAACTTTGCTTTCAAAAGAGCTGGGAGGAGACGGCGATCCCCTCGACATTATCGTGCTTGGACCTCCGGAAGAGAGGGGGAGCATTATCGAGTGTAAGCTTATAGGTATTCTGTATTTGATGGACAACGGAGAGCAAGATGATAAACTGATTGCCGTATCACCAAATACAAGTCTTTATAAAGTTGAGGATATGGGTGACCTGGAGACGAAATTCAGCGGCATTACGGAGATTTTAGAGATCTGGTTTACCAACTATAAAGGTTCGGGCCAAATGACATCAAAAGGATTTGGGAATAAGGAAAGCGCACGCAAAGTACTGACAGCTGCCATCAATCAGTATAAACGAAGTGCCGCCACTGCTGAATAGCTTTATGAAAAAGAGTCTAAATTTGCCGTGATGAGAATGCTCCGTATGCTACGATTGGCTTTAGTACTACAGCTCGCCCTAATTGGTCTGTTTGCGCAGGCTCAGAGTTGTTCCGATCCGTATTCTTTCTTTGTAGCCGGTCATGTTTATGGAGCGATAGGGACTAATAATATTGGGGTGCACCCTCCATTCAAGGATAAGTTCCCCTATATACAGAGCAGACCTGAAATAGAATTTGGTGTTTTCACCGGAGACATCGTTTCCTCAAATCCTACAGCTCAAGATTGGGACGAAATTGACGCAGATATCAAGGACTTGGGCATACCTGTGCACTTTGTAGCAGGTAATCACGAAGTGCGGAATCTGGCCTTGTTTGAAGCCAGATACGGGGATACCTATTTTGATTTTACCTACAACAAGGATTTGTTTATTGTTCTGGACGCGAATATTGATGGATGGAGCATCACGGGAGACCAACTTGAGTATTTGGAAAATGTAGTATCCGAAAAGGCTTCGAGCTCAGATAATGTCTTTGTTTTCTTTCACCAAATTCTCTGGAGAGACTATGACAATGAATTCAACTATATAACGTGGAACTCTAATGAAGGCAGAATTGATCCGGTGAACTTTTGGCCAACCGTCATTCCAATTTTTGAGGCGATATCAAATGATGTCTACATGTTTGCGGGTGATCTCGGTGCCGGCTGGTCTTCAGAAGTTTCTTACGACAGATACCATAACATTACGTTCATTGCCAGCGGAATGGGGGAATTGGAGCGAGATAATTTCGTTGTAGTAAATGTAGATTCAGACAACGTTGTTAATTACGATTTGATTTGTTTAAATGGCCCCGAACTATTCTGTTTGGGAGAGCTCACGGACTATTTGACAGTCGACATCACCACCTCCACGGAGGCTGAAGAGAAAATTGACACCCCGTTTATCTATCCGAATCCTGCAAACCGGTTTATCCGGGTTTCAATCAATCAAGCGAGCCTATTGCAACTATACGACACGAAGGGCGCATTAATTCTCGAAGAAACCTGTGATGAAATCTCGAACGGGCAGATCAATGTAGCTCAGCTGCAAAAAGGCCTTTATACGGCGAGGCTCACCGATAAAAATGGGGTCCGAACCCAAAAGTTGATCATACAGTGAACTTCACTGTGTAGCGCTTCCAGATACTCAATAGAATAGCTCATAAACGTTTTTGACCGTCCCTTCGATTTTACGATTCTCTAAATACACCGAGGAACCTCTTTCGATTAAAAAATCCGTTTGGCAATTCATTAATGTCAAATTTGTGGTTGTCAATGTAGCGCCCCCGTACTCGGGTTTCTTTTTCAAAGCCACCAGTCCATAATTAGAATTTATGATCTCTACATCTTCAAGATTGACTTGAGACAAATCCTTTGAAGCAACACCGATATTGCAATTCTTTACAATGCAATTGGTCACATTCAATGTAGACTGCTCGCCGCCACTTATACCCTTGTCGTTTGCATCTACGATGTAACAATCAGCAATGTCGATTTGACTTGTGCTAAAATCTATGGCGTCATTCCCGATTTTGTCAAAAGTGGAGTTTGTCAAATTACCCGTACAGAAATCTGAATCAAATGCATCGGAGTAGATGCCATAAAAGAACGAACTATCGACACGAAATGTCGAGCGAATGATATTCAGAGCGTCCTCACAGTGATTGTTTTCAAAGGTGGTATTACTAAAGTTTACATCCGACTCATAAAAATTTACCGCACCGGTCAATGTCCATCCTTTGTAGCTCAGGGTGTTCAAGTTTTTGAAGGTGGTATGGGAAACAAAAGATCTACCCGAGGCTTGAAGCACGTTAAACCCATTAGCAGAGGAATCGGAGGATTGGATCAAGATTGGCTCCCGCTCCGTACCATTAGCAATGATTGGTGAGTGGCAAACAATGCCCGCAGAATCGATCATATTCAAGTGAACACCGGGCTCCAACACTACGACTTGACCTTTGGGGATGAGGATTCTCTTTTGAAGAACATAGTCTCCCTTTTTCAGAATCAAGGAATCGCCGCGCTGAATAAACAGTTGATTTGGATTTGAGCCGGAGTCACTTTTTAACTCCTGATAAGGTGATTTAAGCGTGTTTTTCTTCCACAAGGATAATTCAGCGATAAACTCCTCATCCGAGTCAACGGCGTTCAGCACTGCATACTTAGCCGTTTCAATGTAAGGCAGTGAAAGTAAGGTATCAGCCCGCACGTCATCGTATTTGTCTAAAATCACATCGTCGAAACTATATAAGGTTCGTTCCTGCTCATTCAATAATTCCGTCAATTGCACCCGTCTCCCGTTGTAATTCTCTATCAGCAGTGACGCTTGATCGCCCTTCGCTTTAGAGTAATATAAATTTACGAAGTAGGGGGTGAGTGATAGCGTATGCTGTGTGTCTGCCGGTTGAGACAAGTCTTTAAATTCGATATCCGTAAAATAGCCGCTTGCCATCTTCTCTTTTAGTTCTGCAATTTGCGGCTTTAAGTCGGCCGCATTCTTTTGCAAGAAATCTTCGGGCAATTCATACCACGGAAACTCTTGATTGATCAATTCGGCGTATTCATTCAATTGACTTTTTCGCTTTTTTAAAAAATCTTGAATAGTCTTATCATCAGTGTACTCGTACAAGTAATTCAAGTAAAGCTTTAGTAGTTTTTCCGAGCCAAAAAACGAATAAATTGCATTCAAATACTTAGGGGAAGGAATGCTTTTATCAAATACCAAAGCCGAAAGAGTAGCGCCATCCGCGATGTACTCCTCGGTGAAATTGTCAAAATTTATCGGTTCAAGTTTACAGAGAACGGGATTGTAATAAAATCTCATGTTGTGCCAAGTGAACCCGTGTTTTCCGTCTACAAGATCCATCAGCGCCAGATACTTGGCCAATTTATCAAGATCAAACAACTCATCAATTGAACGCTCTCTGTTTCTGAATTGATTAAGGAGACTTTGTGCAATCAGGAATTGGCCGTACATGGTAGTATCTTCCAGCACCTTACTCGATTCAAATGGGGTGATTCTGCTCGTCTCGAAAACAGGCATGCCGGGGTACGCTACACTGTTAACACCGACTGTTAATGCATTAACTCTCCAAAACGGATCCTCGTCAAACCTGATAATCGGGCCTTCCCTTCTCAGATTAAACTCTATCAATTGCTTGGCAAAGTGCTCCTCAATGGCATAAACGCCCCTGTTTTCCGTATTGAGATAAAGGGGTGTAAATGCGTATCTGGTAGTGAGGATACCTTGATCTGTAAACAACTCATGTGCGAGATACTCGTGCAAGAAATACCTGCTGGCCGGGGTCTGAACCGCAAATGATCTCATGCGTTTAAAAGTCCTGTCGTCACGGGTTTTCACTCGAAACGACCATTTTCTGCCTTGTATATGATCTAACCAATCACCTTTCAACCGTCCTTTTATCGGAATAACGATGCGCTCATCTGACAGCACACCCTTAGACCAACGGTCGGGGCTGAAATGAACACCTTCTTTAAACGCCTCTTTTCTTTCTCGCTCAAAAAAGGCCATCTCTTCTTTTGAGAAATAAAGGTGTAAACCGGAATGAGCTTTTAAATCAGGGTATTCCTTTCTCTGATAAGACTCGATAACCAAATCATCAAAATACGCTTCATTGTTGGGGGCATATGCATAGATTGAAACTTTGCGAAGCCCCGGGGGAACTTCAAATTCCGTTTCTAATTTTTCCCAGCTGTTTTCTCCCTTCTCTACCACCTTCGGAGTATTTAGATAAAGAATGCCTCCCGGCTCTCCCGCTACGATTAATTTGGATGTATCCAGCGAATCTCTGCGCCAAATCGTAGCTCTGATGAACTGGTCTGTAGTCAGGTTCTCAATGTGGGTGGTAAATGCGTATGGATTCTCAGGATCAATGCGCTGAGAAGTAGGAGCACTGTGAAACGTTCTATCGGTCTTTTCACCACCTAAGGTGGTTACCAACCTCCCATTAAATCCTGAGTTTTTCTGCTTTTCCTCATCAGAATTGCATTCAATTCTGTAATAATCATTGGTATCATTGGTTTCCGTCATCTCGCACGAGACGCAAAAAACCATAAGAATCAATGTATTCTTAAGAAGTAATAGCTTCGTAATTCGCTCGGACGATGATTTCATTTTGACCTAAACAGCTAAATGAGGATGAAGGATCTCAATACCCCTTACATACTTAGAATACTTATTCAAACGCACCGGCAAACGCGACGTAATCATCGAGACCTTGTCGGCTTGTTGTTCATCGTATTTTAATTCAACGATGATGGTATGGCTCTCCTCAGAAAATTGCCTGAAATTGTTGTGCTTCGACTTAAAATTATAGAATCGAAGACCATTGTCTACGGTAAATCGATACTTACCATCAAAAGATTTATAGTACTCACGTTCGTAGGAATTTAACAAGGTCGGAACCAACCTTTTGAGCTCATTAAGTACCCCCTCAGGCAGATCTGACTTTCTAAACAAGGCCATTAAATCTTGCTTGGTGATCGTTGAGCTGAGTTCAAACGGGAGGAGTGGAAATGACTCTTTTTTTCCTACCAATGCACGTTTGATCTTAAATTCTAAAATCGGATTTTCGATTTTACCAAAGGTGTCTCCATACCATCTGATCCTCACCTTTGTTCTGGCGCTTTTGCCGAAGTGATTGTCAAAGTAATTGTTGAGATTCGGAGAATCGAAATAAATATTATTGATGCGTCTTGGTTGGAATACCTTGCGAAACCCGACAGGATTGACCTTAATCATTTGCCTGACGAATTGCACGGATTTATTCTCAACTACGAACTTCCTCTCAAAACGTGCATTTTCCAGAACGGTATATTCAGAGCCATTCTGCACGATCAGTAGCTTTTTCTGTCTAGAAAGGCCAGGTTGCTGTTGGGATAGGTTCCCCTTAATTCGGTTCTGAACTTTTCTAAATCTTCCGGTTTCTTAGCTTCAACTATGAAAGACATTTCTACAGACTCATTCTGTTCATCAAAACGCTTCAATTGGTGCTTTTTAAAATGGGCCTTAAGCAATGGTGTGACTTGATCCAGAGAGACACCATCCTTCACGTCCGAATCTATGTTTAAAAACATGCTATCGACAGACTCTTTTTTCTGAAAGAAAAATCGGCCCCAGAGAATGGCCATGAACACTACGAACGCAACGAGTACAACCCCGACTTGATTAGCCCCCAAGCCCAAGCCAATGGCTATGGAGAAAAACAAAAAAGAAAGTTCTTCCGGTTCTTTAATAGCGGCCCGAAACCTCACGATGGAGAGCGCACCAACCAAACCTAAGGATAAGGCCAATGACGATTTTACAATGGTGATGATCAACATGGTAGTGAAAGCAAGAACCATAAAGTTTGATGAGAAATCTCTCCTGTTTGATAGACTTCTGGCCACTTTTTGATAGGTCAAGCCCAACAGGGAGCATAGAACAACAACGACTACAGAATTAATCAAAAAGTCTTCTATCGAAATGTTCGCGTTCTCAGTGATCAAGAACTTTTGAAACAAATTCCACTTGTCTTCCATAAGCCTCCCTTTTAAAAAAAAAACAGCGAATATAGGTATAGCGTTATGAATATGTTAATCCAATATGAATTTTCTCAAGGCATTAGTCTTTGATCTGAGACGATAAGAATAATTAGTTTACGGAGTCTTGAGAATTTGAACAGCCGGGCTGTATCTGATGAGTCCGCGGCTTTCGCTGAAATTTATCGAAACCTTTCTCATGGGGCTAATTGCCAACAATTATCACCTTTCAAACAACCACCGTGCGTTGCGGTAAAAGAACGGCCATGCATTTTTAATTGATCGTCTAGCCTCAACATTCTTCCTACCTTTGACCAAAATTTCCACCATGGTATTCCGTTCAAGAATCTCTCTGTTTTTCTTTCTATTTATAATCCTATTGGCAATGGCTAATTGTACACAAGAATCTACTGAAACCAAAGATCAATCGACGGACACCTCCGGAGATAACATTCTGCTACAGGAGTGGACCGGCCCTTACGGCGGAGTGCCTGCATTTGACAAAATGAAGGTGGAAGATGTGAAGCCCGCCATGCTGCGTGCCATGGAACTCAACTTGGAAGAAATAGACTCCATAGCCAACAATCCCGAGCCACCGACTTTTGAAAACACCATCGAAGAGATGGAAAGGGCGGGAGCGGAGTACGATCGCGCCTCGACCTACTACGGAATCTTCAGCAGCAATGTGTCGAGTCCTGAGTTTCGCGAAATCCAAATCGAGTTGGCTCCGAAGTTTTCGGATTTTCGGTCAAAAATCTCTCAAAACGAAAAGCTATTTGACCGTATCAAATCAGTGTACGATGCTTCGCAAGAAAATGCCCTTCCCGACGATCAGCAGCGAGTAGTGGACTTGGTCTACAAACAATTTGAAATGAACGGGGCCGAGCTCGACAAAGCCAAGAAGAAGCGCTACGCCGAAATCAACAAAGAGCTTTCGAGCTTGTATACAAAGTTTTCAAACAATGTACTGCACGACGAGGAAAACTACGTGACCTATTTGACCGAAGATCAATTAGATGGATTATCCGACGGCTATAAAAAATCTGCGGCGCAGATAGCTGCTGACAAAGGACAAGAAGGCAAGTATGCCGTGGTGAATACACGCTCCTCCATGGATCCCTTTTTGACTTATTCCACCCAGCGCGCAATGCGTAAGCTGGTCTGGGAAAATTACTATTCCCGCGGCGACAATGCCGATGAATACGACAACAATGAAATCATCGCCGAAATTCTCAGATTGCGAAGAGAGCGAGTAGAGCTTTTGGGCTACGATAACTACGCCGAGTGGCGCCTGCAGGACCGTATGGCCAAGACGCCCGAAAATGCGTTGGACTTGATGGAGGCCGTTTGGCCCGCTGCCATTGCACGCGTGGAGGAAGAAGTGGCCGATATGCAGGCTATCGCCGATAGGGAAGGGGCTGACATTACCATCGAGCCATGGGACTACCGCTACTACGCCGAGAAGGTGCGGCAAGAAAAGTACAACCTCGATTCGGACGAGGTGAAGCAATACCTTCAATTGGACAACCTGACGGATGCCATGCACTACGTGGCGGGGCGCCTGTTTGGTTACGATTTTACACCTGTTCCGGAAGGTTCCGTTCCCGTTTTTCACGAAGACGTGAAAGTATGGGAAGTCACGGATAAGAATACGGGAGAAAACGTCGGTCTGTGGTACCTCGATCCATACGCCAGGGAGGGAAAACGCTCGGGCGCTTGGGCTACGACCTACCGCAGCTACTCTTCTTTTGACGGAGAGAAAAACGTCTTGGCCTCAAACAACTCAAACTTCGTAGAGCCCGCTCCGGGTGAAGCTCTGTTGGTATCTTGGGATGATGCCACCACCTTCTTCCACGAGTTTGGTCATGCCTTGCACTTCTTTTCATCCAATGTAAAGTACCCCACTTTGGACAATGGGGTAAGGGATTACACCGAGTTTCAATCGCAGTTGCTCGAGCGCTGGCTCTCTACCGATGAAGTAATCGATAACTTTCTGGTGCATAGCGAAACGGGAGAGCCCATGCCCGCGGAATTGGTCGCCAAGATCAAGAGAGCTTCTACTTTCAATCAAGGATTTGCCACCACCGAGTATTTGGCTTCAGCATTAATGGACATGAAGCTCCACCTTGCCGACCCGGAAAACATCGATATCGACGAATTTGAACGAAAAACGCTGGAGGATTTGGCTATGCCTGAGGAGTTGCCCATGCGTCACCGCACGCCTCACTTTGGCCACGTATTCTCGGGTGAAGGTTACGCAACCGCTTACTACGGCTATATGTGGGCCGACGTACTCACCTCAGATGCCGTTGAGGCTTTTGCTGAAGCGCCCGGAGGATTCTACGATGAAGAACTCGCCGAGAACATGGTTAAATATCTCTTCGCCCCGCGAAATGCGATCGAGCCCGCCGAGGCGTACAGATTATTCAGAGGCCGTGATGCCAAGATTGACGCGTTGATGCGCGATCGGGGATTTCCCGTTCCGGAGGAATAGTTTTTAGCCTTTTGTTTAGAGAGTTGTGGGCTATCGCATGCACTTGCAGGATATTCAGCAAACTGCTACAGCCCAAGGGCCGGTAGCTTTAGCAAGTGAGCTATGCTTTGCCTGCATCGACTTAGGACTGCCGACCATCTCGAGCTAATAGGGGCCGTGAGCAATTAAAAGCTAATGGCTCTCGCTTCGGAATACGGAATACCCTACTACATACTTCTTTCAAGCTCCGATCTACGCCTGAGGTACTACGAGTTCATCACTGCTACATCATTTCGCCTCAAGCCCCGATTTTGAGCACTTATCCGGATCGTTTAAGTGCCGTTTACCTATTTTCGCTCTCTTGATATAAACGACTCCTGAGATCTATCAATCAACATTCAACTCATGAAAAACATCACCCTATTTGCCACTTTATTTATCGCCTCTCTATGCGGAGCGCAGAGCCTGCCCATAGACTTTGAAACCGACGTTACTACCGAAGACTTCGTCGATTTCGACGGCGGTGAAGCCACCGTGCTTGCCAATCCTTCGATAGGGGGAATCAACACGAGTGCTACGGTAGCTCAAATCGTCAGAGACGGAGGCGCCATCTTTGCCGGAAGCAAAATAATCTTGGATGATAACCTGGACTTTTCGGTGAATACAGTTCTTTCCATGAAGGTTTACACAACGGCTCCCGTTGGCACAATCGTAAAGTTTAAACTCGAAAGCGCCAATGGTTTTGCTGAAGTAGATATGCCCACTACCGTATCGGGCGAGTGGGAAACACTGGAGTTTGTATTCGCAGGTACACCTAATAATTTGAACGAGGTTGTATTTATGTTTGACTTCGGAAATGTAGGTGATGGGTCTGAAGCATCGACCTTTTACTTTGACGATGTGGAGCAGATTTCGGGTCCACCCGCACCAATACCGGCTACCTTACCCATCGACTTCGAAGGAGATGTAGTAAGCAGTGACTTCTTAAATTATTCGGGCGCCATGTCAATGGTCATTCCCAATCCTGAAGTTGGCGGTATCAATACGAGCAACACTGTTTGCCAAATGGTGCGAGAGGGCGGTCAGTTTTGGGCCGGCAGTAAGCTTTTGCTCGCCGATAACCTGGATCTTTCTACGGCTTGGCATATCTCCATGAAGGTATTCACGGACGCACCCGTTGGCACGCGCATCAAATTGGAAATGGAAGGTCCCGAAGGACTGTACAATTTAGATTACCTCACCACCGTCTCCGGTGAGTGGGAAGTTGCCACATGGAATTTTGACAATCAAACCATGCCCTTTAACGAATTCAACCTTAGTTTCGATTATGGAAATGTAGGCGATGGTTCAGCAACCTCCACTTTTCTTTTTGACGATTGGGAGCAAGTAGAAGGACCGGCTATTCCCGATCCGGTGCCGACTACCTTTCCTGTAGATTTTGAAGAGAGCGTGGTTACTTCCGACTTTACCAATGAGTTTGGTGCCGTAACGGATGTGATTGCCAATCCTTTTATAACAGCTGAAAATCCCAGTGCTACCGTGGGGCGTTTTGTTCGAAGCGGAGGAGCACCTTGGGCTCAGAGCCGGCTTAACCTCACGGGTTTTATCGACTTTTCTACCCTGACTTCCATCTCCATGAAGGTGTACACCGATGCCCCCGTTGGTACCTTACTCAAGTTTAAGGTTCAGGATGAGAATAATTCATTTGCCAATGAGCGAGATGCATTCACGACAGTTTCGGGTGAATGGGCTACCTACTACTGGGATTTCGCAGGAGATCCGCCCGTTTATGACATTATCACCCTGATGCTCGGCTATGCCACCTTGAATGATGCTTCGGCCAATGCTACATTCTATTTCGACGATATTCAACAGACTGCAGGTACAACAGGCATAAACGAGTATACAAAACTTGAAGAAGTTTATGTTTTCCCCAATCCGGCCAAGGATCACGTAACGATCTCTTCAGATCACGAAAAGATCAATACCATCATCCTTTTCGATGTGCACGGAAGAGAAGTTTTGGCGCTGCAGCCAAACAACCGGAATGTATCGATCGATGTAGCCTCCCTTCCAAGCGGACTATACTTGGCGCAGATAGCCACGGCTAGTCAGGTGGGTACAATGAAGCTAATGATCAACTAGCTCCAAAAAGAGGAGTATTTAGTTGATCCGGTTGCTCTTTTAAAGGGCCCTACTTGGCTTACCCGTCATTACTGCGATAAGTTGTATTTTCGTGGCTTTGAGTAATCTAGCTTCAGTGCCAATATGAGTTTATTAAGCTTAAAGCCTCTTTCCGGGTCAGCTCCTTCTAAAGGTCTGAAGACGGCTTACGATCGATTTGCTGAATTACTTCACGC
>JGI12048J13642_10194047_pt1 | contig 13770 bp, 12 predicted proteins | sample ElkSlonscriptome_16_FD_13642 | JGI IMG/M metagenome (IMG submission 13642) | reverse complement strand
GTCCGGAGCCCGATCCTGCGCGATGGTGACGCTGGCGGTGGTCGCCAGGAAAAGCGAGAGTGCGGCGGCGGCAGGCGCGAAACGCATTATGAGCTCCTTAAAGCTAGCAGACCGGGTTCCGTCGGACTGATCTGGGCCGACATCTGGGCCATGATTGATCTGGGCCATAGCCTATTGGCTATCACGGCGAACGCAAGATGGCGACAAAAAAGCCGTCCGTGCCGTCCCGAAACGGATCGAGGCGCATACCTTCACCATGGGCGATGCCAAGAGCGAGTTCTGGCCGTTTGGCGCTCCAGCCTTCATGACGGCCAAGAAACGCAGCGATGCGGTCTGTCCCCTCATCATCCAGCAGCGAACAAGTGATGAAAGTGATCGTGCCGCCCGATTTCACCAGCTTGGCTGCGGTGTCCAGAACATGATCCTGCAACTGCGTCAGCTTGACCAGTTCCCTGGGATTGAGCCGCCACCGGCTTTCAGGATTGCGCCGCCATGTGCCTGTGCCTGAACACGGCGCATCCACCAGAACGTGATCGGCGGACGCCTCCCATTCGCCAAGCGCCTCCATCTCGTGCATTGGATTGAGCAGCACAGTGTGCTCAATCTGGGCGCCAGCGCGCGCAGCACGCGGAGCCAGATTGCCGAGCCGCCGTTTATCCGTATCCGCAGCCACCAGATTGATCGCATTGCCAAACCGCGCTGCGAGCGAAAGCGTCTTGCCGCCCGCCCCCGCGCACAAATCTATCACGGTGTCACCGGGTTTTGCCGGAACCGCTTCGCACACCAGTTGGCTGCCGTGGTCCTGTATCTCGATCAAACCGTCGCGATATTCGTTCCATTGTTCGACCTGCGTGCCGAATTCGAAGCGAAGACCTTGCGCTGATGCCAGCTCCTCGCCCTGCTCTGGCAGTTCCAGCGTGGCGCGATCCGCCTTCAGCGCGTTCACCCGCACGTCCAGCGGAGCACGGCCCAGCAGCGCTTCGGCCACCTCACCCTTTATACCCGCGCGCGCCAGTTCTTCGGCCAGCCATTGCTGAGCAATGCCCGTCTTCGCCACCGGATCGCCTTTGACGATGGCACCCGGACCATGAGCAGAGCCATCAAAGAGCGGTTTGAGCGTCTCGTCCTCGTTCGCCAGAGCCAGCATCGCCGCGCGCCCACTGGGTGGTACCGGACCGCACAGCCTCACCGCGCGATAGACCAGCTCACGCACTGCGCGCCGGTCTTTCGATCCGGCGTAACGACGCGTCTTGAAATACTCGCGGATCAGGCGGTCGGCAGGCGCGCCCTTCGTCTCCGCGGCAAGGATGATCTGGTCGAGAAGCTCTATCGCAGCCTGAACGCGGGCGGCGGGGATCATTGACCGCTCTTTTCAAGCTGCTTGAAGGCTGCTTCAAATTCCTCAGCAGACGGCACCGCCATGCAGCGGTGCTCATAATTTGCGCCGCTTTTGTCCGATGCGGCCTGCACCATACGCTCCGCAATTTTTGCGCCCGCCTCTTCGCAATCATCCATCGAAGTGAAGACGACTTCGGGCCGCTGCAAGTCAAGCTTGCCCGGGCGGTCTGGATGCGAGCCCAGAATGAACAGCATCACAGGGACAATCTCGATCATTCCGGTTTCCTAACGGGTATAATCCGGCGCTTATCGCGTCGGGTAATTCGGAGCCTCGCGGGTGATCGCGACGTCATGCACATGGCTTTCCGAAAGGCCTGCATTGGTGATACGCACAAACTTCGCGCGCTCTTTCAGATCAGGGATCGTTTCAGAGCCGGTATAGCCCATCGCTGCCTTGATCCCGCCGACCAATTGGTGAACGATGGTGGAGGCCGGCCCTTTGAACGGGACCTGACCCTCAATGCCTTCGGGCACCAGTTTCTGCGTCGAGATATCCTGCTGGAAATAGCGGTCAGCGCTGCCGCGCGCCATCGCGCCGACACTACCCATGCCGCGATAGCTTTTATAGCTGCGGCCCTGGTACAAGAATACTTCGCCCGGGCTTTCTGCCGTCCCTGCGAGCATTGATCCGATCATAACGCTGGACGCGCCCGCCGCCAAAGCCTTGGCCGCGTCGCCACTGGTGCGAAGACCGCCATCAGCAATCACCGGAACACCGGATTTGGTCGCCTCTTCAGCGCTTTCCATGATCGCGGTCAGCTGAGGCACGCCGACGCCGGCGACCACGCGGGTGGTGCAGATTGAGCCAGGACCAATGCCCACCTTCACCGCATCCGCGCCCGCATCCACCAGAGCCCGCGTCGCTTCGGCAGTGGCGACATTGCCCGCCACGACCTGGACCGAATTGCTCAACGCTTTGACGCGCTCAACGGCTTTGGCCACATCCTTGTTATGGCCGTGCGCGGTGTCGATGATGATCACATCCACTTCGGCTTCGATCAGCGCCTCGGTCCGCTCGAAGCCCTTGTCACCCACCGTGGTTGCAGCGGCAACGCGTAGGCGGCCTGCGCCGTCCTTTGTCGCGTCAGGATAATTGACCGCTTTCTCGATATCCTTGACCGTAATCAGCCCTATGCATTTGTAATTGTCATCAACTACCAGCAATTTTTCAATCCGGCGCTGGTGCAGCAGGTGACGCGCTTCTTCCTGCCCGGTGCCCAGCGGCACTGTCGCGAGGTTTTCCGTCGTCATCAATTCACGCACAGGCTGCGCCGGATTCTCGGCAAAGCGGACATCGCGGTTGGTCAGAATTCCCACCAGCTTGCCGTTCGCATCGGTCACGGGAATACCGCTGATCCGGTGTTGATCCATCAAAGCTGTCGCATCGCTCAGAACGGCGTCCGGTCCGATGGTGATCGGATTGACGACCATACCGCTTTCAAAACGCTTTACCGCGCGAACCGCGGCGCACTGTTCGTCCAGCTCCAGATTGCGGTGCAGCACGCCAATCCCGCCCAACTGCGCCATGGCAATTGCCATATCCGCTTCAGTCACGGTGTCCATCGCGGCGGAGAGGATCGGAATATTCAGCGCAATATCACGCGTCAGCTGCGTGCGGGTATCCGCCATGCTGGGCAACACAGAGCTTTCCGCAGGGCGCAGCAGGACATCGTCGAAGGTCAGACCAAGGGGGATGTCCATATGCACGCTATTCCAATTAAAAGTGAATCGGGTGCGCCGCCATGTAGGGCGCATGGGCGCGCGGCGCTAGGGTATCCATGCGCGCTATCACCGTTTGCGGGCAATTATTTGCGCCAGATCGGCCTAGCGTCCCGGATACGCTGTCGTATCGGCAAACCGCATCACCAGTTCCTCATGCAAGAGCAGATCGTCAATCGCCCCGCCCAGCTCGATTGTGTCTGCCTCGTCGGACGGACCGTGGTAGTGAGCCTCAAGATAGGGTCCAAGGGTAATTTTCGAGGCAAACGCGCTGGACAGGAACACGGTGGGCACCCCTGCCTCCAGCAAGGCCCAGCCATCCTGCCGCTTAACAAAAGTCTCGGCAAAATTGCGATTGCCCAGATCGCGCCGCGCGCCCTCCATGACTTCAAAGATCACCGGATCGAGCGCGGTGCGCCCTTCCCCCACAAAGCCGACCGAGCTGCCAGCAGGCGCAACGGCGGAGGTGTCAAAGTTGAACGCGGCAACGATGCTTTCCAAAGGCACAGGCGGATTGGCGACAAAGGCGCGCGCGCCCAGCAATCCGGCTTCCTCGGCGCTTGTCGCCAAGACATAGATATCGCGCTCGTGCGGGCCGTTGGCAGATAGGCGCCGTGCCAGTTCCAGCATCAAAGCCACCCCGCTCGCATTGTCCACCGCACCATTGCAGAGCCTGTCCGCCGAGCCATCATCGAGGCTATCGGGGCCGCATTCGCCCAGATGATCCCAATGCGCGAGCAATAGCACCGCCCCTGCTTCGGGCCGCGTTCCGGGCAGCTTGCCCACCAGATTGTGGCTGACAAATTCGAGCCGATTGGCGTTGGCCGCGATGCTTACGGTCCATTTCAGGCGAACCGGAGTGAAAGCGTCGGACTGCGCGCTTGCTTTCAACCCGCGCCAGCGTTCCACGCCTAGCGTCTCTTCCATGGCGGCATTGCTGATAGCCACGCCCAAAGACGCATCTTCCTCATCAACAAGTGAAAGCGCTTTGCCGGCCAGACGTTGCCTGATGCGTACATAGCTCTCGTCGCTTCTCGGCACGACGATCACCGCGGCTGCGCCCTTGCGCTCCAGCGCCTTGCGCCGCGCCGGATTGAGGCTCTCATCTGCCAGCATCACCGCAACAGAGCCTGCAATCGCAGCGTCGGGCACGCTGTCCCCTCCATTGCCGACAAAGACCATATCGGCATCTTCCAACAGGCTCTGGCGGCTGCGCGTGATGGCAATCGCCTGATCATTGCGAAGCTCGACAATCATGTCGTCCTGCAATAACGCCACTGTGCTTTGTTCAAGATGTGTACGAGCAAGGCTGACCGGCGCGCGCCAAGGGCTGGCAGGATCATTGGTGCCAGACACCAGCCCGACATCGGCAAATCGCTTTGTCAGATATTCCAGCGTGCGCACTTCGCCCGGCGTGCCCGGTTGCCTCCCACCGAATTCATCGCTCGCCAGGACGGTAATGTCGGACATCATCCGCGCGCTGATCGCGTTGCGCTCTGCACGCGGCACGCGCGCGAGCGGGGATGCGCACGCGCCAAGCAATGCGACCAGCCCCAATACTGCGATGATCTGCACCCCCGCTTGTTTCACCCGGCAGTCCACCCCCCGTCAATGCTCCAGTTCGCGCCGGTGACATTGCTCGCTTCCTCGCGGCACAGGAACACCGCCATTGCACCCACTTCGTGCGGTTGGACAAACTTCTTCGTCGGTTGCTTCGCCAGGAGGACGTCGTTGATGACTTCCTCACGCGATAGTCCCCGCGCCTCCATCGTGTCAGGTATCTGGTTCTCGACAAGCGGCGTCCACACATAACCCGGACTGATGCAATTGGCGGTTACCCCATACTCGGCCAGTTCAAGCGCGATCGTCTTGGTAAAGCCTGCCACCGCATGTTTGGCCGACACATAGGCGCTTTTGAAGGGCGAAGCGGCCAGCGAATGCGCCGAGGCGGTGTTGATGATCCTGCCCCAGCCTGCCTCCTTCATGCCCGGCACAGCCAAACGTGTGGTGTGGAACACAGCTGTGAGGTTGAGTGCGATCACAGCATCCCACTTTCCAACCGGGAAATCCTCAACCGGGCTGACATGCTGCATCCCTGCATTATTGACAAGGATATCGACCGGGCCGACCTCTTCAAACATCGCTTCAATCGCCGCCGGGTCCATCAGATTTGCCCCGTTGTAACTCGCGCCGATTTCCTCTTGCAGTTTGGCGATTTCGCCTTCGTCACCCAACCCATTGAGGATCACATCTGCTCCTTCTGCGCGCAGCGCTTTGGCAATCGCAAGGCCAATGCCAGAGGTCGATCCAGTGACCAGCGCGCGCTTTCCGTCAAGGAACACTCGGTGTCTCCTGTCTTTAGGTTAAGTTCCGCCAAGCTCTTGCCCTAACAGGCGTTCGTGTCCAGAGAAATGACACGACCAGTTGAGAGGCACGCCCAAAGGGGGGCAGATCGCCATGCGGCTTAATCCATTTGATACGTCCAAGATAAAGGTCCGCTCCAGCGATGGTAGTCGGGGTGATGCCAGAGGGCGCGGGGGGATCCGCCGCGCTGGAGGCGTTGGCTGTGGAACGCTGGTTATCGCGATTGTGGCGGCGATATTTTTCGGGTTGGACCCGCAACAGACCATCGGCATGCTGGAAGGCGTACAACAGGCCGGTGCGCCGAGTGCGCCTGCCGGCCAAGGCAACGATATGACAGAACAGGAGGTCTGCACCAGCGGGCCCTATGCACAAGAGGCCTGCGAGGCTCTCACCAGTCTGAATGAAATTTGGGAGCCGGTTTTTACCCGTGCCAATGTGCGCTTTGAACAGCCTTTCCTTGATCTGTATCGCAATGGCCGTGTCACGACTCAAGGGTGCGGCGGCGCCACTTCCGCAGCGGGACCGTTCTACTGCCCCGCCGATATGGGCATCTATATCGATGTCGGTTTTTTCGATCAGCTCGCGCAGATGAGCGGTACGCGCGGCGATTTTGCGCGGCTTTACGTGATGGCGCATGAATACGGGCACCACATTCAAAACCTAACCGGATTGGCCGATCAGATCCGTTCTGTCCAGCAGCGCAATCCGCAGCAGTCCAACCAGTTGCAGGTGCGTATGGAATTGATGGCCGATTGCTATGCCGGCGTGTGGGCGGGCAAGAACCGCAATCGGATCGAACCGGGCGATATGCAGGAAGGTCTGCGTGCAGCGAGTTCAATCGGCGATGATACGTTGATGCGCCGCGCGGGGCAGCGGATTAACCCAGAGAATTTTACCCATGGCACCAGCGAACAGCGGCGCGATGCGCTGCTTCGTGGTTTGGAGAACGCCGATGACAATGCGTGCAATGTCTATTTCGATTTTCGTTAAATCTGGTCTCGCACTGGCCCTCGCGGCCATTGCGCTGAATCCGGCCTATGCGCAGCAGGAAAAGGAAAAAGGCGTCGATGTGAAGGATGTCGCGTCCACTCCGCTCGAGGATATCGGCGTGATGGGCAAAGACATCCCCGATGTGCTTCAGATCGCCGCGCGCGACCCTTATGACTATGACGGATTGACGACCTGCAACGCCATTGTGGCGGAGATCGCGAGCCTCGATCAGGTGCTGGGCGAGGATTATGATCTGGCCGGTGAAACGGAAACTGGAATAAACGTCAACTCGGCCGCAAAAGGCGTGGTCGGATCGTTGATTCCTTTCAGAGGGATCGTGCGCGAGGTTTCTGGCGCGGCAGGGGATCAGCGCAAGGCTCAGGCGGCTGTGACCGCTGGCATGGTGCGGCGCGGCTATCTCAAAGGTCTGGGCCAGTCGCGAGGCTGCACGTATCCCGCGCGTCCCAAATTACCGGAACCGGAACCGGAACCGGAATAAGAAAAAGCCGGAGCGGTTGTGCAACCACTCCGGCTCCTCTTCCACCTGGGGTACGGTCAGCCAATCAGCGCCTCTTCAGGCGCGTCATCTGACGGCTTGATCGCCACTTTCGACCATTGGATATTGCGCGTTGCAAACATCACCACTGCCAGCGCGATGAACAGCATCAGCGATCCGATCACCAGTGACCACGCTTCAAGGTTCAGCAGCACATACAGAGTCGCATACAGGCCGTTCAGCAAAGCGGCGATAAAGCCTGCCCGGCGCCAACCGCCCAGCACCGCCGCGCTGTAACTCGTCAGCAGACCGATAATAGCGGCGCCCGCGATGATATAGGCGAGCGTAAAGCCGACCATCTCCGAAAAGGCGAGCAGCATGATGAAGAACAGGATCAACCCTGCTCCGGTCAGCAGATATTCCGCCGCAGCCACTCGGGCGCCCGCGACAATGTCGAACATAAAGAACGCCAGGAACGTGAAGCCGATAAACAGGAACCCGTATTTCAGCGAGCGTTCCACCTGCTTGTAAAGGTCCACCGGCTCCATCAGGCCAATCGTTGCCACATTCTGTGAACTGCCGCCGGACACGCGGTCATAGATCGTCCCGTCAGAGTTGACCCCGACATCGGGAAGCGGCGGCTGTGACGTGTTCACTAGCGACTGCCCAATCGCTAGATTGGAGATCGACCATTTGGCCTTGAACCCCGCCTCGTTCACTTCCTTTGATCCGTCGCCCGGCAGGAACCCGGCGAAGCTGGGATGGGGCCAGTCGGATTCCACCGCAAAGCTGCTTTCATCGCCGCGCGGGGCCATGCTGAACGCGGTTGATCCGCGCAGGCCCATCGCGAAATCGACTGTGACCGGCTCCCCGTCAGTCCAATCGAGAAACGCATGGACGCCGGTGCCACCGCTGCCTGTTCCAAGGCCAGGCTTAAGCTCCAGCGCCTTGTCACCGGTCGAAAGGCTCGCATCGGTTTGCAGCCCCCGCGGATCGGTGATCGGCATTTGCACCACCGCATCCTCGAGAAACAGGTCCCCAGTTTCGATCCCCAGTCGCGCAAGATCCTCCGGGATCGCAAAACGCGCCTCTCCGGTGATTGCGGCATCGTAAACAACCGAGCGATGGATCGTCCCACGCGTGCGAAATTCGGGATTCAGCACTGTGCTGATCGACTGTCTTTTGGGGGAGAGATACAGCGTCTCTTTCACAGTGATGTTGCGCGTCACCGTCTTCCCATCAATCTGCTCTGTGGTTCTGCGCTGCACGTTATACGGAACGGCGATCACTGGCCCAGCGACGACCTGTGGCCCGGCCCAGCCTGCGGTGACGGAATTTTGCGCGACACGGGCCTGGTGCTGGCGGTCCCCCACCAGTAATTAGACCATGGCGAGCGGCACAAACAAAAGCGCGCCGACCACTCCTACCAATATAAGTTTCTCACTTGGACTTCGCTCACCTGACATTGTTCATCCTCCTTTTACCTGAGGCGAACTGTGCATTGTGAGCGGTGAACTGAATTACCAATGAATTGTCGGAAATGAAAATCGATTGCCAGACTGACTGGAGGCCGATCCAGCCGCCCACCGCTTGAGCTGGCTAATTTGTGTGGGCGATTGGCCTCAATTCAGCGCGCGTCTTTTTCCCATCTACGGATTTGCTGATCGAGCTCCTTCAACACATCGGAGCGCATGTCCCCCTGGATTTCAACGTTCCGCGCAATTGCCTTGCGCGCTTCCTTCAGGCCTTTCAGCGCCTCTACCATGATGCGCGACTGGCATATGGTCACTTCGGTGAAGCCGTCAGCGGTGGTTGTCGTTTCCGAGATCTGATCGCTGCCTGACTTGCAAGACATGCGCACCACCGTGCGGTTCCTCAGCGAACCTTCCGTTGACTCGATCTCTGACATCGCCTCGGCAAGTGTTTCGGGCAAGCCCTCAATCGCCTCGTCGGCTTCGGCAAGGCTTTCGCGGAGATCGGCGAGCAACTCTTCGCGATCTTCCTCGCTCATCGGGCTGCCAGTGTTAACCAGCTTGACCGTTTGATAGCGCGATTTGACCTTGCGCTTGCCGTCGTTTTCCTCGTCTAATTCGGTGATGACGGTGAAGGTTTTGTCCTTCGTTTTAATCTTCTCGACCGAGACAGGGCCGTTGTTGCGAACCTTGGTCTTGACCGTCTCGGTCTCGCCTGTGTCCGGATCGACCGTAACGATCGCGGTTGCAACGGTTTCATCGCCATCGGGAGCCTCAGGCGGTGCCGGCGGCACGGGAGGTTCTGGCGATTCTGGAAAGGCAGCCTGCAACCCACTGGCCGTGATCTGCGGTGGCAGCGGCGCCATCGGCGCGGCCGGCGGAACAGGCGGGACGGTGGCTGCGACCGGCTTGCTCTCTGCGTATGAGATCGACGCGGTCAGCGGCAGAGCCACGATAGCGGTGCCAAGCAGCAGGCGCGAACCCAGACGGCGGCGGCGGATCTGATCGGGCGACCCGGAAGATTGTTCTGTCATTTTTAGGCTCCTCAGCCGGTGAATAATGGATTTGTCTCCGAGCACGGGGCACGCCATGGGAGCAGCGAGAGCAACGTTCGGACCGGCGGCAAAGCTGGCGATGACCGTGGCGTATAGCGCGCGTTCGGCGCGCGGCTGGGCGGCGATCACCCGTGCATCGCAAGCGGCCTCTTGATCGCGTCGCAACGCCAACCAGCCATATCGGGCGAGCGGATTGAACCAGTGCATCGCAAACAGCGGCTGAACCAGAACATTGATCAACAGATCATGTCCCCGGTGATGCGCCATTTCATGCGCAAGCGCGAGATCGCGGGTGGTACGATCGGGCTGGGCCATGAAGCCAGGCGGCAAGGCGATCACCGGGCGCAATACACCAAAAGCGAGCGGCGCGGTTGTCCCGGGTGTTTCGATCATGTGGATCGTGCCGAACGGACCCTGCGTCGTGCCCACTTCACGCGCCCCTTCGACCAGTTCATCACGCAGCCGGAAATAGGCGCTGAAACGAACATACAGGAATACGAGCGCGCCGATGAACCACACCGCCAGTCCGATTTCGACCCACGGCAGTGAACCAAGCGCCCCCGGCAGACCGGTGCCGCCAGCAGGATCAGACAGGCTCATCGCCGCACTGCCCTGAGCCGTTTCGGAAACGGGCGCAGTGTTGACCACGGAAATCCCGGTAATTCCCTCTGCAACAGCTGCGTCAATTGCGAAGCTTTTGGCGGATACGCCCTCTGCTGGTTTGACCGGCGCAAGCCAGGCAGGCAATTCTATAGGGGGCAGCAACAGCCGGGCCATCGGCAGCGCCCACAAAGCATAGGCGGTCGGCGCTCCGAACCAGCGCGTCACAGGACGACGCAGAACCAGCACCAGAGCGATCAATGCGGCCGTCCAGAGCAGCGTATCAAACAGGAACCCGGTCATTGCTTCAGCTCCTTTAACAGCTGGGCAATTTCATCGAGATCGTCCTCGCTCAACGCTTCGGACTGCGCCAGATGCGCCACGAGCGAAGCGGCCTTTCCGCCGAACAGTTTATCAACCAGCCGGCGCGATTCCCCGCCGACATAATCGGAACGCTCGATCAGCGGGCTATAGAGATAGCGGCGACCATCGGGCCGCGCCGCAATCGCCTGTTTCTGAACCAATCGCGAAAGCAGGGTTTTGACCGTGGCGAGACTCCATTCTCGGCGCTCACCAACCGTGTCGAAAATAACCTGAGCGCTGACTGTGCCGTGGTCCCAGACCACTTCCATAACGGCATGCTCAGCATCGCTAATGCGTTCGGAGCCTTCCCCAGCACCGCTTGCTTTGCGTCCATTGCTATTCTTCGGCACGTCAAACCTCCCCAATAGAGTTTGCGATTACACTTGTAGCCACATCGACTACGTTTGTAAACATGAAGCGCAGATGGACACGCCCCCTCCCCGGTTGCGCCTCGACAAACGGGCGATAGAGTATGACAAATGACGTTCAGACATTGCTTCGCTGCCCTTCTCGCTCTTGTGATTCTGCCTCTCTCGTCTGCCCTGACGGCGCAAGAGATCATGCCGCAGACGCTGCCGGTGGAGCTGAACGAAGCAGACCCCGACACACGGCAAGTGGGTGAGTTGATCTATCGCGGCGGATTGAAAGTGGAACCGGGCGAGGAGAAGATCGGCGGTATTTCGGGCCTAGAATGGGTCGACGATGCAGACGGTTATGGCGGCGGCGCATTATGGGCGGTGGCCGATGACGGGCGCTGGCTGAAGATTGTGCCCGATGAAATCAACGCGCGACTGGTAGACCTGTACGCGATCGAAATGGGCCCGTTGCGCGACCTCAAAGGCAAGAAGTTGAGGGGCAAGAGCGAAACCGATGCCGAAGCGATCACGCGTACAGCGGACGGCGATTGGCTGATCAGTTTTGAACGCGACCACCGCATCTGGCGCTATACCAATCTGAATGGCCCCGCCACCGCCGCAACCAGCGCTGCCGTGCGTTCACTCATTGCCGCCGCCGCCGCAAATGGCGGGCTGGAGACCATCGCATCTGGCCCGAGGGGATTGCTGGCCTGCGGAGAATGGGTTGAGACTGATCGCGCCAACTGCGTGCGAGAGACAGCCGATGGCGCAATTGAATTCGCACTGGAGGCACCCGAACCGCTGGGTGAACACGGAGGCGCGCCCACCGATACCGCTTGTATTGAAGAGGCATGCTACGTGCTCTTTCGCAGCTATAAACCCGGCTATGGTAACCGCGCGGCCATCCTTGAACTCACAGATGAAGCCCCGCGTATCCTCGCCATTTTTGACGTGCCGCTGACCCTCGATAATTTTGAAGGGCTCGCCGTGCGACAGCAATTCGGGAAACGTTATCTCTACCTCGCCTCGGACGACAACTTTAACAATTGTTTCGAGAGCAAGCGCGTCAGCTGTCAGAATACGCTGATCATGAAGTTCGAGATCAGAACCGCAGAAGCCACCCCGCTCCAGGTCGCGGACGCTCCCGATCCCGATGCGCAGTATAAAACTGTCGATGTCGTGCTCGAAACGGTAATGGGCGACATCACCATTGCGCTGGAAACCGAGCGCGCGCCTATTACAGCGGGCAACTTCCTGCGCTATGTGGAGGAAGGGCGCTTTGACGGCACAGTGTTCTACCGCGCCATGAGCCTTGACCGCGAGCCCAAGCCCAATGGCCTGCTGCAAGGCGGCACCCAGTTCGACCCGAAGCGCATTTTGCCCGGCATTGAGCATGAGCCGACGAGCAAGACCGGCCTGAGCCACACCAACGGCGCGCTCTCGATGGCAATGGGTGAACCGGGCAGTGCGAACGGCGATTTCTCAATCATGTTGCAGGACCAAGTCGGCCTCGATGCCCAGCCCGATAGTGACGACCCTGTCTGGAAAAACGGCTATGCAGTGTTCGGCTATGTGATTGAAGGGATGGATGTAGTCGCCGCGATCCACGCCGGCGCGATTGACGCTGACAAAGGTGAAGGCTGGATGAAGGGACAGATGCTGGCCGAGCCGGTGAAAATCGCGAAAGCGCGGCGCGCTGAACCAAAGACAGAGGAGTAGGCGCTATTCGCCGATGGCAGGCCGCCCCACAGGCTTGGTTGCGGTATTTGGCATACGGGCCTCCAGAGCGGGTAGCCAGTCCTTGACCCCCTCCCCGATCCGCGTCTGCGGCAGAGATGCGAGCAAACGTCGCTCTGCCTCCCATTTAGCGACCAGATTAACCGCATCATTTGCAGCCTCGGACAACGGCTTTGGCGTGCGCAGGGCGTTATTGATCAGCGCGTCGCCATAAAACGTCCAATCATTCTCTGCGTCGCATCCAAACGAAGAACGGTTCGCCGCAGCCGCCGTTAAAATCACGGTGTCAGGGCTTGATAGCGGATCGAGAAACACGCCCGAGAAACACGCGCTGAGTAGCAGAATCCTCCGCTTGATCCCTAACTCCTCCAGCACCGATTTGAACCGCGCCGGTGACAACACGCCATAGCCGGTATCCCCGTAATGATAGACTAGCCCTAAATCGAGGCCGTGGCTGGTGGTGTAAAGCACCAGAACGTCTTCGTCCGGGTCCATCACTTCGGACAGGCGTGCCAAAGCGATCACCAGCGCATCGATGGAGCCCTGCGCCAGATCATCGCGCGCACCGTCTGGCCCCGCGAGGACTAATGTTCGACCGGCGGCATCATATCGGCGGGAGAGCACGCGGACCGCCTCTCGTGCCTCACGTGCAAAAACCGGATCACTGTCGAGAGCGATGGAGACGACATAGGCATCCACTGTTCCGCGCCTCTGCGGTTTCAGACCGGCGAGAGCGCGATCCAGCCTGCGCCGCTGTTCCAGCATCACCTTTGCCGGAACGCCGCGCGTCAGTTCGGGCCCCATTTCATAGCTTTTGCGTTGCTCCACCCGGTTTTGGCCAGTGCCCAGGTTCGGATAGCCCGCAACATGCTCTGGCGGCTGACTGGTATCCTGAGCCGACGCCTGGATGCCCAAAAAGACCAACAAAGCCGACGTAAGGAATGCAGCGCGGATCATGCCTGTAACGATGATGGCCGTATCATGCCGGGTCAAGCGGTTTGCCCACGCTCTCTTTTGCATCCTCTTTCATGCCTATCACTCGATACACTTTGCGTTCCCCGATCCCCTTGAGTGAAAGGAATTCCACCTCGGAAAACTCGACGTGGCTGAACGCGCCTAGATAGGTGCTCTCAGATACGGCTATGCCATTGGGCGCGGCCTGCCCTTCCAATCGGCTGGCGATATTCATGGTGGACCCCCAGTAATCATAGGCGAGCCTT
>JGI12048J13642_10668103_pt1 | contig 13780 bp, 9 predicted proteins | sample ElkSlonscriptome_16_FD_13642 | JGI IMG/M metagenome (IMG submission 13642) | reverse complement strand
TAGAGCCACCGTTTCCCGTTGAGAATGAGGGAGTCATTAAAGTATAAGCTAAATCCGTTACGTAGGTAAACGGAGTCGGCTTCCATTATGGCACCTACCCGATAATAGTTATCTGCCGTATCGGCGTTGATGGAGAGCAATAGATTTGCCCCTTCCTGCGTGCGTTCTGCCACCAAATCGAGGGAGCTCAGACCCAATGTGTCGTAGGCTAATTGGTCTATGTGAATTTTTCGAACGGTACCGCTATCGGTATCGTAAGATCTGATGGCGAGGCTGTCCAGGCTGATGCTTCCGTACTTTATTCCCGGAAAGAGGGCTTGGGCCATCAATGTGTTGTCTTTGGCAGAGAAATCGATTTCAGCCGAAGAGGGCTGAAATTCCTTCAGTTCGGGAAGGAATATTTCTCCTATGTCTTCGAGATTTTCGGCCTTGAAGTCTGCTCGCCAAAAAGCAGTTGAATCTGCAGATCGACCATTTTTTCCTCTGGCCACCACCTCCGCGATCGCGGTAAGAAGTGAGTCCACCCCTCGATTGGCTGTTGAATTCAGCTGCATGAAGCCTGCATTGACATGTGCAGTTGTCGAGTCGGGCCCTGTGTAGAAAGTGGCCGTTAAAGGCTTTAGAGGAAATCGCTTTCCTTCCTTCACAAAAAGGATTTCATCGACTTCCGCAAAGGCTTGAGTCACCAAGCTGTCTTGTTCATACCGCCCTCGAAAATCAAATGATCCTCTAATGTCTTTGTGCGCATAATCTAAGCCTTGCAGATCCACTCCGTTTATTTTTCCGGTAAGGGAAGCGACTAAGTTCTGTGAAAAATCAACGTAAGCTCCGATTTCGACCTTGACAAAAGTGTCGGTTATTGAAAATGCTGCGAGTGCATCGCGGTTGGTGATTTCAGCATCCAGCAATAGATTAGAGTAGAGATAATCCGCATAGTTCAACGTATCGATAACCAGTTCGGTACAAATGCGGGGTACCGAGTCCGAAACATCCTCGGTAGTAGCCAAGAGCGAAAAGTCAAACGCCAGGGGTTCGGGCATGCCCAGGTATTCGCCCACTTTGAGCAGATCTGATCCTACTCGCAAGGTGAGCGATTGTTTTGCGGCACCCCAACCATCCCCTTCGGCGTTTAGTGATATGGAGCCATAGGCAGAGTTTAAGCCACCTTCTAGTTTAGCATTATCGGCATGGTAGAGGCCCGCAAAATTGGCATCGAGGTAGGAAGGAATTTGAGCGGTATCTATAGCCAGATATTCCAAAAAAGGTGTGAGGTCTGCTCTTTTTAAGCTGAGGTCAAATTTATTTAAGGTGAGGTTTCCGGGCCATAGGGTATCCTTGGCAGGAATATGCAAGGCATTCATGGCAATTGTGCTGCTGCCTGTTCTCACCTGAAAGGTGTTTAGGTCTATTTCGTTCAAGTCGCCTTCTACAGCGAGATTAATATGAATATCATCAATTGGCACGGGCAAGGTGTCCATTTCCAAGGCCGAATAGATCTGCTGAATGTCGCTGCGAGCTATTCGGCTATTGTCAATGCTTGCATTTAAATTCGTAAAGCGCTGATTTGAAATGAGGCTTTCAACCTCGTCGTAGGCCAAGACCGCATTCAAGTTTATTTTGGAAGCACCGTATACCAGGTTCACCTCAGTGGCTTTCGCTTCAGCCGGCCGAAAAGCAAAATCACCATTAAACTCCTCTAATTCCGTGAAATCGTTGTAGGCTCCAGTCAGTGATTCAAGGTTTGCGGCAAATCCTTTCTTGCCCATTTCCAAATCTTCAGCCAGCAGTTGAAAGTCCTTGAGACGATGAAGGGTGTCCTTTCCGGAAAAAGCTTTTACGTCGATACCTTCCAATATGAGCTCAGCCAATTCTACATCGAGATCGGGGAAAAAACCGGTTGTGCTTGATGAGCTTGTATCCGCTGGCTGCGTAGAATCCCCTTCTGATTCAGCTGGTAATGGAATTAGGAATTGGCTATCGGCCAAAGAGAGTTCTTCGACCAAATATGTGTTTTGATTCAAGTTGATCTCTTCTGTATTGAGGTACAATTCACCCAAGCTAAAATTGTAGGGCTCTTCTGTTCCCATCTTCAGTGCGATGCTGGTATTGGAAACCTCCAAAATGTCCAAGCCCAATTCAGGAAGGGTTGCTTCACTACTGCTTTCGCTGCTTTCTGCTGCGGAGATTTGCGCATACACTGCGGTATTTTCGATAGTGATGCTTTCGGCGAGGTACGCTTGGTTTTCCAAGTCGAGCTCGTCCATGTCCAGCTCAAAGAGGCCTACATCCAAATCAATGGAATCGCCCGTGGTGCGATCGGCGTAAATGAAATCAATGGCTTCGAGATTAAGATCTCCAAGCGAAAAACCCCAGCCTCCGGAGGATGTATCGGCAGTAGTGGTATCACTAGCGGTAGAATCCGTGAAGCCCTCCGTGATAAAATCGAAGTTGAAGCCACCGTCTTTTTTCACAAAGATTTTTCCTTCTACACCGCTCAGGTTTACCTCGTCTATTCGAATGGTTTTTGCGAAAAGCATACGCCACCCCGGATAAATTTCGAGGTTATCGATAAAGGCCAACCTGTGTCCTTGTGGATCATCCAGCGAAATGTCTTCCAGCCCGATAAAGAAGGGGAGCCTCAAGACTACCTCGCCGATATTGAGGTCTCCGCCCGTTTTTTCATTGAAGAAAGAAGTTCCTTTTTTTACGGCATATTCGTGTACCGCGGGAACTTTCCACACGATGAAAATCAGAAGAAAAATAAAGAGGAGAAAGAAAAGAATCCACTTAAAAATCTTTCCGATGACTTTTAAGGACTTCTTTAAGAATTCTTTCATTTAGTTTTGCTTGCGAATGGGCGGGCAAATGATGCGCCAAACAATGGCGAAAAATACGAACTTTTCAGGGCTCAGTAGATTTTGGGGCCTCGTGCTTTTCGCATGCTTATGTGCAGCCATGGTGCATTTCGCCAATCGGCACTATTTGCGAGTGGAGAATCCTGCTGCTTTGCGCAATGGAATATCAGTCATCACTTCTGATGACGCGTCTTACCTGAGGCCTGCACTGAACTTTTTAGAATCGGGTGAATGGAAAGATTCGGGACCGGGACAGGGAGCATACGTGCGTCGATCGCCGGGATACGGCATGATCTACACATTTTTCGTCGCCCTTTTCGGTGAAAAGTCGGGTTTAGAGGCGATGGTCTTCTTTCAGCTACTGCTTTGGAGTTTTGCCGTAGGCGCCATTCCCTATCTGGGGCGCAGCCTTGGTTTGAGTGAAAGGAACTCTTGGCTTTCCGGCTTTTTCGTTGCGGCCATGCCGATGTTCTACGGTTTTCTGAGCTACACCCTTACTGAGGCGTTGACTCCTTCATTGGTGATATTTTTCTACACCTTCTTTTTTCGAGGGATAAAGGGCGGCGAAAAGCTGCTTTGGATCTCGGCTCTTGTCCTCGGTTTTGCCATTTTAGTGAGACCGGCTTTGATCCTCTTAGTCCTTTCTTATCTGCCCTATATCAGGATTTTGCGAAAACGCCTCGTTCTGCTGCTGCTCCTTGCCTCTTTACCAATGGTGCTTTGGCAGATGCGTGTGCACCGTTTTACCGGAAGAGTAGACTTGCACCCCATTTACCAAGCTGATGCTCCTGACCTCTACCGACCGCTGCACCGAGCGGTTTGGGATTTCCATAAGATGACGGGCCAATCAGGGCAGACCTTTCATACCTCGATGAATTTACTTTGGGAGGCAGCGAGCGGAAATGTCTCTGAGGACTATGCCGTTGCCGCGACCATTGGAGCTCTGAGCCCGAGCGTTTCCCAATTGATTGAAAAGACTGACTTGACCAAAGCCTACCATGGCTACATAAACGTCCTGCGACAGCAGATGCCCTTTTACCATGCATATGAATCCATTGACCAAGAGCTGACGGGAGAGAAGGAACTGATAGCTACTTTCAATTCTTTTAGGCGGGAATACGTCGGGCAGAATCCTTTTCGGGCTTGGTTAGTTGTGCCCGTAAAGGTTTCAGGGAACATCATTTTTCATAGCAATCTATCTCCTTACCTCTTTCAGAAAGCGTGGCGAGGCAATTTCTTAATTGAAGTCTTAAGGTGGATTTCTTTCTTGGTACATGTTTTCATTTTCGGGATGGCCCTTGTTGCGCCGGCCAAAAGACCATCAAAGGAATCTTGGTCGCTGCTTCTGCCGGCCATGGTATTTTTCTTCTACCTTATTTTTATTCAGCGCGGCGTGGAGGAGCGGTATATGTTGCCATTTTTGGTGCCCATGTTTTTGGTAGGCATTGAGGTGACGGCCGTGCTTTACAAAAAAAGCGCTGTGTTAATGAAAAAGGAATAGCCGGGTCAATCGATTTTTTCCCGACTGTCTTCAAATTTCAATCTAATACTGTTTCTTATAATTCCAATCTAAGGATTTGCTATTCCGAGTTGCTGATGCAATAATTGGTTTTATCCGTGATAATCGCTTCGATGTATCATAGATTTCTGAGGGTTAGGTAAGGTTTGATAAATTTTTTGAGAATCTTCAACATATAAGGGAAAGAGGGTATTCCTAAATACAAAGTCATCAATCGCTACTTCGAGTCAGAATATTGGTTATACCTTCAACCTACTAATTCTAAGCCGTAAGATGAAAAACACCATTGGAATAATCGGAATGGGTTGGGTAGGAGCCAGTGTGGCTATCTCCCTTTTACAAAAAGGAGTTTGCAGAGAACTTTTACTCAATGATGTAAGAAGTGAAATCGCTGAAGGCGAAGCCATGGATTTAAATCATGGAACTTCATTCTTTCCGACAGCCGACATTCGCGCTGCTGGTATCTCCGAAATGAAAGAGTGTGGAGCCATTGTTATTACTGCGGGAAAAGCGGGGACAGAAGGTCAATCACGATTGGAACTGCTACAGGATAATTTGAAGATTGCCAAAAGCATTTCGGAAGAGTTGAAAGGCTTCAAAGGTATCCTGATTATTCTTGCCAATCCTGTTGATGTATTAACCTACTTCTACCAAAAGTTTACCGGATTGCCAAAGCAAAGAGTCATTGGAACGGGTACGTTTTTAGATTCAGTGAGGCTGAGAGAAATCATTGGTAATAAGCTGAATATTGAACCGAAATCTATTCATGCGCACGTGGTGGGAGAACATGGTGATTCATCAGTTGTACTTTGGTCTAAAGCCACCATCGGCGGCATAGAAATTCGGGATTGGGATGGATGGAATCGAGAATACGAGGTAGAAATAGAACATGAAGTGAAATCGGCAGCGCGCGAAATCATTAAAAGAAAGGGTGCCACCAATCACGCCATCGGCTTGGTGACGGCCACCTTGCTGAAGTGGATTTTCAGAGGAGAAAGAAGAGTCGTTACGCTAAGTACGGTGCAGGAGAAGGAGGGGGCTTTTGGGACGATTGCACTTTCATTGCCGGTTATCATATCCGATGGTGGAATCGAAAAGATATTAAAAATGAACATTGACGACGTAGAAGAAGAACTCCTGCTGAAATCAGTTCACATACTGCGCGAAGCCATCGAGGCAGGTGAACGGTAATCGTATTAAAAAAAAGTACGTTGCTCCAATAAACCAATAAATACCCTTATGAAAAAGTGGATTTTTTGCGGCCTTGGCCGTGCTGTTGATTGAGTCTGATGCGCCGGCTCAGTTTGAACTTAGACCGGTGATTGGATTGAATTTCGGTAACGGTCAGGAAGAGCCCGATTGTGTCACCACTTGTGCAAAAGCCGGTTATCAATTTGGTGCTCACCTTCTAATTAGTGGCAGATTCCATTTTTACCCAGAAAAAACCTACGGTCAGCAGGTAGTAGAGTATGTTGGAGACGCAGGTGATGTAGCGGTGAATCTATCAGCTCTTTCATTTCGACTATGGAAATAACTAAGTCTTGCGTCCATCATTGGTTTTTCATGGAAGAAATGTTTCGCAACTTAGCCGGACTACTTGTTTTCCAGAAGTACCTTTAACATCTTGTAATCATTTGAAATGGTGTGGGCCATCTTCTTCCTTTCGGCGAAAGCACGAAGACGCTCGGGCATTTCGGGCTTAACGCCCAATACACTCTTGGTTACCTCTCCAAACTTAGCAGGATGTGCTGTTTCCAGTAAAACCCCTAAGGTTTCAGGTCGGTTTTTCAGGGCGTTTTTAATGCCAAGGTAACCAACCGCTCCATGTGGATCGAGCATATAGCCGGTTCGCTCGTAAACCTCGCCCATCGTTTTCTTGGTTTCTTCGTCGCTCCAGCTCTTCCCTTCGAGAAAGGGAGCAAAATCAGCGGCCTTCTCGCCGAAGAGATTTTTGAGTCGTTCGAAATTACTCGGAGAACCTACATCCATAGCATTACTGATGGTTTGTACGGAAGAGCGCGGAGTGTATTCATCCGTTTCCAAAAACTTCGGTACCACATCGTTGGCATTGGTAGCGGCTACAAAAAGATCAATGGGAAGTCCCAGCATCTTACCCATGAGTCCTGCAGTGAGATTGCCAAAGTTCCCACTGGGCACGCAAACGGCTATTGGGCGTTTGCGGTCCACCAATTGCGCGTACAAGTGGTAGTAATAGAAAGATTGTGGAATTAACCTGGCGATGTTGATACTGTTCGCGGAAGTTATTTTGTAGCGGCTATTCAGTTCCTGATCCCCGAGGACTTTCTTAGCTAAATCCTGACAATCGTCAAAACTACCTTCTACCTCGATGGCAGTGATGTTCTTACCCCACGTGGTAAGTTGCTTTTCTTGCAAAAAGCTCACCCGACCTTTCGGGTAGAGAATGAAGACTTCCACACCCGGAACATCGAAGAAACCCGCCGCCACGGCACCACCCGTGTCTCCCGAAGTAGCCACGATCACTTTGATCTTCTCTTTCTGCCTTTCGGCAAAATAGCCGAGAAGCAGCGCCATGAATCGAGCACCTACATCTTTAAATGCCAAAGTAGGTCCGTGAAAAAGCTCCAAGCTGAAAATGTTTGGCTCAATTTCTACTACCGGGGTGGGGAAGTTCAGCGCTTCTTCGGTAATTTCTCGAAGCTTTTCATCGGGAAGCGCATCACCCGTAAGAGCTTTGGCCACGGTGAAATTGATTTCCGGAAAGCTCAACTTCCCGATGTTTTCAAAGAAGGTATCAGGAAGCTTTTGAAAACGCTCAGGCAAGTAAAGTCCACCATCGGGGGCGAGCCCTCTGAAAACGGCTTGGCTCAAGTCTGAGCGGTGGTCGGGATTACGGGTAGAGTAATAAGTCATTCTGCGGAAAGTATGGTAGCTCCCTCCTCATTGATTCCACTGACAAAGGCATCTGACCCGATACCAATGGATTCGAGAAAATCGGAGAGAGCAATGGTGATTTTTTCTGCCGATTCTTTCTTGTCGCAAAGAGCAAAAACAGAAGGTCCGGAACCGCTGATGCCAAAACCCATGGCGCCGAGCTTCATGGCGTAAAGTTTCATTTCGTAAAAACCGGGAATCAGCATGGAGCGCACCGGTTCGAAGATGACATCGTTCATGCTGCGGCTGATCAGTTCTTTGTCCTTCAGGCAAAAGCCCGCTACCAATCCGGCAACATTTCCCCATTGTGTTACTGCTTCGGGAATCGTGATTCTCGATTTGAGAATTTTACGGGATTCACGAGTAGGCACATCAATATGCGGGTGAATCACGGCCACAGATAAGTTTTCAGGATAAGGGAGCTCTTTCGCGTCCAAGGGAAGATGACTTCGCATAAGTACCACCCCTCCGAGTAAGGCGGGTGCGACATTGTCTGCATGCGCGTTTCCACAAGCAATGCGTTCCCCTTCCACGGCATGTTCGAGCAATTCCTTGCGCGTAAACGCATTTCCCGTCAGGTGATTTATCGCAACCAAAGCGGCTACAGTGCTGGCAGAACTCGAGCCCAGACCGCTGTTTAGCGGCATGTTTTTTTGAAGATGAATGTGGGCTCCTTGGTCGGACATCCCATTTTTAGCTAAAAAAAGCTTGACCATTGCCGAGGCTACATTTGCATCGACATCTGTTGGCAGAAGCCCTTTGTCGCCTGTAATTTCCAAGGTTATTTCACTCGACTTGTTAAGGCTTACACTAACCTCGTCGAAAGGTTCGTGCAATGCAAGGCCCATCACATCGTACCCACATACGATATTCGCCACGGTGGCAGGTGCTTTTACACTTACCGAATGTAGCGCACTGGTCCCTGAACGGAGGTCTTTTTCCTTTTCCATGGCTAGGCGCTTGCTACTTTCATGATGTCGGCATAGACGCCTGCTGCAGTCACTTGAGGGCCGGCTCCGGGACCTTTGACCACCAGTGGTCCTTGATTGTAGCGCTCGGTGCTGAAGGCAATAATATTGTCGCTGCCTTCTAATCCATAAAAGGGGTGTGAGCTATCTACTGATTCGGGAGCTATTTTTATTTGGTCATCTTTAAGAATTCCAATGTAGCGTAACTTTTTTGCCTCCGCTGCCGCCGAGTCTTTCATCTTGCTGAAGTGTGGTTCAGCTTTCTCCAATTCTTTGTAAAAGCTATCAATATCCGGTGCTTTGAGACAAGACTCGGGTAGAATGGGTAAAACTTCAATGTTTGAAGGTTCGGTTTCCAACCCCATTTCCCGCGAGAGGATGAGCATCTTTCTGGCGAAATCCATTCCGTTCAAATCGTCTCTCGGGTCGGGTTCCGTATAGCCAAGTTCTTGTGCCTCGCGCACTACTTCTGCAAAGGTGACCTCACCCTCATACCGATTGAATATAAAGGATATGGTACCGGATAAAATCGCTTCGAGTTGCACTACTTTATCCCCACTCATAACGAGTTCGTTTAGCGTTCGAATGATGGGCAAGGCAGCGCCTACTGTGGTTTCGTAGTGGTACTCCACTCCATTTTTTAAAGCAATCTCTTGAAAGTCTCGGTACTGCTCGAGCGAAGCCGAATTCCCGATTTTATTGCAGGTGACTACAGAGAGACCGGATTTGAATACAGCGGGATATTTCGTTACAATTTCTTGATTGCTCGTATTGTCCACAAAGACTGCATTCTGAAGGTTTTGAGCACTCGCCGTCTCAATGAACTGATCAATGTCTGCTATTTCGCCATTCGCGTCGAGCTTCTTTTCCCAGTCGGTTAAGTCTATCCCGTCATCTTCAATATCGTCCAAGAGCATCTTGCGGCTATTGGTTATGCCTCTCACCTTAATTTGCAGATGGTGCCTCTCGGCTAAAGTTTCTCGGCTATCACGGAGTTGGTTAATCAATTCACTCCCGATAGTTCCGGTTCCAACCAAATAGGCATTCACCGTTTTGATAGAGGATAGAAAAAGCGCGTCGTGGATGGCATTCAATGCTTTCGAAAGAGCATTCTTTTCAATAACTACAGAGATATTACGCTCTGAAGATCCTTGCGCGATGGCGGCTACATTCACTCCGTTTCTGCCCAAAGTGCGAAACAGCTTTCCGCTAATCCCGATCGTGTGGCGCATGTTATCACCGACTACAGCCAATATGCTCAGCTCATACACCACTTCAGGTGGATGGATGCGGCCTTGCATTCGCTCAAGCTCAAATGCTTCTTCAATCGCCATGCGGGCCTTTTCTACTTGAGCAGGTGCCACGCATAAGCTAATGCTGTGTTCGGAACTGGCTTGAGTGATCAAGATAACATTAACACCAGCTTCGGCGAGTGCTGAAAAAAGACGGCTGCTTACACCTTTGGTACCAATCATTCCGGAGCCCTGAATATTGATCAAACACACTTCGTCAATACTGGCGATACCTTTAATGAGATTTTTTCCTGCTTCCGTTTCTTGCTTTACGGTAGTCCCGAGGCTTTCGGGTTTGAAAGTGTTCTTTACCACTATGGGTATTCGCTTGGCTATAGCCGGGAGCATGGTAGGCGGATAAATAACCTTGGCACCGAAGTAGCATAGCTCCATGGCTTCTTCGTATGACAGCGTATTGAGGGGGTAAGCTTTTTTGACCCTACGTGGATCTGCCGTCATAAAGCCGTCGACATCCGTCCAAATTTGAATTTCTTTTGCATCGAGATATGCACCCATTATTGCGGCGGTATAATCGGATCCTCCGCGACCCAATGTGGTTGTTTGTCCTGAGCCGTTAGCGGCAATGTAGCCGGTTACGAATGGTATCGCTTCGCCAACATGGCTATACCATTTTTGTGTCAGGTCTTCAGAGGAGCCGGAGTCTACGGCGTCATTCCCATGTATGTTGTTGGTTCTTAGAAATTCTCGAGCATCGCCAAAAACGGCTCGTTGGCCCTTTTGAGTAAAGATTTCTGCCATCATTTCACTCGAGAGCAATTCCCCGAAAGAGGTAATTTTAGCAAGTGTGGCCACGGAAAGTTCTGAGAGTGCTTGAACCCCGTAGAGTATTTCTTCCAGTGCATTCATACGCACTTTTACCGCTATGAGTGCTTTGTTTTGCAAGTCAGGTTTAAGCAGTTTTCGGATGACGTCATGGTGGCGCTTTTCGATTTCTTTGAGATCCTCGCCAAAGTCTTCTCCCAATCGGGCTTTCTCGCCCATGGACAGCAATTTGTTGGTTACGCCGCCCATGGCTGAACAAACCACTATTACGGCGTCATGAGTACTGGCCTGATTGATAATGCCAATGGCATTGGAAATGGATTCGGCCGTACCTAATGACGTGCCTCCGAACTTTAATATTTTCACAGCGAGAATTTTCGAATACGTAGATTCAGTTATTTCGATTCATCAGGATATGGAATCGAATCCGGAAAGCTTCCCTATCAATGACGTTTTTCATTTAAGCGAAATGTGACCTTTTTTTGTCCTCGATTTACGAGCCCACTTCCTGATTTAAAGGCGGGAAGATAGGGAAAGAACTTGTTTTTGTAAATGCTCCCGCCAAGATTGACCGTACGATAATCAGGCTTTTTTCGCTGCCAGCCAAGCCATGGGAATATAGGCCAAGACCAAATCGACTACGATAAACCAAGTAGGGGCGGGAAGGCTAAAGGCGTTCATGATTCCACCGATCAGAAATAAAATACCTATTGCGTAGGCAAACTTCGGCTTATGGGTAGCTGCAATCTTCACGGCTACATAAGCGCCCACAAGTGTGCCGAGGGCGTGAGCCAGAAAAGGCATGATAAAATTTGCTGCCGAAAACCGGTGAATATTATCCGCTAAACTTTGAGGATCCATAGGATCTACGCCTTCGGGCAGGGGTACCACCATCGGGCTCAGCATGATCAGCGCCATATTGACGATGCCGCCTATTACGGCACCTAGGACAATAGCGAGAATGTTTCGAATGATAGGATTCATGATTGATAGGGTTGGTTTGAGTCAAATGTAAAATTTTGAAAACGGCTAATCGATAAATATTAACTCTCCTTCGCCCGAATCGTCGATAAGCTCAATAAGTCCAGGATTTCCCGAAAGGAGAATATTACCTCCGTTCAAAATGGCATAAGTCAGTTCATCATTCACCTTCACCTTGCAGTCGCCCCCTGAGCGGTTTTCCACGTAGGCTCGATTTGCCGAAAGGGTGGAGGCATCCACTTCCATCAAAGCGTCATTCCAAATATTGAGTTGATCCGTTCGACCGCTAAATGTCATGGTACCGCTGCACGGGAAGATATTGTAGTATCCGAAAGTACGGCAGTTGACCTTTAGATCAGCGACATTCAACTTACTGCTTACGATCAATAGCAAGTCATTTGATCGAAGCGTATCGACAGAAGCGATTTCGCAACTTTCGCCTGCTCTTATTTGAGCCAACGAGTCCGCATAAATGTCCAATCGCAATTTGTTCGATTGCGGATGGAGCCAAGCGGCTTTCACTTTGTTTTCAATTAACACTGAGTCAGCCCTTTGTGTGACCACCAATTCGTCAATAAACCGCTCATTGCCTTGAGCCACGATTTTGAATTGCTGCGAAGTATGAAAGAAAACCTCGAAGCTATCCTTGAACTCAATTTTTTGAAATGCATCGATTTCAAAGGTCTTCACCACGTCTGAATCCTTCGAGCATGAAAGCAGTACCAGACAAAACGCTATGTAAAGTGTCCTTCTCATTTTCCGAAGCGATAGCCGAAACCAAATTCGGGATGATCTAAAATATGCAGGTGCGATTTCATGGCAAAATAGGCAATGAAGTGGTCCGAAACGTCATAACGAACCATCGCTCTGTTGTAAATTGATTCTTCTTCTACCTCATTGGGCAGACCCAAATAAACCCCTGCCTGTAAAATCAAGCGCAGGCGGTCGTAGCGCAGAGAGAAAGACGCGTGCACGCCGGTGCTCCACTGCATGATCGAACGGTAATCTTTATCCTCATTGATGGAAAGTTCCGTTTCGGCAGAGCCGTCGTAAAAGACGTCGGGACCTGCGCCGATGGCTACAATTCGCGACAAGGGTTTCCATGCATCACCTGTAAGAGAAAAGGTAAGATGGCGCGAATCTCTCAGCGCTCGGGTAGACTTGAATCCGGGTGCCACGGCAATTTCATAAAAGACAGCTCGCGGAATCGCTGGTTTTTCCTGCAAAGGTGCGATCCGCTCATAGCTAAGCTTGTAGTTCAGCCCGACATAGCCTGTGAGATTGTTAATTCCAATGTTGGGCTCAGCCGTATTGGCATTCGAAAGATGCCCCAAAGCCACTCCCGTTTGCAACGAAAGTCGATTTGAAAGTTGGTATCGGAAATCGAGTTTCGTTTGGAAGTGGACATTCAGATGAGAGCCAACCACTACATTCAAAGGATTAGTCTCGGGCTGGTATGTTTTGGTTACATAACCCAATCCGAGACCTAGAGAGATACCCGCATTGAATTTTTGTTTTTGAATTACGGGGAGGCGAATGAAGGGAAAGAGGGCGAACTCATTACCGTGAATTTCTCGATTTCCTAAGGTGGTGTAAAAAAAAGTGAGGCCTACCGTAGGATACTTGTACACGGTATTCCATGCGTTTTTTGGGCCGAGTCTTTTCTCCAAAGAGACTTCACCGCTACGGATGGGCTCTTCCGTCAATAAAATAAAGCTGGAATACTCGGGCATAACAAAGCCGTAATGACCGCTCATGCTGACGCTTAGACCTCCGCATAAGGAGTCTCCGTTGGTTTGACCGTGTAGGTTGCACCCGCAAGAAAAAAGTACGAGCAGAATTGACAAAAAGAGGTGTCGAGCGTTCATTGGATCAGCCGCCTAAAGTACAGATTCCCCACTCCATAGATTCCAAATTCAACTGCCCAATTTTAAATCCTCTTTTTAGAAATAAAAATTTCTTGTTCACCTTTTTTAATATTCTCGATGAACCGGTATAACCGCTCGACGAGTAAAGTTAAAAATCAATCAAACCTACCTTAAACTCATTCAACTCGGAAAGCACAAAACCAACTTAAATGAAGTATTGCTTACTAAAAATGAGAGGGGGGACGAGATTCGTTTTTCTCTTCCTCCTGAGCTTGGCAACCACAGCCGCATGGGCCGATGTCGAGCCAAATGATGATTTCGCAAACGCGAATCCGCTGAATCTTGGTGTGGAAGTTTCCGGAGAACTGGGAGCCGCAGACGCCAATGATTATTATGCTGTCCAATTGCCGGAGAATGGGGAAGTGTCTATTTCTGCTACCTATGAAGGCATAGGAGGTTTTCTTTATTTGTACCGTTCCAATCAAACTCAAGTGAGCTTCGTGGCAATTTCGACTTCCGCTACACTTACACGGGATTGCATCGGATCAGGACTGGTATACGTTCGTGCGTCACGCAATTCGGGAGAGGGTTCGTACACTTT